>ENA-OQED01000017-OQED01000017.1-human-gut-metagenome-genome-assembly--contig:-NODE-17-length-63458-cov-3.525225_pt1 | contig 63458 bp, 58 predicted proteins | sample MGYA00242790_ERZ504625 | MGnify/ENA primary metagenome ERZ504625 (study PRJEB26092, sample SAMD00036345) | human gut metagenome | host: Homo sapiens | study: EMG produced TPA metagenomics assembly of...
ATCGGCGGCAAGGCTCGCAGCCCGTCCGCCATCGTGCGGCACACCGCCTCCGCGTCGGAACCAGCCCCGGAGGATTCGCTGCTTGGGGGTTCGGCTCCGGCGGCGTCGGCCCATGAACCGTCCTCGCGGATTCCGTCATCGTCCGGGGAGGTCTCTCCGCTTGCGGGGAGATGCCCCGTAGGGGCAGAGGGGTTATTACGTACTAGGGACGTACTGTGGCTCACCAGGTGAGCTGGGGGTGGGGTCACAGCTGTGAACCGTGGTTCACCCGTGAGCTGGGGTTTTCCCGTGCCCCCGTCGCCATAACCACGGTCCACATGTGACCCGTGGTTATCATCAGATTCCGTGTCGGAACCAGGGTTCACGTGTGGGCCGGGGCTTTCCGTTGCGGGCCGTCCTCCTCGGGTCGAGTCGATGTCGTTCGAGTCGAAGAAGTCGGGGTCGAGCTCCAGACGGTTCCCCAGGCACAGATCCCACACGACGGGCCGGTGCCACTCGCTGAAATGCCCGGCCTGGCGTTGGTCGCCGCGACGGATCAGCCCGTTCGCTTCCAGCCATGACAGGTGGCGTTTGACCGTGCTCACGCTGCACTTGCACCACGCGGCCAGCTTCCTGTGCGTCGGATGCGCGTTGCGCCCCTCGTCGTCGGCCACGTTCGCCAGACACATCAGCACGCGAGCGGCACCGTTGTGCCTGGCGTCCACGGGCGCGAACCTGAGCGCCCAATCGACCGCGTTCACGCTCATGCGGCACCCCCTCGGCGGGAGTCTTGCAGACGTGCGCGCAGCATGGGCACGCGCGGCACGGGAACGTCGAGCATCATCGACAGGTAGAAGTCGTGGCTGCCGTCCGACGGGCAGGCCGCCAACAGGCCCGAAACGGACCCATGGGGCGGGAAGCCGCCATGACGCGCGGCACGCTCATGCGTTTCATGCGCTCTCATGGCTCTCCTCACTCACGGAACCGGCCCGCTCCTCACGCCAACGGGCCTCAAGCATGTCGCGGCGCGTGGCCGCGCGGCACAGGGCGAACGTCATCAGACAGGACGCGGCGAAACGAAAACGACGGCGATCACGAGTATGAGGTGCATCATCGGCCCGCCCCCATCGATCGCGCGAGGGAGGCCAGCAGACGGACCGCGAGAAGCACGATGCCGACTGCCAGACGCAGGAACGGCAGCAGCAGGCCGAAACAGGCCACTGCGAGCACCACGAACAGCAGGATCACCAATTCCACCACTCATCACCCCCGCTCACCGAAGGATGCCTGAGCATCGAGAACACCGCGTCATCGCCGCTGAGGGACTCCACGTCGCGCATCAACGCGTCGATCTCGTCGGACACCATGCCCGCACCGGCCTCGTAGCCGCGGTTGAACACGCAATCCGACGGACCGCCATGGATCAGACGACGGTTCACCGTCCGCGCGGGCGACGAAGCGTTCCGCACGTCACGAAGCGCGTCATGCCGGCCGATCAGATAGGCGACCGCCATGACCTCCCTCACGGTCATCGACGCATCCACGGACAGGGACAACAGGGACATGTAGTCCCGGAAATTCGAGCGCTCCTCGTTATCGAGGGAACGCGCGCCAACGGTCATGGTCATTGCCTCACCTCCGCGTGAAGGGACCAGAAAGCGAAATCCCTGGCATCGCGCGAGTTACGGTCGCACCAGCAACCCACACAAGCCAGGCCGCAGGCCACCGGCACCAAAGCGAATCCCGGCAGAAGCAGATTCCTCGCGGCAAGCAGAATCGCCAGAAAAACCACGCACGACAACGCGGCCAGCATCGAAGCGGCAAGACCCGCCAGCTCGTAGCGCCGGGCAGAACGTCGCCAATACAGGGATTCGGAAAATGTAGACGCCATGCACCGCGAACCATTCACGGGGGCGTTACCATCAAAATCAGAAGTCGGCACAGCGACTTCGGTTACACTAGACATTTGTGCAGCCTCCATAATCTAAAAGGCAATGCGAACGATTCGAAGTTTGGCGACTGGGGAATCGTCCGACATTGGATGTGTTGCATACGCCCGGTTTCGATGTACCAGATCAAGACCGGGCATTCTTTTATCAGACAGACACCTCCTCCGAATGGGGAATAACGGTGATACCCAGTACGAAATCAGAAGAAAGACCATAGTGGTCATGAAGAAACAGCAAGTCCTTCTGCTGCCAAGCTGTCTCGCCATTGACCTTCTTGCAGATCGATGACGGCGACTGGCCCATGATCGCAGCGAAATCGCGATAAGAAAGACCGTTCTCTACCAGCCACTCCTTCATCGACATGTTTCCCCTTTGGTAACTTGATTCTTTATAAGATACACATTAATGTTTCATTTGAGGAAACGCAAATTATGCTGTACGATAGGCGTGTCGCTTAAAGATACAAATACTTTTCAAGGAGCCATAAATGACAACAGTTGCACTTATGCCCATTGCGGAAGAGGCCGATGCTGCCGTTGCTTATGCCGAAGGAACAGTGTCATGGAACATCAAAATGATGCTCATGACGCAGGGCAAATCACAAACCGCCTTAGCGGATGCGCTGGGCGTGCAACGTGCTGCAATATCAAAGAAGATTCGAGGTTCCGTATCTTGGTCTTTGGCCGACCTCGTGCGTGCAGCAGACTTTCTTGATACTGATATTTCGACGCTGCTTGACGATTCGCTGATGAAGCAGCTTCAGGGGATGGGTAACAGAAAAGCCACCGGCGACACGCCGATGGCTTCAGGTGAGCTCCTGCGACTGGGCTTGAACCAGTGACCGTCCGATTAACAGTCGGATGCTCTGCCAACTGAGCTACGCAGGAATGTCTGCTGTGTTTGAGATTTCTCTCGCGCACAAGTCACATATCTTACATGCCTGCCACGAAAAAAGCAAATTACATGCGTGTAGGGCATGTCGCGCTGAATTCCGCAGAATCGGACTCATCGAATACTATCTCATACAGCCAAAAACTGAACACGGATATACACTAGCGACTAACGGTAGAGGAGCTGGCTATGGAACGTCGAATACTGATGAAATGCTCAGCCCCCGGGAGGAGCTGGTGTCTGCTTGGCAGATATTGGAATCGGTGAAACGAAACAACCGTCTGAGCATGCGAACCCAGTGGGAACAATCACAAGAGTTCTGATGTTCCGCTGTCACTGCATGGCAGCGGTTGTGACAGGGGCCGACCACGGCTGAAGGTCGAACAACATGACGATGCGGCGATACTGTCACGCGAAATTTCATTGTGGATAACTTCGGAAGCTAGAACCACATAGGTCGTTTTGGCTGGACATCCTGTTTCGGACCCCTCAAGGTGGGTATCACCGGCAAAGAAGCCGGAATCACATCACACTCACACTATGGGGAGGAATCTCATGAATGCACCACTGTTGTTTGATTGGCGTCGCGACGAAGCCCGACGTGCCAGCCGGCGGCGTCAGCAGGCGCGTCAGCGGGCTCAGGAACGGCAACGGCGTATGGATGCCATAATCGCGTTGGCCGCCGTTATCGGCCTGCTGCTTGCCTTGGGAGTAGGGCTGGCATCCACGCCTCAGCATGTTGCGCATGCGGATACTGCGGTGACCGGAGATGCGGCATACACGGTGGAGGATTTCACCGATATGTCTGATTTGGCGTGGCGCAATGGCAATCAGTGCGAATCCCGATTCGACTGGCCGGTCGACGATCCACAGGTCGAACAACAGTTCGAGCGGCCGATCAACCCGTGGGCACCAGGTCATCGTGGAGTGGATCTTGTTGCGGAGCAAGGTACCGTAATTCTGTCACCGCAGGCAGGGACCGTGAGTTTTGCTGGCAAAGTAGCTGGCAAAGATGTGGTGAGTGTACGGCATCGTGGAGGTGTCACGTCGACATTCGAACCGGCCGTTACCGAGCTCTCAGTGGGGGATACGATCTCCCGCAGACAGCCCGTAGGCATCGTTGAAGGCAGCTCGGACCATTGCGAAGACCGTTGCCTGCATTGGGGCCTCAAGCGAGGAACGGCCGATTATCTTGATCCACAGCAATATGCGGGGAGTCGAAAAATCGTACTGAAACCGTCATGATTTAACGGTGATTGTCGGCCGGAACAGGGCCGTACGGAAGAGACATCGCAGGCGGCTAGCGGCGTGACGAGTATGAATCACAGACCGGCATCGGCCAAGGAAATATATCCGGGGTCGATCAGCGCGGACTTGAGATTGCTGGCGCTGACAGCCAGCAACGGTTCGCTGATGGTCGGGATCTTCTTCACGCCGCCTACCTCGGAGTTCCTGATTGAAGGCATGGAATTCAGCGCTTCGTCCTTGTTGAGCTTGGCGCAGGCCTGAGCGATATCCGTGGCGATGGTCTGTCTGTCTTCCATGCCGGTCATCCATTGCTTGCCATTGACGATGGATGGGATGTTCGAGACATACGCGCCGTATCCGGTTACTAGAGGCCACTGCGAGTCACGGTCCTTGTCGGAAGCGGAGGTGTCCTCGTCCGCATCGTCATCGGAACTGGATGAGTCGTTTGCGTTGTCGTTTTCAGGGGATTTGATCGGGTCCGGCACGGCGTCGCGGCTGAGATCCTTCTTGCCGGTGATATTGCCGACAATGCCCGAGATGGTGATCTGCGGATTGATATCGGCGGCAGAGCCGGTGTATCCCAGATCGTCCAATTCCTTGACGACCTCGGAGGCGATGTAGTCGTTCATCGTGATGATGCCGTCAATACGGGTGAGTGTGGACTGTCCGTCGGTTTTTGCCAGACGCTTGTCAAGCACTTTCGCAGTGGAGCCTTCCTTAGCGGCATCGTAGGCCACGGCTTGCCAATCGTTTTCCGTGGATTTGCCGTCCAAGGTGCCTGAAGGGCTTTCCACAACGCCCTTCTGATAGTAGGAGCCCAGTACCTGCCAGATACCACGGAACGCCTCTTGGGCGAACGTGGAATCGTTGGCGTTGCCTTTTTCGTCCACGGCGGTGTATGGCAGCAGCACCTCAATGTATTTGGGGTTGTCTTTACTGGCCTTATCCAACTTGAGTTTGGACACCATCTTTTCCGCCTGTAGCTTGCCGATGGTCTGGGCGTCCGAGAACTTGACGAAGGCGTCCGGCTTATATCCCTCGATACTGTTGCCGAGCAATACCACATGCATGCCGGATTCCTTGGCCAGCTTGAGCGATGAGACCAGCCGGTCCACGGCCTGCGCCTGCTCGTCCGATGCAGTGCTGTCGCTCTCAGTGTTGGACGAATCGTCTTTGGACGAGTCGTCTTCGGAAGATTCACCGTCAGAAGTAGCTCCCTCATCCGTGGCATCGTTGGTGCTCAGGTTCTGGCTGATGTAATCGCCGTATTGGCGAGTGGAAGCGTCGGCCTCGACTACTGGAGCCACGAGCAATGTCATGTTGTCGGGCGCGATGGCAATGCCGGAATCGTCCGTGGTGTTATTCGAAAGATGATCGACCACAAAGTCTTGGATGGCGCGGCTTTGCTTGGCCAACGAGTCGGACGTCGTATGATCGATATCGCCTTTCTTGAAACCGGCGTCGGCCAGAGCCTTGGCTAGGTCAGGCACCAGCTTCGCCCATTTGTTCAGTGGCGTCTGCTGGTTCAGCGTAATGCCGTCCGAAGGTGTGAACACGGCCACGCCGCCGGCAGAATTGGACGTCACCGTGGTTTGACCATCTACAACGGTCTTATTGTCTGAGGTGCACGCGGTCAGTGACAGCACCATCGCGCAGGATGCGATAATGGCGGCGAGCAGGGTGGTTGAGCGGCGTGCGAACACCATAAGCGGCGAAACCTCCTCAAGCGGGCGTGAAAACAAGCTGAATCACGATTCTAGTAGGCCGTATACGAAAAAGTCCCGGACCAGTGGACAAATCGCCACATATCCGGGAACAATTAGAGGTATTACGTGCGTGCATCGAACAACTGTCATGATTATCGTGCTGAGGAACATTCCAGATGAAGCACGACAATCATGACAGTTTGCGACATGACATGACCCATGTAGGTCCGCACGATGTGTTCGATGATTTACTCGGCCAGAGCCTTGGCCAGGTTCTCGTCCAGCGCGTTCATGAAGCCGTCGGTGTCGAGCCACGGTTCGTCCGGGCCGATGAGCATGGCCAGATCCTTGGTCATCTGACCGCCTTCAACGGTGTCGACGATGACCTTCTCCAGCGTCTTGGCGAAGTGACGGACTTCGGGCGTGCCGTCCAGATCGGCGCGGTGCTTAAGGCCGCCGGTCCACGCGAAGATGGATGCGATTGGGTTGGTGGAGGTCTTCTCGCCCTTCTGCCAGCGGCGGTAGTGACGGGTCACGGTGCCGTGCGCCGCTTCGGCCTCGACGGTCTGGCCGTCCGGGGTCATGAGCACGGAGGTCATGAGGCCCAGCGAACCGAAGCCCTGGGCCACGGAGTCGGACTGCACATCGCCATCGTAGTTCTTGCAGGCCCAGATGTAACCGCCGTGCCACTTCAGGGAGCTGGCCACCATGTCGTCGATCAGGCGGTGCTCGTAAGTCAGGCCGGCCTCGGCGTACCTGTCCTTGTATTCGGTCTCGAACACCTCGGCAAAGATGTCCTTGAACTGGCCGTCGTAGGCCTTCAAAATCGTGTTCTTGGTGGACAAGTACACCGGGTAATGACGCATCAGGCCGTAGTTGAAGCAGGCGCGAGCGAAACCGCGGATCGAATCGTTGACGTTGTACTGCACCTGGGCCACGCCGCCGTCTTCGCCGTAGTTGTAGACCACGTGCTGAATCGGCTCGGAGCCATCGTCCGGAGTGAAGGTGACGGTCAGCTGGCCGGCTCCCGGAACCTTGAAATCGGTGGCCTTGTACTGGTCGCCGAATGCGTGACGGGCTACGACGATCGGCTTGGTCCAGCCGGGCACCAGACGAGGCACGTTGCTCATTACAATCGGCTCGCGGAAGATCGTGCCGCCCAGGATGTTGCGGATGGTGCCGTTGGGGGACTTCCACATCTTCTTGAGACCGAATTCCTTGACTCGGGCCTCATCGGGGGTGATGGTGGCGCACTTGACACCGACATGGTGCTTCTGGATGGCGTGGGCGGCGTCGATGGTCACCTGGTCATCGGTCTCGTCGCGGTGCTCGATGCCCAGATCGTAGTAGTCGAGGTTCACGTCGAGGTACGGCAGGATCAGACGATCCTTGATGTCCTTCCAGATCACGCGGGTCATCTCGTCGCCGTCGAGTTCGACGACAGTGCCTTCGACCTTGATTTTGGCCATGCTTCCTCCTGATAGATGGTGTGAAGATGATTTAGTCATAGCGCATGTTTGTAACGACTTGAAGCAATCGTCCGGTCCGTGGGAAACGGCCTTGTTGGCGTCCCACCCGGGCAATAGGCTGGAAACCATGTCTCAGGAAATTGAAATCGGTTTGGGCAAAAAAAGGCCGTCTCGGCTACGCACTCGACGATGTGGCAATCGTCCCCTCCCGTCGCACCCGCGACCCCGAGGACGTCTCCACCTCTTGGCAGATTGACGCCTATGAGTTCGATGTGCCGGTGATCGGCGCCCCCATGGATTCGGTGACCAGCCCGGCCACCGCCATCGCCATGGGCAAGATGGGTGCGCTCGGCGTGCTCGATCTGGAAGGTCTGTGGACCCGTTACGAGGATCCGACCCCGCTGTTGGACGAAATCGCCGGACTGCCGGCCGATCAGGCCACCGAGCGTATCCAGCAGATCTATGCCGAGCCGGTCAAGCCGGAGCTCATCACGCAACGTCTGCACGAGATTCGCGCCGCCGGTGTCACCGTGGCCGGCGCGCTCTCCCCGCAGCGCACCCAGCAGTTCTACTCCACCGTGGTGGACGCGGGCGTGGACCTGTTCGTGATCCGCGGCACTGTGGTCTCCGCCGAGCACGTCTCCTCCGGCCAGGAACCGCTGAACCTCAAGAAGTTCATCTACGACCTTGACGTGCCTGTCATCGTCGGCGGCGCATCCAACTACACCGCTGCCCTGCACCTGATGCGCACCGGCGCGGCCGGCGTGCTCGTCGCTTCGGCGGCGGCGCAGTATCCGCGAACCGCAACACCATCGGTGTTCACGCTCCGATGGCCACCGCCATCGCCGACGTGGCCGAAGCCCGCCGCGACTACATGGACGAGTCCGGCGGCCGTTACGTCCAAGTGATCGCCGACGGCGGCATGGGCGACTCCGGCAGCTTCATCAAGGCGTTCGCGCTTGGCGCCGATGCCGTGATGCTTGGCTCTCCGCTGGCCCGTGCCGAGGAAGCTCCGGGCAAGGGCATGCATTGGGGTGCCGAAGCCCGTCATCAGACGCTTCCGCGCGGCTTCCGCACGAACGTCGGCACCGTCGGCACCCTGGAAGATATCATGTTTGGCCCCAGCCACAATGCGGACGGCACCACCAATTACATTGGCGCGCTCCGTCGTGCCATGGCAACCACCGGCTATGTCGATCTCAAGAGCTTCCAGCGTTGCCCGGTCACGGTCGCTCCGACCCGCTGAACGAGCTTTGCGGTAAAGCCTGAATAACGGTTCATTGATCCTGCAGCGTCATGCTGCAGGATCTTTTTTTTGTTATGTTTCCCCGGCTAAGAAAGTCAGGTTGGAATGATTAAGCTATACATCGCAAATGAAAGAGCAGAGGTGAGATGAATGGCAGCGCATAGAAGTGGCGATTCCCGACGTTTGGACCCGTTGTCCGGACGATTCACGGATTACATCGTGATCGATACGGAAACAACCGGATTGAGTGTGCGCAAAGGTGCCAAGCTCATTGAGATCGGCGCGGTCAAAATCCGTAATGATGAGCTGGTTGACGAATTCGACCAGCTCATCAACCCGTTCGAACACGTTCCGTCAAGAATCACTGGTTTGACGGGAATCGACGATGGCATGCTGCTCGGCAAACCGGATGTGCGTGAAGTCATGGATGAGTTTGCACGCTGGTGTTCGGACACAGCCGTGGTCATGGCGCACAATTGCGGCTCCTTCGACATGTCGTTCCTCGACAATTGCTGTACAGCTCGCTTACTCGGAGCGAGACGCGCGCTTTGCGCACCATTTCGTCGGCACTCTGGACCTCAGCCGTCGACTGCATCCGGAAAAACGAAGCCACAAAGTTTCCACCCTCATCGTCGACTACCACATCGCCGACATGGAGGAGCACCGCGCATTGTCCGACGCCAGGCAGGAGTGGATGCTGTACCGCGCCATGCGTGACGAGGCCGAGCTGCTCGGCATGCTCTGACAGCCTAACGTCGTTCGAACACTTCGATCCGGTATTCTCCCACAGGTGTCTGTTGATTTGTGGATGGATTATTTGTTCGGCTTCGTGCCGCAGCAGGCGTCATCTCCACTGGCGGAGAACATTGCATTGGGTGCGAAGTTCAGAGCGAAACCGCTCTGTTGGTGGGAGACGTTGGCTGAATCGGATTTGGCGTCATTCGTGATATTTGCCCTCTGTGAGGGCTCCGTTCCGGCAACGAACGAGGCGATATCTCCTGGAACGCCTGCGCTACGTAACTGACGCACGGTGACTGGAACCGTGCCGATGCTGCTTTCCGAGGTGAACGCGACCACTCCGGCAGGGAAGAACGCTTTGAAGAAGTGGATTGGATTCAACTTCGTCAGTGTTAAGCAGCAGGAAGAATACGGTTTTCGCACCAATACTCTTTAAGCGCATGGACTCTCCAAGGTCCGTGATGCTGGAGATGATGCTGAACAGCAGCAGCGGAACCACCAGTGCGGTAATTGCGTTGGACCAGATGGAACCTACCGCGCCGACATAATCAGTGTGGCCGTTGAAAGCGATTCCCAAAATGATACCGAATGCCGTTGCAAGCAACACGCGTGTGGTGAAACCCGCGTTTTTCTTACGTTTGAGAAACGCCAGGATGACGAACAGGATCGCGGCTACGCCGAGGGCGATCCAATCATATGCGATGTCTGACATTACTATCATTCCCTTCCCAAAAAATGGTGATACATTACGTGAGATACCCCCACGTTCATGTCGGACATCAATCTATCCGCTCCGTCTCCGGCGCAACGCCTTGTAGTTATTGCTGTTTTCCATAGTCGTCTATCAGACGGTAGTCATTCCGAGGCACGCATGCTGACATTCCAGCGCTCCACAAGTCATTCCGAGACGTGGTTGTTTTGCGTTTAGGGAGGGCTCGTTTTAAGATGGAACGTCGGATAACTGGCTTCGTGTCTGGATTTGTGAGAGCCGGAGGAATTGGAGATTAGACATGGCATTAAGTGCCGCGATTATTCTTGCGGCGGGTGAGGGCACCCGCATGCGTTCCAACAAGCCGAAAGTGCTGCACACTTTGGCCGGAAAGACGTTTTTGAACCGTGTGATGGACTCCGTGTCGGCGCTCGACCCTGAAACGTTGGCCGTGGTCGTGCACTACCAGGCGGAACGAGTCGCCGAAGCGGCCCGCTCCTACAATGAGCGTGTCACCATCGTCAATCAGGACGACATTCCCGGCACCGGGCGAGCCGTGCAGTGCGCCATGACGCAGTTGAAGGAGCAAGGCGGTCTTGACGGCTCGGTGCTGATCGCAGCTTCGGATATGCCGCTGCTCGACGCCGACACGTTGAACCAGCTGCTTGCCTTCCATGAGCAAAGCGGCAACGGAGCCACCGTGCTCACCACCATTCTTGACGATCCTACTGGCTATGGTCGCATCATCCGCGACAGCAAAGGCAACGTGCTGCGCATCGTGGAACAGAAGGACGCCAACAGCAGCGAACTGGCCGTGCATGAAGTGAACACGTCCGTCTACGTGTTCGATGCCAAACTGCTGGCTGAAGCGATCGCCAACCTCAAATCCAACAACGCCCAAGGCGAGTTCTACCTGACCGACGCACTCGAAACCGCCAAAGCCAACGGTGCCGTCGGTGCGTTTGCCGCCCCCGACCCGTTGAGCGTCGAAGGTGTCAACGACCGCGTGCAGCTCGCAGCGCTCGCCAAAGCTCACAACAAGCGTATCTGCGAGCATTGGATGCGTAAGGGCGTGACCATTCTCGACTCTGAAACCACGTGGATCGAAGATGACGTGCGTATCGAACGCGATGCGGTGATCCTCCCGGATGCTTCCTGGAAGGCCAGACCGTGATCGGCGAGGGCGCGCAGGTCGGCCCATACACAACACTTATCAGCGCGGTCATCGATGCCGACGCCCATGTGGAGCGTTCCCGCGTGCAGGAAACCCACATCGGTCGCGCGGCAACATCGGTCCGTGGACGTACCTGCGTCCGGGCAACGATCTTGGCGAGGAGTCCAAGGCCGGCGCCTTTGTGGAAATGAAGAAGGCGCACATCGGCAACGGCACCAAGGTGCCGCACCTGAGCTATGTCGCGACGCCGACCTGGGCGAGCACACCAACATCGGCGGCGGCACCATCACCGCCAACTATGACGGCGTGCACAAGCACCACACCACCATCGGATCGAACGTGCATGTCGGCGCGGGCAACCTGTTCGTCGCCCCCGTCACCGTCGGCGACGGCGTCACCACCGGAGCCGGCTCCGTGGTCCGCCACGACGTCCCGTCCGACTCCATGGTCTATTCCGAAAACACGCAACACGTAGTAGAGGGCTGGAAGCCCGAATGGGAGCGCTGAACATGCCTGCATTGCAAGATTCCATCGACGCCATCCGCATCGCCGCAGCCGCGGCCGACCGCATGAAGGCCACCGACATCGTGGCGTTCGACGTTACCGAACCATTGGCCATCACCGACGCGATGCTCATCGCCAGCGCCTCGAACGAACGACAGGTGCTCGCCGTCGCCGAGGAAATCGAGAAGGACCTGTACCTCAAGGCCGGCAAACGCCAGCCGCGCTCCCGCGAAGGCCTGACCGAAGGCCAGTGGGTGCTGCTCGACTACGGTGATTTCGTCATCCACGTCATGCACCAGGAATCCCGCGAATACTACCGTCTCGAACGGTTGTGGAAGGACTGCCCGAGCATCGACCTGCAGCTCGAACACGCCGAGGACGAGCAGAAGCCGACGGCTTCCAGCGAAGCGTGATTTTTCATCCATCATCGAAACGTGCCTTCCCGAAAATCATGCGGAAGGCACGTTTTGGTATGCGCCGTCCCAGCAATCCGAATACGACGGCAGACAGGCAATAAATCGGAAAGACAACCGGCAGATAGGTGAGAGGCATGCCCAGAAACGTCGAACTCGACCATGATGAGACCATGACGCCACACGTGCGTTCCATCACACTGGTGCGCCACGGACGCACCGCATACAACGCGCAGCACAGGCTGCAGGGACAGATCGACATTCCGCTCGACGAAGTGGGCATGTGGCAGGTACGCCAGACCGCGTCCGCATTGCGTGAACTGTACGTGGACCGTCATCCCGAAGCGGCATGCCAGCTGGTCGTCTGCTCCGATCTCAAACGCGCGGCCGCCACCGCACACGCGTTCGCCGACCCGCTCGGACTCGACGTGCATCCCGACGTCCGTGTGCGAGAACGCAGCTTCGGCGATTGGGAAGGCATCGCCGTCGAAGAGCTCGCCAAACGGTTCCCCGAGGATTATCTGTCATGGGCCCAGTTCCGCGGCGGCGAGCTCAAGTATGGCGCAGAACCGAAGCAGAACGTCGGCAGGCGTGGCGTCGAGGCGTTGAACGATTGGGCGTCGAAGGCCGGCTCCGATACCGACCTGTACGTGTTCTCGCATGGCGCCTGGATCTCGCAGACGTTGCAGACGCTGCTGGGATTGAGCGAAGTGCATGGCGATTTCGCCGACATTCTGTCGATGCGCAACGCGCATTGGGTGCGGCTGGCGCCGTTGGAACTGCAGGGCGCGCTGCGGTGGCGTCTGGTCGACTACAACCATGGTCCGGCGATCGCCGACACCGAGCAGTGGGAGCATCCGCAGCTATAGCCGCCGACGAAAACGGGGGATGACGCGCGTCCCGTTCCCAAGTTTTTTCCAAGCTTTTCACAGAATCGCAAGTTTTTTCAGAGCATAATCGGCTACCGTCATGCTCTGTGAAGAATTTTTTCAAGGGCATATCGTTTTCATCGATTTTCGCGGGCGCGCTTGCCGCGGTGACCTCGTTCCTGCTGTCCGCAAAAATCGGCATCGCGGGATCGGTGATTGGCGTCGCCGCCGGTTCCATCGTCTCGGCCGTTGCGACGCAGGTGTACAAGAACGTGCTCAAGGCGTCGGGGGAGAAGCTGCAAAACGCCGTACCGTTCGTGACCAACGACAAGGACGGTACGGACGGTGCCGGCAAGAGCGGCGATGACGCCACCACGGTGATCGCTCCCGCCGAATCCGAGGGCGAGCAGACCAAGACGCTGTCCGCGGAGGAATCCGATGAGACCACGGTCATGACGTCCGTGGACGGGGATACGACCGCGGCGATGCCCGCAACGTCAGGCCGTGTCATCTCCTCCGCGCAGGCCGGAGGACGCGAATCGAACATACTTCCGGACAATGCCGGCGGAAGTATCCAGCATGCTGGACGCCGGGCGTCGTTTGACGCTTGGCTGCATGGCAAGCGTGCGCCGATCGTCATCGCGATCGTCAGCGCGCTTATCGGCGTGGCCGTGAGCGCCGGACTGATCCTCGCGTTCACGGGCGGACATGGAACCGATACCGTGGTGCGTGACATGGTCAACAGCAAGCAGACGCCGTCGGATGACAATGCCGGCGATTCCACCTACGGCAGCGGAAACAACGGCACGCAGGACAATATGCAGAACCAGTCCGGCACGACGGACACCGATAAGGATTCCACCACGAACTCCGACAGGAACAACGGCAAGGACACCGGGAAGAAGACGGATTCCACAACCGGCGGCACCGGAACGTCCACCGACGGCTCGGACTCGTCCACCAACACCGGAGACGATTCGAACAAGACGGATTCGTCCACGGACTCCACTACGCCATCCGACGGATCGACGTCAGGCACCAACAATTCGGGACAGTCGGGCGCGGGGACGACCACCACGCCGAATGGTTCGACATCCACGAACCAGAATCCGACGCCGAACGGTTCGAATCCCAATGGCACATCATCCGGCACGTCAGGCAATGGGACGGACACTTCGAAATAGCCTATGAGGCATGCGGCCGGGGCTTTCCTCGACCACGTGCCCGACACGCCGCGAATTGCATGATTCTGCTCTGTGTTGTATCTTATACAAGGTTTGCAGAGCAGACATTGGGGCTATGGCGCAGCTGGTAGCGCATCTCCATGGCATGGAGAGGGTCAGGGGTTCGAATCCCCTTAGCTCCACGATTGGAAGGCTTCCGGAGAGATTCGGAAGCCTTTTTCTTTACCGTTTCCCGTCGGCTTCCGGGCAATCCGCTGATCGGATGCGAAAACCAAGAAAGCGAGAACCATGATCGACGAAGTACTGTTCCTGCGCCACGGACGCACCGCATACAATCTCGCCAGACGGCTGCAAGGACAAATCGACATTCCCCTCGACATCGTCGGACGGTGGCAGGCGGACCAAAGCGCGTACGAACTCGCCAAAACCTACTATTGGGCGAAAGTCGCGCATCTCGCCGAACATAACGACCAGCTCGCGCAACCCGCATACGGCAACGCCCATCTGGCCGACGTCGACGAAATCAACAACGCGCCCGCCGCGGCCCGCCGCATGCTCGTCGTCTCATCGGATCTGTTCCGCGCGCAGCAGACCGCGCACGCCTTCGCCGACCTCATGGGGCTGGACGTGGAACTCGACCCGCGTCTGCGCGAACGCAGCTTCGGCGAATGGGAGGGCATGACCCGCGAGGAGATCTGCGAGCATTACGCCGACGACTACCATTCCTGGCGCGCCCACACGGGAGGCGAAACCAAGCATGGCGTGGAAAGCCGCATCCATACGGGCCGACGCGGCGCGGAAGCCGTGCGCGACATCGTCGCCAAACACCATGACGAGACAATGCCTACCACATTGCTTCTCGTCGGCCACGGCTCATGGATCGTGGCCACCGTGGCGGTGCTGCTCGACATGGACCCCGACGATCTCAACAACGTCGGCGCGATGCGCAACGCCTTCTGGACGCGCATGACCCCGCACACCGACCCCAGGAACGCGGACCGTCCCACTTGGAAGCTTGAGGAATTCAACCAAGGCCCCGCCATCGCATCATTCGCCGACTGGGAGAACGGTCCCGAATCGTTGCGCGCGCCCGGCATGCCGCTGTGGAAGCCGATCATCCAATAAGCATCCAATACACGGCGCCGAAAACATCATCCAAAGTGAACTCTTGATGAAATCACCGCCGTCCGTACGGCAAATTCTCACGGTGGGACTATCCTTAATGAGGTTGTTTGCCCGACCATGCGGCGAGCCGGGAATCCGGCGATCGTTCCGCATGCGGATCGGGCTTCCGTACAGCGATAGAACGTTGGAAAGCGCGAAAGGCGGGTGAGAGACATGTTGAGAATGTTCAGAACGATTAACGGCCAGGTGGAGCAAATCCAAAAACCGGAGAACGGCTCCTGGTTATGTCTCTCGGCGCCCACCGACGTGGAGCTCGCCAACGTGTCCATGGAAACCGGCATCGACCTGGCCGACCTGCGCGCCCCTCTGGATGACGAGGAACGCTCGCGCGTCGACGTCGAGGACGACTACACGATGATCATCGTGGACATTCCTACCGTGGAGGAACGCGGCGGCCGCGACTGGTACGAGACCATCCCGTTGTCGATCATCATCACCCAGTCCGCCATCATCACCGTCTGCATGCAGGACACGCCCGTGCTGCACCCGTTCATGGAAGGCACCATCCGCGGCTTCAACACATACATGAAGACCCGGTTCATCCTGCAGATCCTGTACCGCAACGCCACCATGTACCTGCGTTACCTGCGCATCATCGACCGCGAAAGCGACAAGCTCGAACTGAAGCTGCGCCACTCCATGCAAAACCGAGAGATCCTCATGCTGCTGGAACTGAGCAAGACATTGGTCTACTTCACCACATCTCTCAAATCGAACGAAATCGTCATGGAGAAGCTAACCACGCTGCCGCGGCTCAAGCAGTATCCGGAGGACGAGGACCTGCTCGACGACGTCATCACGGAAAACAAGCAGGCAATCGAGATGGCCAACATCTACAGCGGCGTTCTCGCCAACATGACCGACGCGTTCGCATCGATAGTGTCGAACAACCTGAACAACGTGATGCGCATCTTCACCATCATCTCCATCACCCTGTCGATTCCGACCCTGATCTTCTCCATGTACGGCATGAACTTCCAGGAAGGCATGCTCGGCATGCCCCTCACGGACAAGCCATGGGGCTTCGCGGTGATCATCGGCATCTCACTGGTCCTTTCGGCGATCGTCACCTGGTTCCTCACCCGGTCGCGCATGTTCAAGTGACGTCCATGATGGGAAAAGCGCGATACGTGGCCGCGGCGGCATGCGCGGCATTACTTGCGGCCGGCGCCGGCGCGTGCGGCACATCGGTTTCCGTGGTGACCGAAGGCGCGGCGCAGGGGCCGACGATCGCGATAGGAGTGGCCGCCGACCAGCCGGGGCTTGGATACCTGCATGGAGGCGAATACTCCGGTTTCGACATCGACGTGGCCAAATACGTGGCGAAAACCCTCGGATACGCGGAAAAGCAGATCGTGTTCAAACAGCTGTCCCCGGCCATGCGAGCCTCCGCGCTCACCGACGGCACGGTGGACATGGTCGTGGATTCCTTCTCCATGGACGGGACCCACGATGGTGAGGCCGACGTCGCCGGACCATATCTGACGGTCCGGGAGGCGCTGCTCATCCGCTCCGACAGCGCATCCGAAATCACCGGAACCGACAGCCTGTCCGATAAAACCGTATGCGCGGTCGCTGGAAGCGCGGCGGCCGACAACATCCGCAACCGCACGAAAAACATCCGCACGACGGTGGCGGAACGCGACACGTATCCGCAATGCATGACGGCGCTGATGATCGGCGAGGCCGACGCCGTCGCCGCCGACGACGCGATCGCGGCCGGATTGGCGTCGAACAACACAGGCGACCATCTGAAGATCGTCGACGTTCCCGACACCACCTGGTCCTACGGCATCGCCGTCAAATCAGGACAGGACGAGCTGGTCGGGCAAATCGACGCCGCATTGCGCGCCATGGTCAAGGACGGCTCGTGGCAGAAGGCCGCGGCCGACATGGGCAAGTCGATCGGATACACGCCCGACGCGTCCATGAATCCGCCGAAGGCAACGGCCAAGGCCCCGTCCTCCGGCGCGTCCGCGGCATCGGAAAAATAACGGCGGCGCACGTGCCTGAATAGTGGTTGATTCCTTGCGAAGTGTCCAGTTGCGCGGCTAATTTCATGCATTATGAGTGACACTGAGAAAAGCGCGCAGGCGCAACCGAACGAATCCGCCGAACCGTCGTTCCGCTACAACGCGAAGCTGGCGCAGGGCATCGAAGAGAAATGGCAGAAGATCTGGGATGACGAAGGCACCTTCTGGGCCGCCAACGTCAACGGCGACCTGAAGGACGGCAAGGGCCATAACGCCGAAGGCCGCCCGTCCTATTTCGCGATGGACATGTTCCCGTACCCGTCCGGCAAGGGCCTGCACGTCGGCCACCCGCTGGGCTACCTCGCCACCGACGTGGTCAGCCGCTACCACCGCATGAAGGGCGAGAACGTGCTGCACGCCATGGGCTACGACGCCTTCGGCCTGCCGGCCGAGCAGTATGCCGTGCAGACCGGCCAGCATCCGCGCATTACCACCGAACAGAACATCGCCAACATGCGCCGCCAGCTGCACCGCATGGGCCTGAGCTTCGACAACCGTCGTTCCTTCGCCACCATCGACCCCGGCTACGTGCGTTGGACCCAGTGGATCTTCTCCCGCATCTACGACGCCTGGTACGACGAGGACGCCACCAACCCGTCCGGCTCCAGGGGCTGCGCCCGTCCGATCAGCACGCTCGTCGAACAGTTCGAATCCGGCAAGCGCGCCATCCCGGGCTTCGAAGGCAAGGCCTGGGCCGACCTGAGCGAAGCCGAGCAGGCCGACGTGCTCAACGACTTTCGTCTGGCCTACATCTCCAAGTCCCCGGTCAACTGGTGCCCGGGCCTGGGTACCGTGCTCGCCAACGAGGAGGTCACCGCCGAAGGCAAGTCCGAACGCGGCAACTTCCCGGTGTTCCAGCGCGAACTGCGCCAGTGGTCCATGCGCATCACCGCATACGGCCACCGTCTGATCGAAGACCTCGACACCATCGACTGGCCTGAGAAGGTCAAGCTCATGCAGCGCAACTGGATCGGCGAATCCCACGGCGCTTCCGTGCATTTCGACGTCGAGACCCCGAACGGCGTCAAGGACATGGAGATCTACACCACCCGTCCCGACACCCTCTTCGGCACCACCTTCGCAGTCGTCTCCCCGGAACACCACCTGCTTGAGAACGTTCCGGAAGAATGGCCGGCGGAAACCCCCGAGGATTGGAAGGGCGACTACGCCACCCCGGTCGAGGCCGTGAAGGCGTACCGTCTGGCCGCCGAAGCCAAGACCGCCAAGGACCGCGTGGACGAGGCGGGCGAGAAGACCGGCCTGTTCACCGGCCTGTACGCCATCAACCCGATCACCGGCGCTAAGCTGCCGCTGTTCACCGCCGACTACGTGCTCATGGACTACGGCACCGGCGCGATCATGGCAGTGCCGGGCGGCGATCAGCGCGATTACGATTTCGCCGTCAAGTTCGGCCTGCCGGTCATCTACACCGTCAAGCCGCTGCCGGAATCCGGCGACGACCTCGCCAACTATGAGGGCAAGGCGCCGTTCGTCTCCCATGACGGCATCGTCATCAACTCCTCCATCGACGCGACCAAGGCCAAGGGCGATTCCCTGAGCCTCGACGGCCTGCGCGTGGACGAGGCCATCGACAAGGTCAACGCCTGGCTCGAATCCGCCGGCGTCGGCAAGGGCACCGTCAGCTACCGTCTGCGCGACTGGCTGTTCAGCCGCCAGCGCTACTGGGGCGAGCCGTTCCCGATCGTCTACGGCGAGGACGGCACCCCGCACCTGCTTCCCGACGAGCAGCTGCCGATCAACCTGCCGGACGTGCCGGACTACAGTCCGAAGACCTTCGACCCGGAGGACGCCGAATCCAACCCGGAGGCTCCGCTGAGCCGCAACGAGGACTGGGTCAAGGTCGAGCTCGACCTGGGCGACGGCAAGAAGACCTACTACCGCGACACCAACACCATGCCGAACTGGGCCGGCTCCTGCTGGTACTACATGCGTTACCTCGACCCGACCGACACCAAGCACATGGTGGAGAAGGACGAGTTCGACTACTGGATGGGTCCGGACCACAACAAGACCGCCGGCAAGTCCGGCGGCGTGGACCTGTACATCGGCGGCGTCGAACACGCCGTGCTGCACCTGCTGTACTCCCGCTTCTGGCACAAGGTGCTGTTCGACCTCGGCTACGTCGACTCCATGGAACCGTTCCACAAGCTGTTCAACCAGGGCATGATCCAGGCATACGCCTACACCGACGACCGCGGCCAGTACGTGCCGGCCGCCGAAGTGGTGGAAGGTCCCGCCGACGCCAACGGCGAGCCGACGTTCACATGGAACGGCCAGCATGCCAACCGCGAGTTCGGCAAGATGGGCAAGAGCCTGAAGAACATCATCACGCCTGACGACATGTATGAGAACTACGGCGCGGACACCTTCCGCCTGTACGAGATGGGCATGGGCCCGCTGGCCGAATCCCGTCCATGGAACACCCGCAACGTGGTCGGCTCCATGCGTTTCCTGCAGCGCCTGTGGCGTAACGTCATCGACGAGACCACCGGCGAGGTGCGCGTCACCGACGGCGAGCTTGACACGAAGACGCTGAAGCTGCTTAACAACACGATCGCCGACGTGACCGTCGAGATGGAGGCCATGCGTCCGAACACGGCCATCGCCAAGCTCATCGTGCTCAACAACCATCTGACCAGCCTCGACGCCGTGCCGCGCGCCGCCGTCGAACCGCTGATCCTGATGCTCTCTCCGATCGCCCCGCACATCTGCGAGGAACTGTGGAGCAAGCTCGGCCACACCGAATCCCTGGCGCACGCCGACTGGCCGAAGGCCGACGAACGTTACGTCGGACAGGATTCCGTCACCGCGGTCGTGCAGATCAAGGGCAAGGTGCGCGCCAAGCTCGAGGTCTCCCCGGACATCGATCCGAAGGAGCTGGAGAAGATGGCGCTCGAAGCCGTCGCCGACCGACTGGGCGGCAAGGAGCCACGCAAGGTCATCGTCAAGGCTCCGAAGATCGTCTCCATCGTTCCCGCGGAATGATCTTCTGACGAGACGGCCCGCATAAGAGGACGCGGGTTCTTCCGCACCATGGCGACACGCCAGGAATGTGGATAACCCGCGTTCTCCGACCACAGGAGCCGTTTCGGCTGGACAGTATGCCCATGCATCCTCCAATGTTGGACGCATGGGCATATTTGCATTTCGCGGCACTCACCCCATCCGTGCCATCCACACGGCGGACGGCGGCACTGGCATGCCGGCCGCCACGAAGCGGCTGCGGGGATTGGGCATGCCCGAAAACCGTCCCGCCCCAACAGCCTTACGGCCATGGAGGCGCAATCGGACGAACCGTCCGCATCACACGAACCCGCACGACCGATGCCGCAGCGGAAGACGCATGACGCGAAACCGACATTGGCGGAGCTCGCCGGCGTCCGGCCGACGGACAAACCCGACGAGGGGGAGCGGACGAAACGCGACAGGCCACGATTGGCGTTCCGCCCGTTCCACGCGCTCATGGCGATCCTCACTTTGTCGTGCGCGCTGTGCGCGAGCCTGACCATGCTCGTCCAACAGACGATCCACTACAGCGAACTGCAGCATTCGCGGTCGCAGATACGCTCACAGGCCCAACAGCAGCCGCAACAGGCCCCGCAAACGGGACAAACGCCGGCACCGCAAGAAAACGGGCCGACGCAGGACGCGTCCACACCGGACAGCCATGACGGGCAAGACGGAGCGCAGCAATCGAACCAGCTTGACCTCAACACCGCAGACCTAGGCGAATTGCAGACCCTCAAAGGCGTCGGACCGGTCACCGCGCAGCGCATCCTCGACTATCGAACGCAGATAGGACGGTTCGACAACGTCGACCAGCTTTTGGAAGTCAAGGGCATCGGTTCGAAGACTCTGGCGAAGTTCCGTGACCAAGTGTGCGTGAGATGACGGGCACACGCGATTGGCTGACCAGGGAGCGCGGGAGCCGAGACTGGAGACTGCTGCCGGCCGCAATATGCGGTTGGGCGGCCAGTCTGGCCGCGCACGCCGGCTTCGCATATTGCATGTCGCATGACGGCATGCTCGGCGCTTTGCCGGCCGTTCTCACCTGCATGATACCGCTGGCGGTCCTGGCGGGACTGCCCTTCCCACGATTGCCGGCGTCCGTTCGACGACGGATAACGCTCTGGCATGCGAGCGTCACGGTCTGCGCGATCGCTGCGATGGTTTGCGCGGCAAGCGCGTTGACCTATGATTTGCTGCAATGGCGCGACCCGGCTTCTCGGGCGGCCGCGGAAGGCGACGCTTCCGTCGTCGTCACGGCGCGCGCCACCTCGCCGACCGTCATCTCCGACAGACGGTCGAACGACTGCCGTGCCGACGCGCGCATCACATCGGTCACCATCGACGGCGTACGGCAAACCAGTTCGGCACGAGCGCGTATATACGCGGACCGGCCTGAATGCGGCAAACTCAAACAGGACGGCACCTACAAGATCGCGGGTCGCATCTCCGAAGCGCGATACGGTGCCATGCCGTTGTGGCTGACCGACGTCACGACAGTCGAACACGTCAGGCCGCCAAACCTGCCGATGCGCGCCATCGGCATGATGCAGGAGGCGTTCTTCGTCCAAACCGCACGTCTTTCCGACCAAGGGAAAGTGCTCGTCCCCGGACTGACATTGGGTGTTCTCGGACAGGACTACGTGCCGGCCGAGGGCGATGGCGCCGACATCGATTCCACATACGCCGCACAGGTGGAGGACGCGTTCCAAAGGTCCGGAATCGTGCATCTCATGGCGGTCAGCGGCGGCCATCTGGCCGTGACCGCCGCATTGGTGCGTTCCGTCTGCTCGTTCTTCCTTCTGCCGCGACGATTCACCGCACTGCTGGTCGCCATGTCGTACATCATGCTGTCGGCATGCGTGTTTCCGTCGGATTCGGTATCCCGCGCGCTTTTGATGGGATTGTCCGGCGCGGCATGCCTGTTCATCGGCAGACGAGGCCAGGCGATGGCGTCGTTGAGCTGGACCACATTGGCTATGCTGATGGCATGCCCGCACATGTCGCAAAGCTTCGGATTCGCCCTGTCCTGCGCCGCGGTGCTCGGCATCGTGCTGTTCGCCGACACCCTCAACGCATGGATGGAACCGGTCCTGCCACGGTTCGTGGCCGAGGCTCTGTCCATGACCATAGCGGCGCAAGTGTTCACCCTGCCGATCCAGATGCTCATCGAACCGGAACTGCCGGTGTTCTCCATACCGGCGAATCTGATGGTGGCGCCGTTCGTGGGTTTCGCCACATTGGCCGGCTTGGCCAGTCTTGCCGTCTCATGGCTGATTCCGTGGCTCGGCCTGCAACTGGCCCGTGCGGCCTCCTGGGGCACCGCGGTCATGGAACTGACCGCCCTTGAACTGGGTTCCGGCAGCCAGGCCACGATACCGTGGGCCGGAGGCGTCGGGGGAGCGGTCCTCGTCTGCGTGGTGGAAGCCGCCTGCGCGGCCGCCGCGATCATGACGCACCGGTTGTTCGGACGCATGATGGTCCAGGAACCCGATCTGCCCGGAAAACGTCTGATAGCCAACCCTGTGGAACGGCTGCGCATGTGGATGGAACGTACTCGGAAGGCATTGCGCGAACTGCAATGGGAGGAATAGGCCATGCCGGTTTTGTCCACCGATACGGCGAGATTGAATGGTATGCCGAAACCATCCGCAGCCACCACGCCCTTCCACCTCGTGTACGGAGGCGACTCGTACCTGAACGACCAGACGGTGCGCGACCTCAAACACGAGGCGCAACGCCGGTATCCCGACGCGGAAACCATCGAACTCGACGCGGCAAACGCCGACCATTACGCCTTCGACGAAGCGGTAAGCCCATCATTGCTTGCGGATCGCGCCATCGTCATCGTCACCAACCTGCAGAACGCGGACGAAAAACTGGGCGACGCCATGGTCTCTTACTGCAGACAGGCGTGCAAGGAGCCGGCGGACGCGTGCATCGTCATCTGCCAGCATGAGGGCGGTGTGAAGGGCAAACGTCTGGTGGAGCAGCTCACCAAGGCCGGAGCGTACAAGGACGCTGTCGCCGACCTGAAGAAGCCCGAGGCCAAACTCAACTTCGTCATGCAATGCTTCGAACGGCGCAAACGCCGCGTCGAGCCGATGGCCGCGCAGCAACTCGTGGCCGTGTTGGGGGATAGGACCGGCGAGCTTGCGGCCATGGTCGGCCAGTTATGCTTCGATTTCGACGACAATCCCATGACGCTCGACCGCGTCAACCAATATCTCACCTCCAATCCGCAGGTGGATGGCTTCCGTGTCGCCGACCTCGCGTTGTCGGGACGTACGGCGGACGCGATCATCGCCATGCGATCGTCCGTGGAACAGGGCACCGCTCCGATCGCGCTTATCGGCGCGCTGGCCATGAAGCTGCGGACGATGGCGAAGGCGTCGGCAGTGCGTGCGGGCACCATTTCCACGGCTGAGGCGAAAACGAACCCCTGGGTGTTGAAGAACGCGACCCGGCAACTATCCGGATGGACGTCAAGCGGCATGAGCGCATGCATCCAGATGCTCGCATGGGCCGACGAGCAAAGCAAAACCAATGGCTCGGACCCGGTCTATGCTTTGGAACGGTCCATCGAACTGATCAGCCGCAAAGGACGTGCCGCATGAGCAACACCATTACCATCACAGCCGCCACCGGCGAGGACATGCAGGCGTTGGGGGAGCGTTTGGCGAAGCTTGCCCGTGGAGGCGACGTGCTGTTGCTGTCCGGTCCGCTTGGCGCCGGCAAGACCACGTTCGCGCAAGGGTTCGGCGCGGGACTTGGCATCGGAGAGCCCATTGTCTCGCCGACCTTCACCATCGCACGCGAGCTTGAGGGACGGTTCGCGGACGGTTCGCTGGCGCATCTGGTGCACGTCGACGCCTACAGGCTCGGCGGCAACGCCTACGCGCCCGGACAGGACACGGTCGGACGGCTATTGGACGAATTGGAATCGCTCGGCTTGGACGAGGAATTGGAGGATCCGGGCGAGCATACCGTCATCCTGATGGAATGGGGCGAGCAGATGGCCGCCGCATTGGCTCCGGAACGGCTTGAAATCCACATCGACCGTCCGCTTGACGCGCCCGCCGTGACCGCGGACGGCGAGCTGACCAGCGCGGGCGCACGCACGGTGACGTTGGTGCCGGTGGGCGCTGCCTGGGATTCGTTCGATTTCACCGCGGGAAAACGCTGACCCTGTCTAAGACGCATCCGACGTGGCCGACCGCACCGCATGCCGTGGCTTCCAGCGCCGGTTGTACAGTGGTTGGCAGTTTGGCACAAGGAGTTTTCAAGCATATGCAGACACTGGTGATTGACACCTCATATGGTTCGACCGTAGGCGTGGTCGGACATGAACCCATCGTCGAAACGGATTCGCGCACCCATGTCGAGAAACTGCAGGTGAACATCGCGCAAGCCGTCGAACAGGCTGGACTGCAGGCGTCGGACATCACCCGCATCGTCGTCGGCGTCGGACCGGCGCCATTCACCGGCCTGCGCGCCGGCATCGTCGCGGCCAAGGCATTGGCCTTCGCCACAGGCGCGCAACTGGTCGGACAGGACGTGCTCGCGCCGCAATGCCTGGCACATACTCAAGCTACGGACGATCGCCGCCATCTGACGCTTGCCGTCAACGACGCGCGTCGCCGGCAACTGTATTTCGCGCTGTATGACGGCGGCACCGTTGCGGACGGCGTCGGACAATCGCCCATAACGTTGATCGACATGGACATCGACTATCCGGATTCCATCACGATGCGCGTCAATGACGTTCTTACGAAGCTCGCCGACACGGGCAAGCCGTACGTCGTCGACGTCATCGGCCATGGTGCGGTCAAATACGCGCAGTCGTGGAATGCGATTGCCTCCCTCGGCGAAGTCGACGACCATGCTCTGCTCGACGAAGGCGCGGAAGGATTGGCGCGATTCGCGGCCTTCACCACCAGCGAACAGGCGTTGGCAGAACCGACCCCCGTCGAACCGTTATATCTGCGTCGTCCGGACGTGTCAGTGCCCAACCCGCTCAAGCATGTGCTCAACCATGCCGGCGCCGAACGAACGGAGTGACGGCACGCCCATGATTGTCGACCATTCCCAGATTCCGGAAGACACCGCCGTCGGACAGATCGCCGCATTGGAAAAGGACCTGTTCGGCCGCGGCGCGTGGAGCGAACAGTCCGTACGGCAGGAATTCCACGCTCCGGCACGCACGTATCTGCTCGACATTGAAGGCGATGCCGTACAGACGGCGGATCCCGTCGTCCGAGGCTACGCAGGCTACTGGTACGACGGCGACGACGCGGAGATCATGACGATCGGCGTCGGCAGACCATACCAACGGCAGGGGATAGCGGCGGCGCTTCTCGAAACACTGATCGTCTCGGCGCGTCGGCAGGGCGCCAAACGCATGCTTCTGGAAGTCCGAGTCGACAACGTGCCGGCATTGGCGTTGTACGAAAGGTTCGGCTTCACGCGGATGGGATTGCGCAAACGCTACTACCAGCCAGAAGGCATCGACGCGTACACCATGAGCCTCGACTTGGAGCCGCGCGTCGTCGGCTTCAGCGCAACAGCGGATACAGAGCACACTTCAGCAACACACACAACGGAGCAGCAATGAGCGAACCAATCGTACTCGGCATCGAATCGACCTGTGACGAAACGGCGGCGGCCGTGGTGCAGGGACGCACCCTCATTTCCAACGTGGTCGCGTCCTCCATGGACGAGCACGCCCGCTACGGCGGCGTGATTCCCGAAATCGCCTCTCGCGCGCACGCCGAAGCGTTCGTGCCATGCGTCTCCAAAGCTCTGGCCGACGCGAACATGACGCTGTCCGACGTCGACGCGATCGCCGTATCCGCGGGACCCGGCCTCGCCGGCTGTCTCGCGGTCGGCGTGTCCGGCGCGAAATCGTTGGCATGGGCCGCGAACAAGCCGATCTACGGCATCAACCACGTCATCGGACATATCGCGGTGACGCAGCTGCAGTTCGGACCGTTCCCCAAGGACACGCTTGCGTTGATTGTGTCGGGCGGGCACACTTCGCTGCTGCATGTCGAAGACGTGGCGCGGCATATCGACGTGGTCGGCACCACGCTCGACGACGCTGCCGGCGAATGCTTCGACAAGGTGGCACGTCTGCTTGGTTTCCCGTATCCCGGCGGCCCGCACATCGACCGTCACGCACAGCTGGGCAACCCACATGCCATCAAAGTGCCTCAGGGCCTTACACAAGGCAAGGCGGGGCAGCAGCATCCGTACGATTTCAGTTTCTCCGGCGTGAAGACGGCCGTGGCGCGTTGGATCGAACAGCAGCAGGCGGAAGGCAATGAGATTCCCATCGACGACGTGTGCGCGTCGCTGGCCGATTCCGTCGCGACGGTGCTCGCCAAGAAGGCGATGCGCGGTTGCGAGCAGTACGGTTCGAAGACCCTGATCGTTGGCGGCGGCTTCTCCGCGAACTCCCAACTGCGCGCCAAACTGTTGGAGGTCGGAGCCAAGCATGGCGTCGAAGTGCGTATCCCGCAAATCAAACTGTGCACCGATAATGGCGCTATGGTGGCCATGCTGGGCGTGAACCTGGTGGAGAGCGGCGTGAAACCGTCCGAACCGGATTTCGCAATCGATTCCGCCATGCCGTTGACGAAGATCAGCATGTGACGGTAGTCCCGCCGCAGCAGGGGAGACACGCGCGGGATTTGCATTTTGCGTTTTACCGCGTATAATTCATGTCTTGTGCACAGCGCATTCCTGCGTAGCTCAGTTGGCAGAGCATCCGACTGTTAATCGGACGGTCACTGGTTCAAGCCCAGTCGCAGGAGCCATTCGAAAAATCCCCTTGGAAACAAGGGGATTTTTTCATTTTCAACGACTCTTGGCATTTTTGGCCACCCTTCATGTTTATCCGTCGGCGGAAACCGTGGTTCGTCCAGCCGTCCATGCGTATGATGAACGCACCGGGTCAATCAAACAAAGGAAGGAAGTCCATCATGTGCACTGGCGTTCGTTTCTCCGACGAAGAGGGAAACATGTATTTCGGCCGCAACCTCGACTGGAGCTTCTCATACGGCGAAAGCATCCTGGCCACTCCACGCGGCTACCACTACGACAACGTGTTCGGCGCGAGCGGCAAAGCCACGCCGAACGCGGTGATCGGCGTGGGCGTGGTCATGGCCGACCGTCCGATGTATTTCGACTGCGCCAACGAGCATGGTCTGGCCATCGCGGGATTGAATTTCCCCGGCTACGCGGAGTTCGTGCATGAGCCGGTCGAAGGCACCGACAACGTCGCGACCTCGAATTCCCGCTGTGGGTGGCACGCAATTTCGATTCCGTCGACGAAGTCGAGAAGGCGTTGAAGAACGTGACCCTCGTCTCCCAGATCGTGCCCGGCCAGCAGGAGTCGCTGCTGCATTGGATCATCGGCGACAGCGAGCGCAGCATCGTCGTCGAACAGATGGCGGACGGCATGCATGTGCACCATGACGACGTAGACGTGCTGACCAACCAGCCGACGTTTGGCTTCCATATGGAGAATCTGCGCAACTACATGTGCGTCGGCAACGAGATGGCCGAGCCGGCCACGTGGGGCAAGGCGTCCCTGTCCGCTTGGGGCGCGGGTGTGAGCATGCATGGCATTCCGGGCGATGTGAGCTCCCCGTCGCGTTTCGTGCGTGTGGCTTATGCCAACACGCATTATCCGCAGCAGGAAGGCGAGGCGGCCAACGTGTCTCGCCTGTTCCACACCCTTGGTTCCGTGCAGATGGTTGACGGCATGGCGAAGATGGGCAACGGCCAGTTCGAACGCACGCTGTTCACCAGCGGATATTCGTCCAAGACCAACACGTACTACATGAACACGTATGATGATCCCGCCATCCGCTCCTACGCGATGGCCGATTTCGACATGGATTCCTCGGAGCTGATCACCGCCGCCTGAGCATGCGTGGGCTTTTTCGTCCGTCGGTTCCCATACAGACGGACGAAAAAGCCGCACGATTGCCGAAAAGGACATGAAAATGGAGTCGTGCGACAGATCCACTTTTCGGATACCGGCTCTTCCATTGCCCGCTCAATGCCGTTTGACGTCGGACCAATACGACACGCCGGAATATGGACTTCGAGCACTTTAAGTTTTTAGAGTGCGGGTATGAGCAATACGACGACCACCTGGCATTCGATCCGTGAGGCGTCCATGATTTCCGGACTGCCCGAATCGACGTTGCGTTATTACGAGCAGATCGGCATCATCGATCCGATCGCCCGCGATCCGAGTTCAGGCCACCGAGTCTATTCGGACAAGGACATCGAATCGCTGACCACCATCGCATGCCTGGCGGCGACGGGCATGCCGCTTGAATCGATGCGCGAATACCTGAAGAACCGTTTCGACGGTCCGGAAGGCGCCCGACGGCAGATCGAACTACTCGACGCGCAATCGCTGCGTCTGGCCGCGAAAGCCGAGGCCCTGCGCATCCAGCAGGCGTACGTGTCGCTCAAATCGCTCTATTGGCGCGCCATCGCCGAAGGACACGAGGATGAGGCCAACCGAATTCTCGAGGAAAACAAAGACGTCATCGAAAACGTCAAGAAACAGCCCGGCAAGGGCGCGATCGCACGCTGAACATTCAGACGACGATGGCCGCTATCCGCACGCAACATTTCCGACGATAGAATGAACGCGGCATGCGGCGCGAAGACATCGAACGGAAAGGAAGCCATGTTCGAGGAACTGCATAGGAAGATGAACGCGTTCTGGAACAACGACAGGACGCTGTCGCAGACCGATCCGGAATATGTCAAGCTGTTTTCCGACTTCGCTTACGGGGAAGTGGTGAACGAGCCGGGCGCGAACCATCCCGATCTGGACGACCAGACCCGCTCCCTGGCGATCCTCGCGGCTCTGGTCGGCTGCCAGGGTCTCGACGCGTTCGAAATGATGCTGCCGGTCGCCTACGAGACAGGACTGACGTCCGTGGCCATCAAGGAGATGATCTACCAAGCCACCGCATACTGCGGATTCGGGAGAACCCTGCCGTTCCTGAAGAAGCTCAACGTTTTCCTTGGAGCCGCGAACGTGCATCTGCCGCTGGAGCCGCAGGGCACGACCACGTCGGAGACCCGCGCGCAGGCCGGAGAGGACAAGCAGGTCGAGATCTTCGGCGAGAACATGCGCGGATTCGCGCAATCCGGACCGGAGGAGACCCGGCACATCAACAAGTGGCTGGCCGACAACTGCTTCGGCGACTACTACACTCGCGGCGGACTCGACACCCGCGAGCGCGAAATGGTCACGTTGTGTTTCCTGGCCGCGCAGGGTGGTTGCGAACCGCAGCTTACGGCGCATGCCAAGGCGAATATGGTCGTTGGCAATGAGAAGGCGTTTCTAATCGCGGTGGTCTCGCAGTGCATGCCGTATATCGGCTATCCGCGTACGTTGAACGCGATTCGTTGCATCGATGAGGCTGTGAAGGGCTGACCTGCCCGTTAAAAACGCCGGCAAACAAACAAAGGGCTATCCGCCGAACAAGACGGATAGCCCTTCCTTATAGCTGATTGTGGATGGCGTGCTGTGTTTACTCGCCCCACACGTCCTTGGCGATGGATTGGACGAGTGCGATCTTGGCCCACTGCTGGTCTTCGGTGAGCTTGTTGCCTTCCTGGGTGGAGGCGAAGCCGCACTGGGTGGACAGGCACAGGCGGTCGAGCGGAATGTACTGGGCGGCTTCCTGGATGCGGGCCTTGATGGTGTCCGGATCCTCAAGGTCGGGCTTCTTGGAGGTGATCAGGCCGAGCACGACCTTCTTGTCGCCGGAGACTTCGGCGAGCGGCGCGAAATCGCCGGAACGGTCGTCGTCGAACTCGAGGTAGTAGGCGTCCACGTTCTCCTCGCCGAACAGTTTGGCCGCGACCGGCGCGTAGCCTCCGGAGGAAAGCCAGGTGGAGTGGAAGTTGCCGCGGCACACGTGGGTGTTGATGACCAGGTCGTCCGGCTGGTCGGCGATCACGGCGTTGATGACGTCGAGGTTCTCCTGCTGCAGGCGTAGCGCGTCCTCGTCGCTCCAGCCGAGACGTTCGCGTACGCTCGCATCGCACAGGCGGGTCCAGGTGCAGTCGTCGAACTGCACGTTGCGGCAGCCGGCGGCATACAGGTCGGCGATGACCTGGCGGTAGGCGGCGACGATGTCGGCGGTCAGCTCGTCGTCGTTCTTGTAGAACTCGTCATACGGGTAGGCGGCCGCGTTGCCGGTGAGCACGAAGCGGGTCTGCGCGGGGGAGGGCATGGTCTGGCGGGCCACGGTGTTCTCGTCCTCGAACTGCTTGACGAACTTGAAATGTTCGACGAACGGATGGTTCTCGCCGGAGATTCTTCCGGTCACGGTGGCGGTGTCGGCCGGGGTCACCTCGTCGTGGAAGGCGACGCGGTGGGCTGCGGCGGCATGGTCCACGCCGTTGAAGCCCCACATGAAGTCGAAATGCCACCAGCCGCGGCGGAATTCGCCGTCGGTGATCACATGCAGGCCGGCGGCCTTCTGCCTGGCGACGAGTTCGGTGATGGCCTTGTCCTCGACCGCCTTGAGCGCTGCGGCATCGATTTTGCCGGCGGCGAAATCCTCACGCGCGGCCTTGAGCTCGGCCGGGCGGAGATAGGAGCCGACCACGTCGGCGCGGAACGGCGCGTTATGCGAGTATGCCATTGAATACCCCTTTTTTAGGAAAGCGACAAATACCTAGTGAAGGTTACACGCACGTCCCGAAACACGGGCGCACACGGCTTCTCGGCCAGTATTCGTGCTTGAATGGATGATGTTATCCGTTACACATTCGAGAATGGAAGGCAATGAGCGAATCGCGCGATCCCGCAGGCGACAGTACGACCACGAACAACATGGGGGAGGTGCGGGAAGCCGAACATCAGGGCGCAGCCGTCAAGGCGGCGTTGGGTGCGAACATCGGTGTCGCCATCGCGAAACTGTGCGCGGCGTTCTTCACCGGATCGTCCGCCATGCTTTCCGAGTCGGTGCATTCCATCGCCGACTGCTCCAACGAAATCGTGCTGATGATCGGCGGACGGTTCTCCAAACACAAGACGGACGGCGACCATCCGTTCGGCCTGTACCGTGCGAAATATCTTGCTTCGTTCGTCGTGGCCACGCTGCTGTTCTTCGTCGGCGGTTTCTTCTCGACGTCCGAAGCGGTGAAGAAGCTTGTCGCGATCAGCGCCGATCCGGCATTGCGTGACGTGAACCGAATGGAACTGCTCGTCGCGTTCATCGTGGTCGTCATCAGCGCATGCCTCGAAGGATATGGACTGCATCAGAGCATCAAGGAGGCCAACGAGCGTATGGAACGCACGAACACGCCGCGTATGGGCGTGTTCCGTTTCTGGAGGCACACCAAGTCCGCCGAATTGGCTTCGGTGATTATGGAGGATACGCTCGCTTTGATCGGTTTGGCGTTCGCAGGTCTCGGCATTGGTCTTGCGATTCTGCTCGACGATGAGATTTTTGATGCGTTGGGTGGTCTCATGGTCGGTCTGGTGCTGATCGTCGGTTCGCTGTTTCTCGCGTTCAAATCCGGTTCGCTGCTCATCGGCGAGGCCGTGGATTCCGATACGCGCGGGAAGATCGTCGAGGCGGTTACCACCACGCCGGGCGTCGAACGATTGCTGAACATGCAGACCGTGCACATGTCGGAGGACGACATCCTCCTGTGCGTCAAAGTGCAGACCAGCAAGCTCGACCGTGACTATGACGTGGAAACCGTCGACAAGATCGAGAAGGCCGTGCGCACCGCGTTGCCTGGTACAATTTCGAGATCTACGTCGAGCCGGACATCTACAGCACCAAACACGTGCACGCGTAACCGGTTCCCGCGTAACAGGAACCGTTCAATATGGGAAAGCCCGGACGAATCAGATCGTCCGGGCTTTCCCATATGCGTGTCGGAAATGGTGGAAGTGGGATTATTCCTCGGCCACCAGATCCAGGTAGGAGTCGTTCCACAGGTCCTCGTCGCCGTCGGGCATGAGCAGCACGCGTTCCGGATTCAACGCCTCGACCGCGCCCTCGTCGTGGGTGACCAGCACAATCGCGCCCTCGTATTTGGCGATGGCCTTCAGAATCTCGTCGCGGGACGCCGGATCCAGATTGTTGGTCGGTTCATCAAGCAGTAGCACGTTCGCGCGGCTCGTCACCAGCGTGGCCAACGCCAGACGGGTCTTCTCGCCGCCGGAAAGCACTCGTGCCGGTTTCAGCGCGTCATCGCCGGAGAACAGGAACGACCCAAGGATGGAACGTGCCTGTGTGTCGTCAAGTTCCGGTGCCACGTGAATCAGATTCTGCAACACGGTGGCGTCAAGGTCCAATGTGTCGTGTTCCTGTGCGAAATAGCCGATTTTGCAGCCATGTCCATATTCCACGGATCCGGTGTCGGGATCCTCCAGATGGGCGAGCAGACGCAGCGTGGTGGTCTTGCCCGCGCCGTTATAGCCCAGAATCACCACACGTGAACCTTTGTCGATCGCCAGATTCACGCCTGCGAACACGATGTTCGAACCATACGCTTTGGAGATGTCCTTCGCCATGATCGGCGTACGTCCGCAAGGTGCCGGCTCGGGGAAGCGGATGTCCGCCACCTTCTCCTTCTTCTGTGCTTCGGACGTGTTCTCCAGCAGTTTCTCTGCGCGGCGCATCATGTTCTGCGCGGCCACGGCTTGGTGGCTTTCGCGTGCAGGCGGATGCCCTGCTGCATCAGACGTTCGGCCTTCTTCTCTGCGACTTCACGTTCGCGGCGGCGACGTTCCTCGTCGACCACGCGTTGGTGCAGGTAGGCCTTCCAGCCGAGCGAGTACATGTCGATCTGGCCGAGCTGTGCGTCCAGATGCCACACCTTGTTCACCACTTCGTCAAGCAGTTCGGTGGAGTGGGAGATGACCAGGAAACCGCCCTCGTATTTTTTCAGATAGCCGCGCAGCCATTCGATGGAATCCGCGTCCAAATGGTTGGTCGGCTCGTCAAGGATCAGCGTATCCGCATCGGAGAACAGGATGCGCGCCAGTTCGATACGGCGGCGTTGACCGCCGGAAAGCGTACCCAACTGCTGGCCCATCACGTCCTGCGGCAGGCCGAGACTGGCCGCCATCGCGGTCGCTTCGGACTGTGCGGCATAGCCTCCGGCCTTTTCGAAATCCTGCATGGCCTTGTCGTAGCGGTTCATCGCCTTGGTCATGACATCCGGATCCGGATCGGTCATGTCCTTTTCGGCCTTGCGTATGCGTTTGATGATGCTGGCGATGTCTCGCGCGCTCATCATGCGGTCCAGTGCGGTCTGCTCCGGGTCGGCGGCATGCGTGTCCTGTGGCAGATAGCCGAGTTTGCCGGAGACACGTACCTTGCCGGCGGTCGGCAGCATATCGCCGGTGATCACACGGGTCAGCGTGGTCTTGCCTGCTCCATTGCGTCCGACCAGACCGATCTTGTCCCCCTTGGCAACGTGGAAGTTGGTGGGATGCAGCAACGTGCGCGCACCGATCTGAATCTCAAGTCCCTGCGCCTCAATCGCCATGCCGTGATACCTCTAGTCTTTCGTGTTCCTTCAAACGCCAATCGAACATCATAGCGAACACCCGCAACCGTTTCACCTCATCTCACGTTTCATTTCCAAGCAGATGCCGGAGCAGTGATTCGCGGTGGTTGATGAAGACCCTGGTGATTTGATAGCTGTCCGTATCCTCATAATCGCAGGGATGGACGCCGTTTTCGTCGAATGACAGGATTTCCGCATCCGGCAGACCGAGCAGAATCGGCGAATGGGTTGCGATGATGAATTGCGATCCGTCGTTTGCCATTCGGTACATGTGCTCCAGCAGAGTTAATTGCCGCTGTGTCGAGAGCGCGGATTCGGGTTCGTCCATAAGATAGAGACCCTTTCCCGTGTGGGACAGGAGTATCTCCAGGAATCCTTCGCCATGCGACATCTCGTGCAAACGGGACATGTCGCCATATCCGCGACTGTATTCACGAGCCTGTGTCGCCAGCGTGAAAAAACTTTCCGCACGCAGGAAGAAGCTTGATGGGCCGATCGCATACTGCCGGTATATCGTCATCGCCTTGGCGAGATCCGACGTGTCATCGTATGTGCTGAAACGGTAGTTGCGCGTGCCGCCTTCCGCGTTGAAGCCGCAGGCGACGGCGATGCCTTCCAGCAAGGTTGATTTGCCGCTACCGTTCTCGCCTACCAGAAAGGTGACATTCTTGTGGAATTCAAGTTCGTCAATCGAACGCAATGAGGGAATTCGACTGACGTATGAATCAGTCAGCATATTCCAATCGATGCGCAGCCCCGACACAATCAGATCATCCATGCTTTTTAACAAAACCACACTTCCATATCCGGCAGAACCGACCTACAGACCGGTGGCATAGCTCGATACGCGCAACGGCTCCACCGGTCTCATATTTTCCTACGTGCCATCGTCTCTTCAGATTATAGGATGGGCCGTGGGGAAAGGCGCATATATCACAACGACGTTGTGGATGAAACGAATTATCCAATCACGTGATCGATTCGCTACAGTGGTTTCGGAACCTTTCAGGAGGGAAGAAGCATGGCAAAGGCTTTGATTGTGGTGGATGTGCAGCCAACATTCTGCGAAGGAGGCGAACTGGGCGTGCAGGGAGGCAATGCGGTCGCCGAACGTATTGCGGATTATGTGAACGCGCGTCGGAGCGAATACGCATATATCGCGACCACGCAGGACTGGCATATCGAGCCGGGAACCCACTGGTCCGAACATCCTGATTTCGTGGATACCTGGCCGGTGCACGGCAAGGCCGGAACCGCCAATGCCGAACTGCATCCCGCCATCGCCGCATTGAACATCGAACATCATTTCAAGAAGGGCCAGTATTCCCCCTCATATTCCGGCTTCGAAGGCTTTGAGGACAACACCGACCGCATTCCCACCCGTGAGGAAGTCTCCACCGCCATGGCCGCGGGCAGGACACTCGCCAACGGGTTGAAGACCGCGGGCATCACACGGGTCGATGTGGTCGGACTGGCCGAATCGCATTGCGTCAAGGAGACCGCTCTCGACGCGAAGAAGCTGGGTTTCGAAGTGCATGTCATCGAAAACCTGACCGAACCGGTCAGTGAGGAACTCGGTATCGCAGCCCGTCGGCAGATGAGTGAAGCCGGCATCATCCTTGACTGATTGGCCGGAGTCGCACGACTGCAGGTCCGCACGGGTATAGCGGCATCAATCCGTGCAAAGCACATACGCTCGCGAACGCAACGGATGGAAAATCGGCCAGCCATGACGAGTGGTTCCTCGACCAAGTAGCCAGATAAGCCAAGCGATGACTATGCCATCGAAAGCGGGTTTGCGTTCCGCGTGATCAGGACGCGTAGGCCCGCTTTTTATCAATGCTGTACTAAAGCCAATCGTCATCGTATGGTTTCGACATCATGGCATGGTGCACGGTATTCCGTTGAACTTTAATATCCCTCGTCGATGAAGATCCATCCGTGTTCCGCCCGCGCGGAACCGGGATTCCACGCGTACCAGCTTCCCCAGCCATCTTGGGACGAGTTCTGCGAGCCCGCACGGCAAGAGATGTCATTGGACAGGTAAATCACATTGTCCATCCCGTATTCGTCAATGGCCGTGGAAATCGAAGAACTGCCGCCGGAAGCCGTGACGTCGTGTTCGGCTGCAAGTAGCGTGGCCGAACGCTTTGCGTCATATCGGACGGCATCCACGCGGCAACCGTTCCAGGATTTCAGCCTGGCAAGATCCGCCTTCACCGCGCCGTCGATCTGGGATTCGTCGAACTTGCCCGTCGCGTTGATGCTGATCCGAGCATGACTGACATCGGCAGGCCGGAGTGCAGGTAGACGAACCGGTACGCGCCGACAGCGCATGCCACGGCGGCGACGCATACCGATACGACGGTGATGGGTTTCTTGCTTTTCGTGGTCCGCATGATCCTCCCACATAACAGCTTTCCCTAAAGCATACAGCGGAAACGTGATAAGAGGAATGGATACCAAGACCAACAAGAACGCCCTTCAACGGATACTACGATGGAACGCGTCAAACAGGCGGAATGATTCCCCCGCTCCGCAAACGAGATCGGCAAACGACTCATGGTATTTGAATATGGACGGTGACGTTTTGACGCGTATAAAGCGTATAAAGCCGAATCCGACGAATCAGTACTGGAATGCTGCAAGGAGGGTCAGATGATATTGGCCGATGCCATCAATCTCGTTCTCGCCGAATATCCTGGAATGAAGGCGATTGGTGCCGCGGAGAGTGCCGATGCGTGGATCATCGGACTCGATTTCGCGTCTTCAACAGATGACCATCTGGTGCCGGGCACACCGAGCGTAGCGGTCGAAAAAACATCAGGCGTTCTGCATGACCTTATTCCGGGGACGGAAGATTTCTGGCATTACATGACCGGTGCCAAAAAGGTGACTATTCCTCGGATTTAAAATCCGCCTTAGTCTTCCCATAAGAGCTCCCGCCTTCCGCGTGGAAGGCGGGAGCTTCCGTTATTCGCTGAGCAGTTTCGGCGTGAACGCCATGAACAGGATTCCCGCGGTGACGGCGAAGACGATGTCCGAAATCGGTTCCGCGTGGATCAGACGCCAAGCAATCCAACGGAAAAAGCAAAAGGAAAAAGACACGAAGAAACACGCCGGGCCATCTCATACCAGAGGATGAGTCACCCCAACATTTACGCCAAGGAATGAATACGACGGACGATGCCACGGACACGACCAGCCGTACTACCGTTGAACCAACAACGGAAACGAAACCCACGCACACACCACGCGCATCCCACACGCCCAGCAAAGGAAACCGGCCATGTCATACGTCCTCTACTTCAGCAAGCCATTCGCGCTCGCCATCGCAATCTGGCCATTCCTCTCACTCCTACTCACCCTGCCCGTGCTCGCACTGCTCTACCACCGCGACAACCGGCTACGCTTCACCTCCGCACTGACCGCATATCTCGTGGTGCTCTACCTCATCGCGCTCGCATGCTTCACCATGTACCCAATGCCAGAAAACCCGGCCACCTACTGCGCCGCCCACCATCTCAGGCCACAACTCAACCCATTCGAATTCATCCACGACATCCGAACCGACGGCATCACAGGCGTCATGCAACTGGCCATGAACGTCGTGTTCTTCCTACCGCTCGGCTACTTCATGAAACGCGTCTTCCGCTGGAAATTCGCCACGGCGTTGCCGGCCATGTTCCTCACCTCGCTGCTCATCGAAACCACCCAGCTGACCGGCATCTGGGGCATCTATCCATGCGCCTACCGCCTATTCGACGTCGACGACCTCATCACCAACACCCTCGGCGGCATACTCGGCTACGCCATGGGAAGCATTGTCACCCACTTCCTACCCCAACAGCGCATCGACGAAGACGCCATCACCACCGAGCCAGGCTTCATGCGCCGCTGCGTGGCGCTCGCGATCGACCTGTTCCTTGCCGAAACGGCGTCGCTGTCCGTCACGGCGCTTATCTATCTGGTTGGCGTGCTGTTCGATGTGAACCGCGCGAACAACGTCAATGCGGCCGTCTCCGCCGTGGCCACCATCGTCATGTTCGTCCTGTTCGAAGGGATCATTCCGTGGAGGCGCGCCGGCCGCACGTTGGGCGGCGGTTTCACGCGCATGACGGTGGAGACCAGGGAGCGTTCCGACATGCGCAGGATCGTGTTCTATACGTTACGCGCGTTGGTGTTGTATTGCGCGGTCTACGGATTGTGGACGGACCGTGGCTTCTACGCGCTGCTGCTCGGCATCGCGCTTATCGTGTTCTGGCGCGTTAAAAAGCGCATGCCGTACGACTATGTCTGACCGTCGTGCGGAGCTGCCGCGAGTCCGGCGCCGCAAAAACGCGACACGCCGGGCTTGCGCGATGGCGGACGCTCCTGTATATTTTCAACTCGTTGCCCACCAAGGTGGAAAACATGCGGACATAGCTTAGTTGGTAAAGCGCAACCTTGCCAAGGTTGAGACCGCGGGTCCGAGTCCCGTTGTCCGCTCCACAAAACGAAAGCTTCCGGGAGGGAGCTTTTCTTGTATTTCCGGCAGTCGCCGGCACCGGCGAATCCAATGGAATCCGATGCCGGCGGTCTTGTTTTTTCAGTCGCCGATGTTGTCGCGTGCCGGCGTGACCATCGTCAGCATCATGACGGACGGCTCCTCGGCGTATATCGCGTGCGGGATGCGGGTGGGAAAGTAGGCCAGGCCTCCCGGAACAAGCTCCACGGTCCTGCCGTTGCCCGTCACCTTAAGCCGTCCCTTCAGCGTCTGCACGAACACCGGCATCGCGGCCGTATGCTCGCTGAGCTCCTCGCCCGTGTCGAAGGAGAACAGCACCACGTTGCCTCCGGCCTTCTGCATGACGGTGCGGGACACGGTGGACCCCTCCTGAACGGAAATCATGTCCCCGAGGTCCTCGATGTATCCCAGTTCGATCGGTTCGGCCTCATTGCGTTCGTCGCTCATCATCGTCCTCCTTTGGTTGGTGGCAGGGATGCCTCCATCCGTATCGTCTTCACGCCGGAGACACGGCATGTACGCGTGGAGGAAAAACGTTTGACCACGATGTGAACACGCTCTTGCATCGAACGCGTTTATGGTCCAGACTTTTGCCTGTTCCATGAAAGTCGGCAATGTCGCCGGGGGCAAGTGGGACGAACGGAGGTATTAAGGAAATGAACGAGAACATCGACATCGACACCACTTTCGTGCCGGACGATTCCGCCAGCCATTCCTGGACGGAGCGCGACAGCGAGCTTGTGGAGGAGTATGCGGCCCAGCTCATGGCGATGAGCATCTGAGCGGACACGATCCGGAAACGTGGGGGGACGCCCCTTCCGGAAACTCCGGAAGGGGCGTCCTTCCGTTTTTTCATTCCGCCGGGCCGAAACGCCTCCGGCGCGTCCGTAGCCACATGTGTGACTATGCTTTCCAGCCGTAGCGTTTGAGACGACCGGGAGGAGACCGCATGCCGACGGACGGAAAACCGAAAAACGGCATCGTCAGACAATTGTTCAGCTATGGCGGCGTTTCGGCCATGCAGACCTTCGTGGAATTCGGCGTGTTCGCCGTGCTTCAGCTGGCCGGCCTGCCGTTCCGTCTGGCGAATGCCGTGGCCGTCTTCTGCTCCGGCTCATTCAACTACGTCATGAACCGCAACGTCACATTCAAATCCTCGTCGAACTACGCGCGTTCGATAGCCATGTTCGTGGCCATGTACTGCTGGAACCTGCTGTTCTCCAACCTGATGATGGCCTGGATCCCCGGACTGCTCGGCTGGCCCACCATGGCGGTCAAGATCGTCACCATGGGCATGCAGGCGGTCTGGGGCTTCCTGCTGTGCCGCTACGTCATCTTCAAATGACGTTCGCGCCGGACGGTTTTCCCGCCGCGATCACGGGAAAACGGACATGCTATCTTACAATGGATGCGCATCGGGAAACTTGTGGCTAAGGGAAGGACGGGACGCCGTTGGCGGATGTAAGACGGGAAATGGAACGGCTCCGGCCCGTGTATGAGACCGGGGTGCTGCGATTGCTGCTGCGCGGCAATTCCATGCTGTACGTCGCGCTGCTGCGCTCCACGTTCGACCCGCTCACCGGCGAGCTGCCACGCGAGATCGTCGAGGAACGGTTCTCCCGCAGTCTGACCCGACTTGCGGAAACGGGCGATTACACGCCCAAGGAAGGGCAGACGTCCGCGGAAGCCGCGCACACGATCCTGCAGCAGCTGACGAAGGAAGGCGAAGGCGACTATGCCTGGCTCGCCAATTCGCTCGACGTCGCAGCCCACCGCTACCTGTACCGTCTCACGGCGCGCGCCCACCGTGCGATCGAGGCGCTCGACCGGCTCGAGGACACCACGAAAGCGCTGTCCGGCGCGCAGGCCAACAGCATCATCATGGAGATCGAGCATGCGCGCATGCAGCTGACCGCCGACCCCCGCGAACGCATCCGCCTGCTCGAACGCGACATCGAGGAGCGGCAAAAGCAGATCGACGAATTGAAGCACAGCGACACGTTGGACAAGCTCACCTCCCAACAGGTGGGCGACATCATCGGCGTCATCCACAACACGCTGCGCGGCGTGCCGATCGACCTGCGCGAACTGGCGCTCGAGGAACGCGACAACGGCGACAATCTGCGCCGAAGCATGCAGTCGGGCTCCATCAGCGTGGAGCAGGCGCTCGGCACCTACCATGACGAATACCACAGGTCGTTCCACGAATCCGACAGCGGCCGGCGTTTCGAGGACGCGTTCCAGGTGATCGTCACCGACGAGGGACGCCGCGAAATCGACGAGGCGGTGCGAGACATCGCCCAGAACCCGTATCTCGAGGGCGAGCCCGGCATCCTGCTCGCCCAGGTACGCGCCGAACTCAAACGCATCTACGAGGGCATCGAGGACGTGCGCCGGCAGATCCGCATATCCGACGAGGCGGTGAGCCGTCTGGTGCGCCAGCAGACCGACACGCATTACCGCACCATGCTCGACAAGCTCCACAGACTGTTCGTGCGGGCCAGCGACGATGCGAAGACGCACCCCGCTCGGACGAACGCCCATACCGTACGGACACCGGCACGGCGCAATTCCAGGCATTGCCGTCCAGGCCCGCGAAATCGATGGCGCGCGCGGCCACGGCCGGATTGGACGACGCGCCTTCGACGAACGTCGACGCGCCGGACCTGAAGGCCATGGTCGAGATGTGCGGCCCGCGGCTGACGCACATGATCGGACTCATCAGGCGCGATCCGGTCAAAACGGCGGACGGCAGGTTCGTGGATTTCGCGGCGAGCTTCAACCGGCTGCCCCGGGAGGAACGGCGCGAAAGCGAGCTGATCGGCTTCCTAAGCGCCCTACGCACGCAGGACGGACCGGCAACCGTGGCATGGCATTGCGTATCCATCGACGGAAGCGAGCGCGTGTGGCGCACCAGGCCGATCCTCACCACCGAGGCGGCGCTTGACGAGATCATCGAGGAGGGATGAGCATGACGGACAACACCGACGGATTCGACACTGGCATCGGCATCGAAGAGGAGACAGGCCCGGAATCCGGCATGCCGTCCGAAGGGCCGGATATGACGAGGGACAGGCCGGCATTGTTCGACGGGGATACGGGAGACATGCCTCTTGAGGCGCGTATGGCCGCGATCGCGCTGAAACGCGAACGCTACATCGACGGCAGCCTGTACGACAGGGCGTGCCAGTACCGTGAGGCCGTGGAACGGTCGTTGAACAACGACATGCTCAGACTGGTCGACAACACGAAATACCGGATCATGTACGCGTCGCCGGTCACGGACGCGGAGACGAACATCCGCTCGTTGAAGACGCGTGTGAGCCTCACCCGCGAGGAGGCCGCCACGCTCGCGGCCCTGCGCATCAAGGTGCTGGAGTACGAGAACCAGAAGACGAAGCCGGGCGACTGGCTCATCAGCTTCGACGACATCCGCGCGCTGCTCGCCACGGGAGCGGGCTTCCTCACGGCCAGCAACGACGAGGAGGGCACGGCGAAGAAGATCACGTCCGTCATCTCGCGCATGCGCACCTACGGGTATCTCGCGGAAACGGGGGACGAGAACATGTACGTGCTCACGCCATTGGTGCCGATGGTGCTCGACCAGAAGCTCGCCGACCGGTGGCTCGGCTCCGATGATACGGACGGCGATGGTATGAAAGACGCGGATGGCGATGGTTATGACGATTCGTCCATCGGCGCGGATGGTGGCGATACTTCCGATTCGACCGGGACGGTTTCATCCGGCGTCGAGCAGGACGCGTTCGATTTCGATTCGGCCGATGACGCTTTTGATGGAGGGGAACACTGATGGAAGACGGCATGAAAATCGTTTCCGACCGTTGGATGCTGCAAAGCCGGCAGATCGTCAACTGGGGCTCCTACGGCGGCTACCACGTGTTCCGCCCGTCCATGGACGATGCGATGCCGGTGACCCTGCTCGCCGGCGCGAGCGAATCGGGCAAATCCACGCTCGTCGACGCGCAGATCTCGCTGCTCTACCCATCCGGCACCCCCTACAATAAGGCGTCGAATTCGGGACGTTCGGAACGCAACGACTACACGTACCTGCGCGGCATGATCGGCATCAGCGACGGCGAAAACGGTGAGACCCCGATCTTCCTGCGCGGCAGGGACGCGGACGGCACCCCGCAGAACATCTGGGGCGCGATCGTCGACACATACGCGAACCGCAGCGACGGCGGACTGTTGTCCTGCGCAAAATTCCTCTACCTGACCGCAGGCGACGGGCCGGACGGACTGCGCCGCCAATACGTCACCTGGAACCAGACCATCGACCCGCGCCTCATGGACCGGCACCGCGACACGTCATTCACGCGAGGACTGATGGAACAGACCTACCCAGGATGCACGACGCACGTCAACGCGCAGGCGTTCCACGCCTCCATCTGGCAGGACATGGGCCTAAGCGCCGAAGCATGCAGGCTCCTGCACAAGATCCAATCCGCCGACGCGCCCTCCAAACTCGACGACATCTTCAAACAGGGTGTGCTCGACGTGCCCGAATCCATCCGGCTCGCCCGCGAAACCGTCGACGACTACAACCGGTTCAGCGAGAACTTCCACAGCATGGAAGACAAAATGGAACGCGTCGCCATCCTGCAGGACATACAAGCCCGCTACGGCGAATACGCCAAACAAGCCAGCGAACGCCGCGAATACACGCCCATCGACCCCGACCGCGAGCAAGGCGAGACGACGCTCGCCGCATGGACATGGTCGCGCATGGCCAGCGAAGTACGCGCCGGACTGCCATCGGCGCAACGCAAAGCCAAGGAATCCCAGGACGCCATCGACCGGTCTCAGCAGCGCATCGACGAACTCGACACGCAAATCGAAGCCGTCAAAGAACGCATGAACGGCATCGACGGCGGCAGCCTGCAGCAACTCGGCAAGGACTTCGAACGCGCACGCCAGGACGCCGACGAGGCGCGCAGACAACGGCACGCCATCGCCGAACGGTTCGAACGCGTCGAAGGCAGACTCCCCGCCGACGAGCAGACATGGAACGCCAAACGCGCCGCGCTCGCCTTGTCGCTCGACACGTACGACAAGCGTTTGGAAGACGCGCGATCCGAATACCAGCGAATGGTGGTGGAACGTCACGCCCGGCAGGGCGAACGCGACCTGTTGAGGCAGGATTACCGGCGCAAGATCGAACACAGGACGCGCATCAGCGACGACATGGACCATGCGCGCACGCTCATCGCACGGGCGACGGGCTTGGACGAGACGGAACTGCCGTACGTGGCCGAACTGATGGACGTGGACGAGGGGGACGAGCAATGGCGTCTGGCGATGGACGTCACGTACGCGCCCATCACGCAGACCATTCTCGTGGACAAGCGGCATGAGCAGGGGTTCGCCGCGAAGGTCAGCGCGATCGATCCGACGCGTATGACGCGGCGTGCCTGGCGTTTCGTCGATACCGACGCGCAATACGATTCGGCCTGCAACGAGGGGTGGATGTCGTCGAAGCTGCGGTACAAGGAGGATTCGCCGTTCGTCGGATGGTTGAAGGAGCAGACCGCGTCGCAACGGTTCGACGCGCGTTGCGTGGAGGCGATCGACGACATGGACCGGGCCGAACGGCAGGTGCAGGTCGACGGGCAGATCAAATCCGGCGACCGTGGATTCCATGGCGTCAAAGGCCTGCGTCAGGTCATCGGCTTCGTGAACGAACGGTATCTGGCCGAATTGGAACGCCAGCTTGACGGGGCGGAACGGGCGTTGGAGGACGCCGACCGCCGCGGCAGGCAGATGGCCAACGCCATGACTCTGCTGCAGGACGAGCATGAGCTCGCATTGACCGTCGCGGATCTGCCATGGGGCAAGATCGACGTGGACGGGCTCGAGACGAAGGCGGAACGGATCCGTCTGCAGATCGAACGGATCGAAAGCGATCCGGAACTGGCACAATTGCAGGACGAGTTGAAACAGCTGCTACGGCAGAAGGACGACGAGGGCAAGAACAGGTACCGTGCCGAAGCGGAATTGGAAAACGCGCAGCATGCCGTCCATGCCGAACAGGCATGGCTCGACATGCATGGCGACTCCGATTTCGACGATGCCGCATTGTCCGACATGGTGTCGAATCTGCTGGCCGACACGTATGAGACCTGTTTCGACACGTCGCGTCCGCAGGAACGGCCGCAGCGCATCGCCGGCGGTTTCGACCGTGAGGGGACGGCGCCGTTCGACGTGCGCGTGCTGCGCAGAATCGGCAACACCGTGCGTGCGAGACTCCAGCAGATCGACGAGCGTGCCGTCCAATTGCGCGCCGACACGGAACGCGCCATGGGCGACTATCTGAAGCACCATTCCACGGAGGGCGACACCGTCATGGCGAGCGTGGAGGACTATCCGTATTTCCTTGACGAGCTCAAGAACCTCAACATGCTCGTCACCCGCGCCGCGACCGACGAGGAGTATGCGAACAGCGTCGAAAAGCTGTATATGAGCTTCCAACAGCTCAACCGCGCGTTCAACACCGACGAGGAGAACGTCAGGGAGCAGCTCGACCGCATCAACGGCATGCTCAAAGGCCAACAGTTCGGCCCCCGCGGCGGCAGGCTCTCGCTCCACGTGGACTTCCACCCGATCGACCGGCAGTTCAAATCCTCGTTGGGCCGCATCATGTCGAAGCTCGACGATTGGACACGCAACGCGCGCAGCAATCCCATGGAGACGCGCAAGGCGTTCGCAGGCTGCGAAACGTTCATCGGCAGGCTCCAGGCGGAACTCGGCCAGATCCGCGACACGAACGGCATCAAGGAATACGGTGCGCGCAACCTCGATCCACGCGTGCGCAGCTCGTTCTACGCGATCGTGCACCATAACGATCTGCCCGACGAACGCATCAGCTCCACCGGCGGCAAGTCCGGCGGCGCGTTGCAGGAACTCACCTCGTTCGTCTACGGCGCGGCCCTGATCTACCTGCTCGGCGGCGACCTGACCAGCAAGCCACCTACACCACACTGTTCCTGGACGAAGCCTCATCAAAGCCGACGGACGCTACACGAAACGCGCCCTGACCGTGCTGCCGCGCCTCGGCTTCCAGATCATCGTATCCGCGCCGGAAAGCAAAACCGCCGAAATCCTCAGCATCGCAGACAAAGCGTACGTGGCATACAAGGATCCCGCAACCGGCAACTCGTACCTGCAGGAGCTCGACCGCGAGCCGGCAACGCAAGCCGAAACACAAGACGCCACCGTCGAGCAGACGCAACCCGCGACGGAGGCATAATATGGCAGCGGCCAGAAACACCACAAGCGAAACGGACATCCGCCGGAAACTCGACGAATACGTCGACGCCCACCTCACCAGGCACATGTACGACACCGACGAATCCTGGCCACTGCGCAAAACCATCCGACTGCCCAAACAAGCCGAACTAGAGCAGCACTACAACCAAATCCGCGCCCAAAACGAAACCATCCGCGACTGGGCGCGGCAACACCACTGCGAAACCAGCGAAAAAACCAAAATCGTCTCCAGCGGACTCATCCAACAAAAAAGCCCGCTCATCGACTCCGTGACCATACCCGACCTCGACACCGCCCTCCGCATCGCCACCAAACAAACCCGCGAACGCTACCTACGCGAACACGACCGCATGAGCGCGCTCGCCAAAGAATTCGGCCTCGAACCGGCGAACGCCATGAACGTCGCCAAAACCCTCAAAGACCACGACGACACCGACTTCCACCTCGTCATCCAAGCCGCCCACTACTTCGCAAACCACGACTGCCACACCATGACCCCACGCATGGCGCCCATCCCAGGATTCAGCGCCAAATGGCTCGGCACACCCAACTCCCAACGCCGCAAAGCGATATGCCAGCTCACCGGACAAGACAATCTCACCTTCCAGGAACGCCCGAACGAACTCCGACTACGCCTCATGGACGCCGAACACCACGACCAACCCGACCTCATCGTCACCCAACCATGGGTCCGCAACCAGCCAACCGACATCGAACACGCCATCATCATCGAAAACAAAGACACCTACCAGGCCATGCCCACCGTCGAACACGCCATCTGCATCCTCGGCAACGGATACGCCGCAACATCACACATCACAACACTCCTGCCATGGCTCACCACCATCCCCAACATCATCTACTGGGGCGACATGGACGCCAACGGACTCGACATCCTCTCCAAACTACGCGCCACCGGCATCCCATGCACATCCATACTGATGGACACCACCGCATACCGGACATACGAACAATACGGCACCCAACTCGACGCCAAAAACAAACCCCTCACCACACAAACCCCACAACCCACACCCGGACTCACCACCGAAGAACGCAAACTCTACGAAACACTCTGCACAGGAACAGACATCCAATACCTACGCATCGAACAGGAACGCATCCCCATACGCGACGCCACAACCATCCTGCACGACCAACACCACTGGCCAATCGACATACCCGGCAACGACATACCAAACAACAACACCAAATAGAACACCTGTTCGAAACCACAACAAAAATACGCTATCCTATACAACAGAACAGGCAACACCAAGCGGAAGAACACCATGACAACCAAACGCAACAACACGACACACAACGAAGTCGTGGTCGAACGCGTACTCACCAGCGACGCATTCCTCACACGCGAAATCAAAAAAGCCCCCATGAAAACAACAGGCGACTCACTCATAGCAGACCTCACCCACCTACCCAACGACCTCAAAATCACCATCCAAGGCGCTCGCGAGCACAATCTCAAGAACGTGGACTTGGAGTTTCCTCGCAACCGCATGGTGGTGTTCACCGGCCTGTCGGGTTCGGGCAAATCCTCGTTGGCGTTCGATACGCTGTTCGCCGAGGGCCAGCGCAGGTATGTCGAATCGCTGTCGGCGTACGCGCGCCAGTTTCTGGGGCAGATGGACAAGCCGGACGTCGACTTCATCGAGGGGCTGAGCCCCGCGGTTTCGATCGACCAGAAGACCACGAACCGCAATCCGCGTTCGACGGTCGGCACAATCACCGAGATCTATGATTATCTGCGACTGCTGTTCGCCCGCACCGGCATTCCGCATTGTCCGGAATGCGGCGCCCTGGTAAGCGCGCAAACACCGCAGCAGATGGTGGACACGTTGCTGAAGTATCCGGAACGCACGCGTTTCCAGATTCTCGCGCCGGTCGTGCGCGGCCGCAAGGGCGAATTCGAGGATCTGCTCGAACTGCTGCGTGGCGATGGTTACGCACGTGCGCTGATCGACGGTGAGATGCGGCAATTGTCCGATGACATCAAGCTCGCCAAGCAGAAGAAGCACACCATCGAAGTGGTGGTGGATCGTCTGGTGGTCAAGGACGGTATCCGCCAGCGTCTGACCGATTCCATCGAAACGGCGTTGAAGCTTTCCAAAGGCGTGGTCGTCGCCGATTTCGTCGATTTGGACGAGAAGGATCCGGACCGCCGCAAGCCGTTCTCCGAGAAACGCGCCTGCCCGAACGGCCATCAGCTGGAACTCGACGAGATCGAACCGCGCACCTTCTCCTTCAACGCGCCGTATGGCGCCTGCCCTGAATGCACGGGTATCGGATACAAGCTGGAAATCGACCCCGAACTGGTCATTCCCGATCCGGACAAGACGCTGAACGAGAACGCCATCGAACCGTGGGGCATGACCAAAGGCACCGGCGAATACTACCGCCATGTGCTTGAGGGACTCGGCGATGAGATGGGCTTCGACCTGGACACGCCTTGGAAGGATCTACCCAAGGACGCGCGCGACGCCATCATGTATGGCCGCGATTTCAAGGTGCAGGTCTCGTACCGCAACCGTTGGGGTCGCATGCGCGAGTATTCCACCGGTTTCGAAGGCGTGGTGCGCACGTTGATGCGCCGGCATGACGAAACCGATTCCGACCAGATGAAGCAGTATTACGAGTCATACATGCGCGAGGTGCCATGCCAGGCGTGCCATGGGCGGCGTCTGCGTCCGGAAGTGCTTGCCGTCACCGTGGGCGACGAGTCCATCGCGGACGTGTGCGACATGTCCGCCGAACGGAGCCTCGCATGGATCAACGGCCTAGAACTCGAGGCTCGGCCGCGCAGATAGCCGGCGAAGTCGTCAAGGAGATTCGCGCACGACTCGGCTTCCTCAACGATGTCGGCCTGAACTATCTGACGTTGTCGCGTGCGGCGAAGACCCTGTCGGGCGGCGAGGCGCAGCGCATCCGACTGGCCACCCAGATCGGCTCCGGCCTGGTGGGCGTCATGTATGTGCTGGACGAACCATCCATCGGCCTGCATCAGCGTGACAACGAACGGCTGATCGGCACATTGCATCATTTGCGCGACCTCGGCAACACGCTGATCGTCGTCGAACATGACGAGGACACCATCAGAAACGCGGACTGGGTCATCGACATCGGTCCGGGCGCCGGCGAACATGGCGGCGAGGTCGTGTATTCCGGCCCCGCCAGAAAAATCACCGAAGCGCCACGCTCCATCACCGGCGACTACATCGCCGGCCGACGGAAGATCGAAGTGCCCGCCGCACGCCGCAAGACGCATAAGACCAAGCAGCTGCGCGTGGTCGGAGCCCGCGAGAACAACCTCAAGAACCTGAACGTCAATTTCCCGCTGGGCGTGTTCACCTGCGTGACGGGCGTGTCCGGTTCCGGCAAATCCACGCTGGTCAACCAGATCCTTTATCCGGTGCTTGCGGACAAGCTGAACGGCGCGCGCATCGTGCCCGGCAAGCACACGCGCGTGGAAGGCGTGGACCAGTGCGACAAGGTGATCCACGTCGACCAGAATCCGATCGGCCGCACTCCGCGTTCCAATCCCGCCACCTATACGGGAGTATGGGACAAAATCCGCACGCTGTTCGCCAAGACGCCCGAAGCGCAGGTGCGCGGCTATGGTCCCGGACGGTTCTCGTTCAACGTCAAGGGAGGCCGCTGCGAGGCATGCCACGGCGACGGCACATTGAAAATCGAAATGAACTTCCTGCCGGACGTGTACGTGGACTGCGAGGAATGCCACGGCCAGCGCTACAACCGCGAGACTCTCGAAGTGAAGTACAACGGCAAATCGGTCGCCGACGTGCTGAACATGCCCATCGAGGAGGCCGCGCAGTTCTTCAAGGCGTACCCGTCCATCTCGCGTTACCTGGACACCCTGGTGCAGGTCGGTCTCGGCTATATCCGGCTCGGCCAGCCGGCGCCGACGCTGTCCGGCGGCGAATCGCAGCGCGTGAAACTCGCGACGGAACTCCAACGGCGTTCCACCGGCAAAACCGTGTACATCCTCGACGAGCCGACCACCGGCCTGCATTTCGAGGACGTGCGCAAACTGCTGCTCGTATTGCAGGGATTGGTGGACAAGGGCAACACCGTCATCGTCATCGAGCACAATCTCGACGTGGTCAAATCCGCGGATTGGATCATCGATCTGGGGCCGGAAGGCGGTGACGGCGGCGGCACCATCGTCACCGAAGGCACGCCGGAGCAGGTCGCGCAATGCGAACAGTCGTGGACGGGCAAGTTCCTTAGGGATATGCTGTGACTGATTTCGAACGACACAGTCCGGACGTGTGGCGCAAAACGGCGGATGCGTTACGGGAAACCGCAGTATCGGACGCCGGCACCCAATCCGACGGCAGGGGAGTGAACAAGAACGGCGCGCCCCTGTTGGGGGATACTCGCGACCTGTTCCGTCCGAAAACCTCCGACATTCCCGCGCAGCCGGGCGTATACAAGTGGCGTGACGGCGAGGGGCGCGTTATCTACGTTGGCAAGGCCAAGAACCTGCGCAACCGGCTGACGAACTACTTCCAGCCGCTCTACCAGCTGCATCCACGCACCCAGACCATGGTGTTGACGGCTCGCAGCCTCGAATGGACGGTAGTGGGTACGGAACTGGAGTCGCTCACACTCGAATACACGTGGATCAAGGAGTTCGACCCACGATTCAATGTGGTGTTCCGCGATGACAAGACCTACCCGTATCTGGCCATCTCATCAGGCGAACGCATCCCACGCGTATGGGTGACTCGCAGCCGCAAACGTCGCGATACCAGATATTTCGGCCCGTACGCCAAGGTATGGGATCTTCGGCACAGCCTCGACGCGTTGCTGAAGACGTTTCCCGTGCGCACATGCTCGAAGAACGTGTTCCACAAGGCGCAGTTGACGGGCCGTCCATGCCTGTTGGCATCGATCGGCAAATGCTCCGCTCCATGCGTGAACCGTATCGGCGCTGACGAGCATCGCAGGATGTGCGAGCAGCTTGTCGGCGTGATGACCGGCCGAATCGGCAAATCGTATATCGCCCAACTGACCCGCGACATGAAGCAGGCGAGCGCCGAACTGGAATTCGAGAAGGCGGCCCGGCTGCGCGATCAGATCCAAATGCTCGGGACCGTGGTCCAGCAGAACGCCGTCGTGTTCGATTCGGATGTCGACGCCGACGTGTTCGGCATCGCGTCCGACGAGCTTGAAGCCAGCGTGCACGCGTTCTTCGTGCGGTCCGGATCAATTCGCGGCGAACGTAACTGGAGTGTGGAGCGAGTCGAAGATGTGAGCGACGCGGAGTTGATCGCCGATCTGATCACTCAGGTATATTCGGAAACCACGGGGGAGAGCGCGGCCGTCTCCGATTCGACCGTCGTGACCGAGCAGCGCAATGCGATCGGTTCGACACAGACCGTGACCGCAACGGATGCTATCGCCCGTGCGCAGGCCACGAAGGAACGCAACGAACGTCAGGAGCAGACGGGACGTGCCGACCTGCTGGCTCCAATCGCGCCTGTTCCCCGTGAGGTGATCGTTCCAATCGAACCGTCGCGCAGCGCAGGGCTTGAGCAATGGCTAAGCGGATTGCGTGGAGCGGCCGTCACCATCCGTGTAGCCAGCAGAGGCGACAAGAAACAGCTTATGGACCGTGCCAACGACAATGCCAAGCAGGCGTTGGCACGCAGCAAGATGAGCCGTATCAGCGATATGGGCGCACGTTCCGATGCGATGAACGATGTGGCGAAGGCTCTTGGGCTTGAACAGGCGCCGTTGCGCATTGAATGCTACGACATTTCCAACACAGTCGGCGGCGCATTCCAGGTAGCGTCCATGGTGGTGTTCGAAGACGCGATCGCGAAAAAGTCGGAGTACCGCCGTTTCGCCATCCGAGGTGCGGACGGGCAGGGCGCGTTGGATGATTTGAGCGCATTGTATGAGACGTTGACCCGTCGTTTCCGCCATGGCAACATCGCCGGCGATTCCGGGGAAAGCATGGACAACGAGCGTCGGATGGCCACGCAAAATGATAGGTCGGATGGCACGAATGGTCCTGAAACGGATGCCGTGCAGCAGAACACCAACCGTCGCCATTTCGCCTATAAGCCGAATCTGGTCGTGGTCGATGGCGGCAAACCGCAGGTGATGGCGGCGGCCAAGGCGCTTGCCGACTGCGGCGTGGACGATGTGGCCGTCTGCGGATTGGCGAAGCGTCTTGAGGAGGTTTGGGTGCCGGATGACGACTATCCGATCATCCTCAAGCGACAATCCGAAGGCATGTATCTGCTGCAGCGGGTGCGTGACGAATCGCATCGTTTCGCCATCACCTACCATCGTCAGACCAGACGCAAAGGAGCTTTGCGTTCCGCTTTGGACGACATTCCCGGCATCGGCGAAGCCTATCAGAAACGGCTTCTCAACCATTTCGGCTCCGTACGCGCCATGCGTGAGGCGAGCGTGGAGGATTTCGAACAGGTCAAAGGCATCGGCCATGCCAAGGCCGAGAACATTTACCAGGCATTGCATTCGTCCGTTGACATTGCTTCGAAGGCGGAGGATGCCCTCCGAACAGTGAAATCGGATGGAAACAGTCCGAAAGATGAAAAGAAATAGAATCTGTAACGAGCAATCGCTTCTGCGTTGCTAGCATGATGAATGGTGAGAGTAAGGGAGGGAACATGACCGAGGTGGACCATCGGTGCGCGGTCCTTGGCAAACCCATCGCGCATTCGCTTTCCCCTGTATTGCATAATGCGGCCTATCGAGCTCTAGGACTTGACAGCTGGTCGTATGGCAGGCACGAGGTCGGCGAGACGGAGCTTGAGGATTTTTTGGAGTCGCTTGATTCCAGCTGGGCGGGACTGAGCCTGACCATGCCGTTGAAGAAGACCATCCAGCCATATGGCGTGCCATGCAACGCGTGGGCGAAAGAGCTGAAGGTGGCCAACACCGCCGTCTTCGACTGGTCTGGCGCGAACGATAAGAACGCCGCCATCCCTGCGATCAGGCTCTACAACACGGATGTGAAGGGAATTGAGCTCGCCTTCGAGCACTCGTATCGGGCACGTGGCATGCGGATGGATTCTGGACAAGACGGCGAGGCGGTGATCATCGGCAATGGCAACACCGCCACCTCGGCTTTGGCGGCCTGCACCGAGATGCCCCACATTGGACATGTCACCGTCGTGGCACGCCATCCCGATAAGAACGAGGCGCTTGAACCATTGGCGGAAAGCCATATGGCGTCGGCTCCATAAGCATCGTCGCCATGGACCATGCGGCGAATCTGCTGTCCCATGCGGACGTCGTCATCAACACCATCCCCGGCCTTGCCGCCGATCCGATCGCCGAGGCGTTTGCCTCAGCCGGCATAGTCACGAACGGCACGCTACTCGACGTGGTCTATGATCCCCGCCCGACCAAGCTCATGCAGGCCTGGAGGTCATGCGGCGGCACCGCCATCGGCGGCGAGGAGATGCTGCTGTACCAAGCCATGATTCAAGTCTGGCTGATGACCGGCATATGGGACAACGATCCGCCGACCGAGCCCACCAGCCATCAGAAAGTCGAAGCATTGGAGCATGCCATGCGCTCCGCGCTTAAGGAGGCCCTGTGATGAACGAAAAGAACAACGCCGTCAACCAGGCAGGCAGGCATACGAGCGCGCCTTCTCCGGCCGCAGGCTTCGAAGTGCTGCTCATCACCGGCATGAGCGGCGCGGGCCGGTCCCACGCGGCCAACAGCATCGAGGACATGGGCTGGTATGTGGTCGACAACATGCCGCCGAAACTGCTTGTCCCGCTGGTGGACATGATGACCAGCTCCGGTTCGAACATCCACAAACTCGCCGCGGTCATCGACGTGAGGTCACGTGACTATTTCGACGACCTGTCCGCCGTGCTGAGCCATCTGGACGATCTTGGGGTGAAGACCCGCATCCTGTTCCTCGACGCCAGCAACGAGGTGCTCATCAAGCGCTACGAATCCGTGCGCAGGCCCCATCCGCTGCAGCAGGGCAATCGTCTGATCGACGGCATCCTTGAGGAACGCGACCTGCTGAAGAACCTCAAAGAGCACGCCGACATCGTCATCGACACCTCGGCATTGAGCATCCATCAGCTGTCCACGAAACTGTACGAGGGTCTGCTTGGTTCCGGACCGACCACGGTTTCCGTGCATATCTTCAGTTTCGGATTCAAATACGGCATTCCGATAGACGCCGATTTCGTGGCGGACGTCCGGTTCCTTCCCAACCCGTTCTGGGTGCCGGAACTTCGTTCGCTGACGGGCAAGGACAAACCGGTCAGCGACTACGTGCTCTCCAGCGAGGGCGCGGAGGAGTTCCTTGACGCCTACGAGAAAGCCATCGCCATCGCCCTCGAAGGTTATGCGCAGGAAGACAAGCACTATGTGACCATCGCGTTCGGATGCACCGGCGGCCAGCACCGTTCCGTGGCCATGAGCGAGGCCTTGGCCAAGCGCCTGCGTGCGCGTGGTCTCACGGTCTCCGTATCGGCCCGCGAGCTGGACAAGCGTTCGGCCGATTGATGACCGCATTGTGAGAAGACAGTATCCAAATACAAAGAAAAGCTGCCGGCTTTGTCCAAGTTATTCGGTATCACAGTAAGCCGGTAGCAGTGCGGGTCGAGTCCGCGACTCGCCTGAAATTATAGGGAAGAACAGGAAAGTAGGAGGTTGGCTCTTGGCTCTTCTGGATGACGTCAAAAGCGAGCTGGCCGCAATCGACAACGAGTTGCCCATCGCCAAAAAGGCACAGGCGACTGCGATGATTCGATTCGGCAATGGTTTGCACTCGGTGGATCACCACATTCTCGTGCAGGCGCAGCTTGATTCCCAAGACGCGGCCATATGGCTGCAGGACACCATCAGAAATCTGTACGGCCACGAAGCCACGCTTACCCCCGTTTCCAGGCAGACGCCGACCGGCGTGGTGCAGCGCTTCATAGTCCGCGTCCCCAAGGGCAGCGCGGCTCTGGTGCTGCAGACCGGCCTGTACAGCCGTTACACCAAAAACATGGTGCTGGGTCTGCCGGGCGACATCATCAACGGCAAGATCGCCCAGATCAAGGCCGCCTGGCGTGGCGCGTTCCTCGCAGGCGGACACCTGTCCGACCCGGGCAAGGCCAGCTATCTCGAAATCGTATGTCCGAATCATGAGGCCGCGCTGGCGCTGGTCTCCACCGCGCGTCGTCTCGGCATCACCGCCAAGCCGCGTAAGCTGCGCAGCTCCGAACGTGTGACGTTGCGCGACCCCGATGCCATCGAACGCATGCTCATCCTCATGGGCGCCCCTCATTCCGCCCGCGAATGGACCGGAAAGCGTTCCGACGGAGAGGCCCGAGGCAAGGCGAACCGTCTGGCGAACTTCGATGACGCCAACATGCGCCGTAGCGCCAAGGCCGCCGCGGAAGCCTGCGATAAGGTCCGCCAGGCCTTTGAAATCCTCGGCGACGACGTTCCGGACAATCTTAAATCCGCCGGCCAGCTCCGACTCGACCATGCCGACGCGTCCCTTGAGCAGCTGGGCCGTCTCGCCGACCCGCCAATCACCAAGGACGCGATCGCCGGACGTATCCGTCGACTGCTGCAATTGGCTGAGAAAACGGAGAAGGCACGCCGTCAAGCGGCCTGATTTTCGTTTCCGGAAACAAAACACCATGCGACTTTTCCGTCGTATGGTGTTTTTTGTTCGTTTGGGCTTGTATTATGCGTAAGTGGCAATATGGCCATTCCACGCTTACAAGCGGCTAGGAAAGGATATACATGAAGACACTCAAGGATCTTGGAGATCTCAAGGGCAAGCGCGTTCTGGTTCGCGCCGATTTCAACGTTCCGCTGGACGGCACCACGATCACCGATGATGGTCGCATCAAGGCCGCCCTGCCTACCATCAAGGCTCTGCGCGAGCAGGGCGCTAAGGTCATTCTGATGGCCCACCTCGGCCGTCCGAAGGGCAAGGTCGTTCCGGAACTGTCCCTGGCTCCGGTCGCCGCCCGTCTCGGCGAGCTGCTCGGCATCACCGTTCCGCTGGCTGCCGACACCTATGGTGAGGACGCCCAGGCCAAGGTCGCCGCTATGAACGATGGCGACGTCGTGCTGCTGCAGAACGTGCGTTTCAACCCGGAGGAAACCAGCAAGGATCCGGAAGAGCGCGCCACATACGCCAAGAAGATCGCCGCTCTCGGTGAGGTCTTCGTCTCCGACGGCTTCGGCGTCGTGCACCGCGCCCAGGGCTCCAACTACGACGTCGCCGCCGATCTGCCGGCCGCCGCTGGCCTGCTGGTCGAGAAGGAAGTCAAGGCACTGTCCCGCGCCACCGTGAACCCGGAGCGTCCGCTGACCGTCGTGCTCGGCGGCTCCAAGGTCTCCGACAAACTCGGCGTGATCGACAACCTGCTGGACAAGGCCAACCGTCTGGTCATCGGCGGTGGCATGGCGTACACCTTCCTCAAGGCCAAGGGCTACGAGGTCGGCACCTCCCTGCTGGAAGAGGACCAGATCGAAACCGTCAAGGGCTACATGGAGCGCGCCGAGAAGAACGGCGTCGAACTCGTGCTGCCGACCGATGTCGTCATCAACCCGGTCTTCCCGAAATCCGATGAGGACATCGCTCCGGAAGTCGTGGCCGCCGACGCCATTCCGGCCGACAAGATGGGTCTGGACATCGGTCCGGAATCCCAGAAGCTCTTCCACGACAAGATCGTCGATTCCAAGACCGTCGTGTGGAACGGCCCGATGGGCGTGTTCGAGGTCCCGACCTTCGCTGAAGGCACCAAGGCCGTGGCCCAGGCTCTCGTCGATGCCACTGCTGCCGGCGCATTCACCATCGTCGGTGGTGGCGATTCCGCTTCCGCAGTGCGCAACCTCGGCTTCCCGGAGGATGGCTTCTCGCACATCTCCACCGGTGGCGGCGCCTCCCTCGAGTTCCTCGAGGGCAAGGAACTGCCGGGCCTGAAGGTGCTCGACTGATCTCAGAATCATGAAGGGGTGCTTCCTCATCAGTGGGTGGGGGAGCACCTTTTGCGTATTTCGCATACAATGTCACAGAACGACCTTTCGCTTTGACGAGCACGGACGGGAGACGACGAATATTATGGGGCCGAAACGGATTCCTTTGGTGGCCGGAAACTGGAAGATGAATTTCGATCATCTTGAAGCGACGTATTTCGTACAGCAGCTTGCATGGAATCTTCGGGCCATCCATTTCGACTACAAACGTTGCGAAATCGCATTGATGCCATCATTCACCTCACTCCGCAGCGTGCAGGTCGCCGTCGAATCGGACAATCTGAAAATCCGCTACGGGGCCCAAGCCGTATCAGTCACCTCGCAGGGAGCGTTCACCGGCGACGTCTCCGCCGATATGATCGCCCATCTCGGCTGCTCGTACGTGATCGTCGGCCATTCGGAACGACGCAAATACCATCCCGAAGACGACGCGAACATCGTCGACCAGGTGAGGGCCGTGCTTGCTGCCGGCATGCAGCCGATACTTTGCGTCGGAGAAAGCTACGAGGAACGGCGCAAAGGCATAGAGCTCGATTTCGCGGTCGGCCAGGTGCACGACGTGACGCGGGACCTGTCCGATGAGGAGGCCGCGAAGCTGATTGTGGCGTACGAGCCGGTATGGGCGATCGGCACCGGCATGGTGGCTACGCCTCAGTCGGCACAGGACGCGGCCAGGGCGATCCGAAACGACCTGTCCGATACGTTCGGAACACGGGTCGGCGAAACGGTGCGAATCCTGTACGGCGGTTCGGTGTCCTCGAAAAACGCGGTGGAACTGATCAACGAGCCGGATGTGGACGGCTTCCTGATCGGCGGCTCCGCGTTGAAGGTCGATGAACTCACACGCATCTGCAAGCTGACATTGGAAACAACCGCCTGAAAACTTTTAAAAAGCATGGTTGGACGCTCGATTTTTTCAACACCATGCGCTATTATCAGAAACAGTGTTTACGAACTGGAGGTTCACCCGTGTCCGCTATGGCTACTGTCAAGCTTGTGCTGCAGATTCTTCTTGTCATCCTCAGCCTCTTGCTCACCTTGCTTATCCTTATGCACAAGGGTAAGGGCGGCGGCTTGTCCGACATGTTCGGCGGCGGACTCACCCAGAATGCGGGTTCCTCCGGTGTCGCGGAAAAGAACCTGAACCGTTGGACCGTCATCATCGCATTGCTGTGGGTGGCCATCATCATCGCCCTCGGTCTGATGACGAAATTCAACCTCATCTGATTGACGTAATTTGGTTTGGCCCATGACCGGCTTCACGGTCATGGGCCAAACTTGTCTCCGGCTAGATTGCTCCCGCAAAGGATTTAAATGACTTCGACAAACAACACATATGATGACGTGACCATGGTCGTCGCCGATCTGGACGGCACACTGCTGCACGACGGAGAGACTTTCGAGGACCGTTTCCTGACGCAACGATCCATTGACAGCATCAACCGCATGCACGACGCCGGCATCAAATTCGTGGTGGAGACCGCGCGACCGGTCAGCACCGGCTACTCGTTCGTGCAGAAGCTTCCGGTTGACGCCGTCGCCTATCTCAACGGGGCGCTGTTGGATTTCAACCCCGCCTCGTCCGATTACGATATGCTCACCTCACCGACACTGCCGAAGGACGGACATCTGCAGAAGATCGGATTCTCTTCGAAAAGGGCCTGCGAGGTCTGCAAGTACCTGCTGGAGGAACTGCCTGGCATGGAAGTGGGCATCGTCATGGATGATGTCAGGTACACGAATTTCGACGTCACGAAATACTGGAAGACGCAGACCTGGCGATACACGGATTTCGATGACGTTCCGGACGGCACCGCGGACAAGCTGATCCTGTTCCCGAACGAGGAGCAGTGGAAGCGTGTGGGACGGCTCATCCCCGACGATTTCGACGTGCATATCTCCGAAGGCTCGCTGTGGATGCTGATGAATCCGCAGGCCAATAAGGAGCATGCATTGAGCATCCTCGCCGATCGCATGTTGACGCCGTTGTCACGGACCGTCTCATTCGGCGACGATTTGGTGGACATCGCCATGCTTCGTGAATCCGGCAGGGGAGTGGCCGTGGCCAACGCGAACCCCGACGTGTTGAAAATCGCCGATGAGATCTGCCCTTCGAACAATGATGACGGCGTGGCCCAATGGGTTGAGAACAATCTGCTTTGACCGACCCCCCCCACATGGAGTCTTTTCACGGAATTGAACTCATTCATGCAGCGGCATGAAACACATCCACCAAAATTGAACTCTTTGTCTTTCTTGGTGTACTGTCGTGCTATTCTTTGAACTAGCTTTTGTTTAAATTGAACTGGAAGGATAGGCATGACGGAATCATTCTCGACCAGATTGAATGATGCCATGGCATTACGCGAGCTTAAACAGATTGATTTCGTTCATGCTGCGGAAAAGTTCAATATCAAGCTCGGCAAAAGCCATATGAGCCAATACGTCAGTGGCAAAACCGTTCCCCGTGCCGATATCGCGCATTTCCTTGCCGCGTATCTGCGGGTCAACGAGGATTGGCTGATGGGCAAGGATGTTCCCATGGAAGAGCATGCCGCGATTTTGCCGGATTTTGCCGGTGAACAGCCCGACCATGTTGACGATGCATCCGAGCAACCGACAGAAGGAAGAACCATGCGCACTTTTACGAAATCCCACAAGCTCGACAACGTGCTGTACGACGTCCGTGGACCGGTCGCCGACGAGGCCGCGCGCATGGAGGCCGCCGGCACGCACATCCTGAAACTCAATATCGGCAATCCGGCACCGTTCGGCTTCCGCACGCCGGATGAAGTGGTCTACGACATGTCGCAGCAGCTGCCCGACACGGAAGGCTATTCGCCGTCGAAGGGCCTGTTCTCCGCGCGCAAAGCCATCATGCAGTATGCGCAGCTGAAGAACATCCCCAACGTGTCCATCGACGACATCTACACCGGCAACGGCGTCAGCGAACTTATCAACCTGTCCTTATCCGCGTTGCTGGACAACGGCGACGAGGTACTCGTGCCGTCGCCGGATTATCCGCTGTGGACAGCTTGCGTGAATCTGGCCGGCGGAACCGCGGTGCATTACGTCTGCGATGAGGATTCCGAATGGTATCCGGACATCGACGACATGCGTTCCAAGATTACCGACAAGACCAAGGCGATCGTCATCATCAATCCGAACAATCCGACCGGCGCGCTGTATCCGAAGGAAGTGCTTCAGCAGATTGTCGATCTTGCGCGAGAGCACCAGCTCATGATCTTCTCGGATGAGATCTACGACCGTCTGGTCATGGATGGGTTGGAGCACATCTCCATCGCGTCCCTTGCGCCTGACCTGTTCTGCGTGACGTTCTCTGGATTGTCGAAGTCCCATATGATCGCCGGCTGGCGTGTCGGCTGGATGGTGCTGAGCGGCAACAAGCGTCTCGCCAAGGATTACATCGAGGGTCTGAACATGCTGGCCAACATGCGTATGTGCTCGAACGTGCCTGCGCAGTCGGTGGTGCAGACCGCATTGGGCGGCCATCAAAGCGTCAAGGATTATCTGGTGCCCGGCGGCCGCATCTACGATCAGCGCGAGTTGGTGTACAACATGCTCAACGATATTCCAGGCATCACCGCGGTCAAACCGAAAGCGGCGTTCTACATCTTCCCGAAGATCGATGTGAAGAAGTTCAACATCCATTCCGATGAGCAGTTCGCGCTTGACCTGCTGCATGACAAGCATATCCTCATCAGCCACGGCGGTGCGTTCAACTGGCAGGAACCGGACCACTTCCGTGTGGTCTATCTGCCTCGCATCAGCATGTTGAAGGAGACCATCGGCGAAATCGGCGACTTCTTCAGCACGTATTGGCAGGCTTGATTTTCGGTTCGCTTTTCTTTCGATTATGGCCGCGATCTGATATCGCGGCCTTTTTGTCTTTCCGTACGTCTTCTGCGCGTATTATTTCGGCATACGAAAAAGAGGTCTCCATCAAAAGATGGAGACCTCTCGGCTTTTATCCGTTTAACGGTGCTGTATCAGCGAATGATTCAGCCGTTGACGCGGTCGATGCCAGCCTGGACGTCGGCGAGGACGGTGTCCCAGGACTTGATGAAGGCTGCTACGCCGTCAGCTTCCAGCTTGTCGGTGACATCCTTGATGTTGATGCCCAGATCGGCGAGCTTGTTCATGATGGCGTGGGACTCTTCGTAGGTGCCCTTGATGGACGGAGCGCCATTGCCGTGATCGGCGAGAGCGTTCAGGGTCTTCTCCGGCATGGTGTTGACGACGAACGGAGCAACGAGCTCGTCGACGTACTTGCAGTCGGAGTAGGCGGCGTTCTTGGTGCCGGTGGAGGCCCACAGCGGACGCTGCTTCTTGGCGCCCTTGGCTTCAAGAGCAGCCCAACGCGGATCGTTGGCGAACTTGTTCTCGAACAGCTCGTAAGCCAGGCGAGCGTTGGCCACAGCGGCCTTGCCCTCGAGAGCCTTGGCTTCGTCGGAGCCGTTGGCTTCCAGCAGCTTGTCCACAGCGGTGTCCACGCGGGAGACGAAGAAGGAAGCGACGGAGCCGATGTGCTTCAGGTCGTGGCCGTTGGCGTCAGCTGGGCGATGCCCTCGATGTAGGCGTCGATGACCTGCTCGTAACGCTCCAGGGAGAAGATCAGGGTGACGTTCACGGAGATGCCCTTGGCCAGGGTGGCGGTGATTGCCGGCAGGCCTTCGAGGGTGGCCGGAATCTTGATCATGGCGTTCGGACGGTTCACCTTGGCCCAGAGTTCCTCGGCCTGCTTCTCGGTGGCCTCGGTCTCGTGAGCCAGACGCGGATCCACTTCGATGGAGACGCGGCCGTCAACGAAATCGGACTTCTCGGCAACCTCACGGAAGATGTCGGTGGCGTTGCGCACGTCGGTGGTGGTGAGCTCGCGCACGGCGGTCTCAACGTCGACCTTGCCCAGTTCCTTCAGCTGCGGATCGTACGGGCCGACCTCGTGCAGAGCCTTCTGGAAGATGGACGGGTTGGTGGTCACGCCGACAACGTTCTTGTTGGCGATGAGATCCTGCAGAGAGCCGGACTCGATGCGGGAGCGGGACAGGTCGTCCAGCCAGATCGAGACACCGGAGTCAGAGGTGCGCTGAGTTGCTTCAGTCATTGTTTTTTCTCCTTGATACCTTTTTGGATCAAATCTTGTTTATCGGTGAAAGGGGAGGGGCACATGCTGTCGTGTCCCTCCCCGTATCATCACTTGGCGGCTTCGACTTCCGCGATGGAGGCCTTGGCGGCTTCCACAACGTGCTCGGCGGTGATGCCCAGATCGATCATGTTCTGAGCGCCATCACCCTGCAGGCCGAACTGCTCGATGGACACCGGCTTGCCGTAGGAGCCGAGGTACTTGTACCACGGCATGGCAACGCCGGCCTCGACGGAGACGCGGGCCTTGACGGCGGCCGGAAGCACGGCCTCCTTGTATTCGGCGTCCTGCTCCTCGAACCATTCCACGCACGGCACGGACACGACGCGGGCCTTGATGCCCTCGCCGGCCAGGGTCTTGGCAGCGGACACAGCCCACTGGACTTCGGAACCGGTGGCCATGATGATGACGTCCGGGGTGCCCTCGGTGTCAACGAGCACGTAAGCGCCCTTCTTCACGCCGTCCTTGGCCTTCTCAGCGGTCTCGGCGAGAACCGGGACGCCCTGACGGGTCAGAACCATAGCGGTCGGCAGGGTGTTCTTCTTCTCGAAGAAGTAACGGTAGGCTTCAGCGGTCTCGTAAGCGTCGGCCGGACGAGCGACCTCGAGCTGCGGGATGGCGCGGAAGGAAGCCAGATGCTCCACCGGCTGGTGGGTCGGGCCATCTTCGCCGACTGCGACGGAGTCGTGGGACCACACGTACAGGTTCGGAATCTGCATGAGAGCGGCCAGACGCACGGCGGAACGCTCGTAATCGGAGAACATGAAGAAGGTGCCGCCGTACGGACGGGTGTGGGAGCCCAGCAGGATGCCGTTGGTGATGGTGCCCATGGTGAACTCGCGCACGCCGAAGTGGAGCTGACGGCCGTACTTGCTGCAGTTCGGCCACTGCTTGGTGGCGCACTCAGCCGGGGCGAAGGTCTCAGCGCCCTTGAGGTCGGTCTTGTTGGAGCCGCCGAGGTCGGCGGAGCCGCCCCAGAGTTCCGGCATGACGGCTGCGATGGCGTTCAGAGTGGAGCCGGAAGCGCCACGGGTGGCGACGTTCTTGCCGACTTCGAAAGTGGCCTCGAGGTCGTCGATGGCCTTGTCGAAGCCTTCCGGAAGCTCGCCGGCCTTGATGCGGTCGTACAGGGCAGCCTTGTCCGGGTTGGCCTTGCGCCATGCGTCGTACTTCTCGTCCCATTCCTTGTGGGCTTCGAGACCGCGCTCGGCGACCTTGCGGGCGTGGGCGAGGGCCTCTTCGTCAACGTGGAAGGACTCCTCCGGGTCGTAGCCGAGGAGCTTCTTGAGGCCGGCGACGGCCTCGGCGCCCAGCTTGGAGCCGTGGGAGGACGGGTCGTTGGTCTTGCCCGGGGTCGGCCATGCGATCAGGGTGTCGACCTTGATGAGCTTCGGCTGGTTCGGGGCGGCGGCGCGGGCCTTGGCGATGGTGTCGGCCAGGCCTTCGACGTCCTCCTTGTAGGAGCCGTCAGGCTGGATGAAGCTGAACTCGTCGGTGTACCAGCGTATGCCTGGAAGCGCTTGAGCACGTCCTCAGCCAGAACCAGATTGGTGTCGCCTTC
>ENA-OQED01000018-OQED01000018.1-human-gut-metagenome-genome-assembly--contig:-NODE-18-length-63309-cov-1.854246_pt1 | contig 63309 bp, 72 predicted proteins | sample MGYA00242790_ERZ504625 | MGnify/ENA primary metagenome ERZ504625 (study PRJEB26092, sample SAMD00036345) | human gut metagenome | host: Homo sapiens | study: EMG produced TPA metagenomics assembly of...
CGGCTGCATGGAAGTCCATGCAGCCGGCTTTTTGTTTGCGCACATCCTACGGAGGCGTGGGGACCTGTTTCGGCTTCGGCGTTCCGTTGCATGCGCCCCGACACAAAAAAGAGGACAGGAATGATCCTGTCCTCGAAAAAAGATTGAGAGGGATTCAACCATGGATGACGTCGGTGTATTCAGGATAGTCGCGCAGGCGGTCGACCGGCGGGAAGCCGACGGCTCCAGTGAAGCAGCCGCGCTCCCAGTCGGGGCGCGTCGACCAGAACATGTCGGTGAAGTCGCGCTCATTCTCCGCCACGACCTGATACGACAGGAGCTCCGGAACGAACGTGCCATCAGGGCCGACTTCTGCCGCAAATTCCGTCACGATGCGCAGGTACTGCGCCTCTGGCAGATTCGAGATATCGACGTAATTCGTGCCGTCCTTGAGGACGATCTGGCGGCTCGCCTTGACGGTAGCCATATCATCCGACACTTCGATTGTCGCCCGCATGCTGGCCTGCAAAGGAAGATGCGTCTTAGCCTTGAGCTGCTTGAAATGCCAATACTTCTTCTGCGTCTTGAAGGCCGGGTCGTAGATGGCCGGATGGCGCCACTCCGTCGTGTGCGTGCCGACCTTGAGGATGCTGTGGAAGTCGAGCCAGACCGCGAGGTCATCGCGCTCGGGGCCTTCTGCCTCGGGATGCTCGTAAATCTCCCGATTCTCCTCCGCCGTCAGTCCTTTCTTGTAGAAGCGGACCTGGCTGATGCGGCCGGGCAGATGCGTGAAGTACTTCGGCCGGCCAATCTCGGGGATGACGTGGCCGATGTAGGAATAGCCGACAAAGATTGGCTGGTCGTCCCACTGACGGATCTCGCTGTCATCCGAGATGCCCGCCACATGTGCCAGAGGCGTGCCATCGCAGTACGAATCGCCGCCCGCCTTCTTGTCAAAGGTCATCGTGTACTGCGCCCATTCGCCGATCTTTGCCTCGCCGCCCTGCCACGAATACTCCGTGATATCATGGCAGATGCCCCATTTGAGGCCGCCGGCGCGCTCTACGACCATGCGCAAGCAGTACGTCGCGCCCCAGCCCACGGACTTGCCGCGGACCATCAGCGGGTTGTGGCCCATCTCGCTTGGCCTTGCCAGGCGGTCGATGTCCGCCCAGACCATGCCGGTAAAGCCCTGCGGCGCGCGAAGGTCGCGGCTCGCCGGGATCTCGATGTAATCGCCGTACTGCTCGAGTGCGACTTCCATGTGGCCGTCGACTTCACGAACCTTCGGCGAGCCGTGCAGCAGTGCTGTATGGCCATGCCCCGACTTGTCGAGGATGCGCGGGATGATGCGGATGCCGCCCTCGATTGAGACTTCCTTCGGCAACTGGTCGGCGATGCTGACCTGATATTCGCCGCCCTGCTGGAACTTGTAATGGAATTCGATATAGCGCTTCTCGTGTCCGCGGAAGAACAGGCTCTTCGTCTCGGCGATGCGCTGGTTGATGTAGAGCGGTACCGAGACAAAGATCTCGTGGTCGAGATTGTTCGTCGCCTCGATGCCCGCAATCATGCAGTCAGCCGCCTCGCCCTGTCCGGCGCACACGCGCATGTGCGCAAAGGAAAGCTGTGTCGGCTCGAAGACAACGAGCTTCAGCTGTGCCTCGCCGACGCGCAGCGTGTGCTCACCGGGCTGCACAGCCTGATAAACGGCTGTGAGCTTGCGCCTCTCCCCCGGCTCGAGCACAGCGACCTGGCTGTTCTCCTCGCTGCCGAAGAGATTGATCGCGTGCTCGCACTTGTTGTCGAGCAGGTTGATGACAGCTTCTGCCATGGCCGTGCCCTTGTTCTCAGCCAGCGCCCGGACTTCGACATTGCCGTTGTTATCCAGGCGGCGCAGCTCGATATCCGTGAATTCGACATCAGGCTCATCGTGCGTCAGATGGATCGTGTCGACGAGCTTCGAGCTGCCATCAGCCTCAAAGCCGTAGAGACGATAGTCAATCGCCTCCTCCGTCACGTCGAGGACACCGTAATTGCTGCGCCCCGTGGCAGTGACCTCTGGGAACTCGCTGAGCAGGCGCTTGTCCTCACGGGCCGACGTATACTCGGCCTCGGGATCCTGCGCACTTCCCTCGCAGACGTATACCGTGCGGGCGCCGACCTTCGGGTCGACGGAGACCGACTTGATGTAGTAGTGGAGATGGCCGCCAAGCACGAGCTGTGCCTGGCAGCGCTCCGCGATTGGCACGATGTAGCGGTTGTTGAACGGATCCGTGTACGGATGGTGCATCATGAGGATGCGCCACTTCGCCTTCTTGGCCGCCGGACTCGTCAGGTCTTCCTCAATCCACTTGAGCGTATCATCGATACGCTTGCGCGTCTCCCGGTCGAGCGGCGTCTCAGAGTTGACGGCATTCATCTCGAAGAGACCCCAGGGATTGCTGTCGACCAGCGTGAAGTGCGCCGGGCCGTAATCGAACGAGAACGTGTTGCCGCCATCGGCCGTATGGACCGTGCGCCCCTGCGTCGCCGTGAAGAACGCATCGTAGTATGGGCCGTCATCGTGATTGCCGTGGATGTAGTAGGCCGGGGTGCGCGCGAGGACATCGGGGATCTTGTGGAACCAGTTGTCCTGATACTGGTCGTGCTGGTAGCCCGTGCCGAAGGAGATGTCGCCACCATGCAGGATGAACTCCGGCGCTTCCTGTGCAGCGACCTTCTTGAAGAATTCACTGTTATGGAAGAGATGCGAGTCTGAGAGCGTCAGCAGATGGAGGTGCGTCGGTGCCTCCGGCAGTGTATGGAACGATGCAGCCGCGACCTCGCCGCCGCCCGTGACGGTGTACGCGTATTCCGTCGCCGGTGCCAGTTCCTTGATGACAGCCGTGTAGATACAGGCCCCTTTCGGGTACTCCTGGCAGGGCACCTCGCGCTCATACGCGACATCGCCGAGATACTCCGCCCCATCCGCACTGCTCGCCGTCACCTTGAAATCCGCCGGCTCGATGGTCTCCCAGGCGACCGTGATCTGCGTAGCGCGCGGGTCCAGAAGATAGGGCCCATTGATGATGTTCTTGTTCATAGTATCTTCCTTCCAAGACCTGACGTAATCCTTGCTTCAACTGCAGCCACAAAACGGGACATCAAGAGACCGCGGTCCTATTCATACTCTGATTTCCTTAATGCAAATCATTCTTTCCCTATATCTGTATAATAGTAGAGAAAGAATGATATTGCAATTTTTTATTAAGCTTCTTCGTCTGCTTCTTTGTGCTTCTTAGCCCAGAGCGTCGGCACGATGAGCAGCGTCATGATGGCGACAGAGGCAATCCAGAAGTTCGTGATTGTCTCGAAAGTGATACGTCGTGACACCGTCGACGACGACCTTTGCCGAATCCAGCAGGATGCCGTTGACGATATCCTGCAGGGCCGCGCCGCCGTAAGCGAGCAGGCCGATGACACCCATTGCTGCACCAGTTGCCTTGCGCGGGCAGAGGTCAACTGCGAGCAGGCCGCCGACGAAGCAGAGGATGACGCCGAGGCCGAAGCCAAAGACGGCGACGCAGACGGCTGCGAGCGTCGGATCGCCAGCCGGCACGTAGCAGACACCGGCAATGCCGATCAGCATGATGATGCCGAAGACAATCGTCGTAACGGAATGATGCGAATGGAAGATCTTATCGGAAATGATGCCGGAGAAGAAGGAACCGACACCGCCGAGGATTGGGGAAAGCGACATGATACTGCCGGCCGTCACGAGGTCAAAGCCCTTTGCTTCCTGCAGGAAGATGACGCCCCAGCTCGAGATGGAATAACGGGAGATGCCGAGGCAAATTGCCGCAGCGGCGAGCAGCCATACGTACGGGTTCTTGATGACCATGAGCTGTGCTTCCTTCGTGGAAACCTGCTGCTCTTTCTTTTCCTGGGCAACTTCGCCCTCAAATTCGTTAGCGGACGGCAGGCCGTACGTCTCTGGCCGGTCGCGCATGAAGCGGTACATGATGAATGCGAGAACGATGCAGGCAACGCCCGGTACGAAGAAGGCGGCATGCCAGCCAAGGGCAACGATGAATCATCGAGGTGCCGAGGTACGTAGCGCCTTCACCGACGTAATGTGCGATACTGAAGACACCGTAGTAAGTAGCGAGCTGACTCTTGGCGAACCACTGTGACAGCGAAACGATACACGGTGCCGAGCCCATGCTCTGGAACACGCCGTTGACAGCCCAGAGCACGATGAATACCCAGGTCGTATTGCTCATACCGAGGATGGCATTGACGATAGCCGCGCCAAGCAAGCCGAGCGGCACGATTTTCTTGATATTGCAATGATCTGCGATGAAGCCGTTGGCGCATTTACCAATGGCGATGGCGACGAGCATGCCCGCGCCCATCATGCCGAGTTCCGTCGGCGTGAAGCATCCTGGAGCATCGGCTTCTTGGCGACGCCGAGCGTCATGCGCATGACGTAATACATACCATAGCCGAGGATCATGGCCGTGACAGCCTGAACACGTGCTGTATGATACATCTTCTTGACCACAGCCTTGTCTTGGATGCGAGGCTTATCCGGTCCAGTCAGGAACCATTTCAGCATTTTCTCCACCTTACCTTTCCCATGAAAAGCAACTTTGATTCATTGATTCATTACTTTTTTATCACCTTTTATCCAATCTCTCCGGAAAAGACTGGATTTTTTGTGATTCATCAGTATAATAATAGATATGAAGATTAAGTTTCTCAAAAGACAACCATCAAATCATCATCAACTGATCTTTCTGGAATCCATTATACCGAAATACTGACATGGATTTCTCTATTTTCTTGTTCAGCATTTTGCGAAAACTTATAATTTTTGTTTTGATTCCGCATTTATTCGTATTATGGCGCAGAAAGGTCGAAATCTATGTCTATCCTACCATTTGGCAGTCCGAAACAATCGCGATTCGAGCTTGGCAGGCGTCCTCACCTCGAATCCGTTGAGAACATCACCACTGCTACATCGTTCGGCACCTTGAAATCACATCATGACGTCGCAGAGATCCTCTTCGTCGAGAAGGGGCACTGTCGCATGCGTCTCAAAGAGGGCAGCCAGCAGCTGCGCACCGAAGATCTCGTCTTGATCAACAGCGATACGCTGCACGACTTCAAGACGAACGGCTCCTTCATGGGCTTCACGATGCACATCGGTGCGCTGCATCTCTGCGGCCTGGCCCCCGGCCACCTCACCAAACATGACACACCACTCGTGCTGCATCTCAGCAAAGAAGGGCGGCATGCCTTCTTGCGCGAGCTCCTGCGCGAGATAAAGCTCCTGGCGGCACTCAGCGGTGAGGACGACGAGCTCCGCGAGATTGGCGCCGCCTTGACGCAGACCATCGTCGTCGCAGTCACCGCGCTGGCCGAGGCAAGTACGACGAGTGAGGAGAGCCCTTCCTACACCATGGGCACGCGCATCAAGGAGTACATCGATGCCCATTACCTCGAGGAGCTCAAACTCCCCGACATCGCCGAGGCGCTCCACATCAACCTCTACTACCTCTCCCACACGTTCAAGGATCTGACGGGCTCTTCGCCAATGCAGTACATCATCCGCAAGCGCATCGAAGAAGCACAGACACTGCTGCTCACGACGAACATGACAATCACCGACATCGCCATGCAGTGCGGCTACAACAACTCCAACTACTTTCAGTCTGTCTTCAGCAACATCGTCGGCATGCCGCCCGGCAAGTACCGCAAGACATGGGCTCAGTAGAGCGCAAACGACAGAGACGCCCGCAAGATTTCATGCGGGTATCTTTTTTATGTGCTATACTATAACAAATAACAATTCTTGATAACAGATTGGAGTATTACATGCCTATGGAATATAAATTGCACATCGGCTGCCATCTCTCCTCCGACAAGGGCTTTCTCGCCATGGGCCGTGAGGCCAGCCGTCTCGGGGCAGACACGTTTGCCTTCTTCACGCGCAATCCGCGCGGCGGCCGGGCGAAAGAGCTCGATCTCGCAGATGTCGAAGCCTTCCTGCAGTACAAGGAAGATGAGGGTATCGTCACGCTTGTCGCGCATGCCCCCTACACGATGAATGCCTGTGCCGCTAAGGAAAATCTGCGGCGCTTTGCACACGAGGCGATGGCCGACGACATCCAGCGCCTCGAGCACCTGCCCGGCAATCTCTACAACTTCCACCCCGGCAGCCACGTCGGGCAGGGAACTGAGAAGGGCATCGAACTCATCGCACAGCAGCTCAACGATGTGCTCACGCCGGACCAGCAGACGACCGTGCTCTTGGAGACGATGGCGGGCAAGGGCACGGAGGTCGGCCGCACGTTTGAGGAACTGCGCGCCATCATCGACCGCGTCGAACACGATGACACGCTCGGTGTCTGCCTCGACACCTGCCACGTCTGGGACGGCGGCTACGACATCCGCGAGCACCTCGACGAGGTGCTGACGGAGTTCGACCGCGTCATCGGCCTTCCGCGCCTCAGGGCCATCCATCTCAACGACAGCCAGGACGAGCGCGGCAGCCACAAGGACCGCCACGCCCGCATCGGCGAAGGCCATATCGGACTCGATGCACTCGTGCGCGTCGTCCGCCACCCGGCGCTCAAAGACCTGCCCTTCATCCTCGAGACGCCGAACGATGCCGCAGGCTACGCAAGAGAAATCGCTTTGCTGCGCGAAAAAGCAGCACAGTGACGTTGTCCCATCAAAAAAAACTGACCAGAAATGGTCAGGTTTTTGCATCCGGTCATACGGGATGGAAACGGAACGTGTAGCGTCCGTGCGTGTTGACGGGTTCATCATAATCATTGCGCGCAGGGCTGTAGGTGAAGTTCACGATAGCCGCAAGAGCCGCTGCATCCATCTCCGGATAGCCGGAGGATGCTTCAATCTGCGAGCTCTCGACGCCGCCTGAGGCATTGATGATGTAATTGACGGTGACGGTGCCGACAGCCTTCTTCGCCTGCAGGGAAACCGGATAAGCCGGCTGCGCGGTGCTGAGCTGCTCAGCGCGCACCTTAACGCGCTTGACGCGGGAAGGATTGCGGGCCGGACCGCCCTGCGGCTTGTCCGAGCGGCCGCCATCCCCGCCGCCCGGAGCGCCATTTGCGGCATTGCCGTCCAACTTCGCAGTGGCCGAAGGATTGGCCGGCCTATCCGACGCTGGCTTCGCCTCGTCCTTCGCTTCCTTCATTTCCCTCGGCTCTTTCGGCTCTTTCTCGATCTCAGGAGCCTTGAGGCGCTCATCGATGACGATGGGGGCCATCGCCGACGCTTCCATCGCAGCTGTCTCAGCCGCGGCGGCCTGCTCTTCGGCTGCCTCGCCGTCAACGGCGGGCTGCTCATCCTCTGTCACATTGTCGTAAATCTCAACATCGACGGGATGGCTTTCCGATGAAACGGCCTGGAAGAGGCCCGTCGCAGCCACGATCATCAGGATGACGAGATGAACAGCGCAGGAAATCCCCCAGCCAGCTGCCTTCTCTTTCTCTTCTCGAAGCATCCTCTGCCTCACTTTCCGCCGGCATCAGCAGCGAGTCCAAATCGACTGATGCCAGCTTTGCGGAAGTGATCGAGAAGGTCGACAACCTTGCCGTAATCGATGCCCTCATCGGCGCGCACGACAATCGCAAAGTGATTGTTGCTGCGGTTTTCCTGCTGCGCCTGCTTGATGAGCGCCTTCTCCTCGATGGGCTTGTCCTCAAGGTACAGGGTACCGTCCTTCTTGAGCGTGACGAGATACGTCACGTTCATCTGCGTCTGAGCACTGGCCGCCTTTGGCATATTGACGTCGACCGTCTTGAGGTTGACCATGTAGAGCGTGCTGATCATGAAAAATACGAGCAGGAAGAACATGATGTCGATCATCGGGATGATCATGACTTCCGGCTTCGCGAAGCTCCTTCTGTCGCGTAATCTCATCAGGCAGCCTCCTCTTTGACAGCATGGATATCGCCTGCTTCAGCCGTCTCGACCATCGAAAAGCACTGCTCCATGTCCGTGACGATGTTCTCGATGCGCTGCGAGAAGTAAGCATGAACCGTGAGCGAGATGATGGCGACGCAGAGGCCCATGGCCGTCGCAATGAGCGCCTCGCCGACGCCGCCCGTGATGGCCGTCGGCTGGCCCGACTCCAGATTGAAGACAGAGAACGAGGTAATCATGCCGCTGATCGTGCCGAGCAGGCCGAGCAGCGGGGCCATCGTGACGATGACGCTGAGGTAGTAGAGGCGCTTGCGCAGCTTCGCGAGCGCGATGCCCGACTGGACCTCCATGTACGCTGCGGGATTCCTGCGCGCCTCCGGCTTTCTCGTGATGACGGCGAAGAGAATATCGGCCAGGGCGCCGCGGCCATCCTCTGCGAGCTTCTCGGCCTACTGCCATCTGCCATTGGCCAGAGCCAGGTAGAAGTCCTGGGCAAAGGCGCGCCCCGAATCCATGCGGCGGAAGTAGAGAGCGCGCTCGATGGCAATCGAGCCCACGAAGAGCGCGCAGAGCAGCAGCGCGTACATGACGATGCCGCCCTTCTGGAAAAACGTGATTCCTGTCGTCAAAAGTTCCATGATGTAAGGATCTCCTTTACTGATTGTAATCGATTTCATTGGCCGGGGCCAGTCAGTCCGCGAGGTCCTCGATGGCCCGTTCCTTGGCGATGAGCCCGTGCGCATTCCAGACGACGCCATCGACTTCGAGCAGATGGCCCTCGCGCACGGCCGGCAGCGTCTTCCAGAGCGGGTCTTCGCGCAGCGCTTCGTAGCGCCTGCGGGCCGCACCCGAATTGCCGGAGCTGCTCGCGCCGTAACCGCTGGAAAGGATGAGGTAATCGGCCCGAAGGTCCGGCAGGGATTCGAGCGAGATGGCAAGGTTGTTCTTCGCCTTGTCGAGCTGCACGGCCATTGGGTCGGGCCTGAGGTTCAAGAGCTCGTACATAAAGCGGTTCGTCGCGTTAGCCGAATACGGGTAGAGGCGTATCTCCTTCTGCAGCACGCGCAGATAGGCCACCGTGCAGAGCCGATCTGGCCCTTGATGGCGAGGCGCGCCCGCTTGACCACATCGTAGTAGGCGCGCAAGCGCTCCTCCCCCCTCTCCGGCTGGCCGACGGCGCGCGCGGCGGCGAGCGCCGTCAGCTCCTCCTTCTGGAGGTCGAGCGCGACGACCGGCGCGATCTTCGCGAGCGCATTGTAGGCATTCCTGTCATAGCTGTCGCGCATGAGGATGAGGTCTGGCCTCACCTGTTGGACGGCCTCAAGGTTGATGGTCTTCGTCTCCGCGTTGATGGGGATGTCGGCGATGCCTTCCTCCTTCATCAGCGGATAGAGGTACGAGTTCTTCGAGAGGTGTGCGGCCGCGATCGGGATGCCGAGCGAGACGGCCGTGTCCTCGAGGCCGATCACAGCGATGCGCTGCGGCCGCTCGGGCAGGACGGTCCTGCCGTACTTGTGGCGGATGACGAGATGTCCGTCTTCTTCGGCAAACATCTTGTCCGCCGCCTTCTTCGTCCTCTCGAAGCGGGCCGCGAGCTCTTCATCGATGGCCTCGGGCGTATCAGCGCGTAGTGTCTCGGCGTCGAAGGCCGCCGCGCCCTTCGAATTGCCCGATACAGCTTGGCTGCCGCAACCGCCCAGGGCGAGGCTCAGCACGGCAAGTATGGCGAGGAGCCCCCAGTTCAAGAATCGCTTACGCATAGGACTTCTCCTCACCTGCCTCGGCGCGCCGGTACGGGATGCAGTGCGGGCGGCCGGTGCGCGGGTCGCGCAGTAGCTCGGCGCCGATGCCGAAGACATCGGCGAGCATCGCCTCGGTGAAGACCTCGTCGGGCGCGCCCTCATAGAGCAGCTGGCCCTGCTTCATCGCGAGCAGGTGGTCGGCGAAGCGCGCCGCCTCGTTGACCTCGTGGATGACCATGACAATGGTCTTGCCGTAGGCCGAATTGAGATGGCGCACGAGCGTCAGCACATCGAGCTGATGCGCGACATCGAGGAAGCTCGTCGGCTCGTCGAGGAACAGGAGCTCCGTGTCCTGCGCGATGGCCATCGCGATCCAGGCGCGCTGGCGCTGGTCGCCCGAGAGGGCCTCGAGCGGCCGGTCAGCAAAGGCTGCCATGTCCGTCTCCTGCAGGGCCCAGTCGACCATGCGCCTGTCCTCATTCGTCGTGCGCGCGAAGAAGCGCGCGCGGTGCGGAGCGCGCCCGTAGTTGACGAGCTCGCGCACGGTGAGCCCCGCAGGGGCCTGCGGATTCTGCGGCAGGATGGCGAGTTTCTTGGCGAGCTGACGGCTGTCCTCCGCGAAGATAGACCGGCCGTCCAAGAGCACCTCGCCGCCGAGGGGCGGCTGGATGCGGCAGAGCGTCTTTAGGAGTGTCGATTTGCCGCAGCCATTGGCGCCTATGAGCGCCGTCACCTTGTGTGCCGGCACGGTCAGGTTCATGTCCTCGATGATGACGTTCTTGTCGTAGCCGGCCTTCAGATGCCTGGCTTTGAGTTCCATGGATTCCTTCCTTTCAAAATAGTAACGTGGATCAACCCTTGCTGCGCAAGAGGATGTAGAGGAAATACTGCGCGCCGATCAGCGAGACGACGAGGCCGACGAGCATCTCGTCTGGCGCGATGATGATGCGCGCCGTGTAGTCCGCTGCCACGAGCAGGATGCCGCCTAAGAGCGCCGTCACCGGCAGATAGCGGCAGTGCGCCACGCCGACGAGGCGCCGGCGATGTGCGGGCAGATGAGGCCCACGAAGCCGATGCTGCCGCCGACGGCAACGCAGGATGAGGCGAGCACGACGGCTGCCATCAAGAGGACGAAGCGCGTGCGGTTCACGCGCAGGCCGAGCCCGAGCGCCGTCTCCTCGCGCAGGGCCAAAAGGTCGAGCGTCTCGTGATTCGCGAGCAAGAAGAGCAGACCTGCGAGCACGATGAAAAAGAGGATGTCGACATGCGTCCAGCTGTTGCCGAAAATACTGCCGATGAGCCAGGTGTTGACCTGCTGGAAGCGCGTCGGGTCGAGGCTGACGAGCAGCAGGATCTGCAGCGCGTGCAGGCCCGCTGTGACGGCGATGCCGTTGAGGACCAGATTGTAGGTGCTCGTCATGCGGCCGCGCCGGTGCGAGAGGAAAAAGACGAGAGCTGCCGCTAGCGCGCCGCCGACGACGGCCGCGAGCGGCTGCTGCCAGATGCCGAGGCCCGTCGCAGAAGAGCTGCCGTAGATCAGCAGCATGACCGCGAGCGCCGCACCGGCATTGACACCTAAGAGGCTCGGGCTCGCGAGCTCGTTCTTGGAGATGGTCTGGAAGACCGCGCCGGAGACGGCAAGGCCCATGCCGATGAGCACAGCCAGGATGGACCGCACCATGCGGAAGTCAAAGACCGTCAGCCGCTCCTCCGGCGTGCCGCCGAAGAAGAGGATGGCGAGCAGATGCTCCTTCGTGAAGTAGTGGAAACCCGCCTGCAGGTGCAGGAAGAAGAGGCCGAGAAGCAGTGCCGCAAGTATGACGAATGTAGCGATGTAGTGCCTGTTTTTCATCAGCCCCGCACCTCCTTCCGGTTAGCCAGATAGAGGAAGAACGGCACGCCGACGAGCGCCGTCACGGCGCCGAGCGGGATCTCAAAGGGCGGCGCGACCGTTCTCGCGACCATGTCCGCGACCAGTACGAGCAGCGCGCCCAAGAGGGCCGAGAACGGCACGACGAGGCGGTAGTCGATGCCGACGATGCGCCGCGTGATGTGCGGCACGACGAGGCCGACAAAGCCGACAGGCCCCGCCACAGCCACGGCCGATCCCGCGAGGATCAGGACGGCAAGTCCCGCCCGCAGGCGGATGCGCGAGAGCCTGCCGCCGAGGCCGATGGCCATGTCCTCACCGAAGGAGAGCAGGGTCACCGAGCGCGAGACGGACACGGCGAGGATGAGCCCCAGGATGGTCCAGGGCACGACGCCGAGGATTGCCGTCATGCGGATGCCGCTGATGCCGCCGGCCGTCCAGTAGCTGAGTTCCTGCGCGACGTCGAAGAAGACGACGAGCACCTGCGTGACCGCTAAGAATACAGCGCTGACCGCTGTGCCGGCCAGCGCGATGTAGACGGGTGTCAGGCCGTGCTTGAGCGAGGCCAGCACGAGGATGAAGGCCGTCGCGAGCGCCGCGCCGAAGAAGGCGCTGACGATCGTCACCTGCAGCGAAGCCGCCGGCAAGAAGATCATCGCGAGCGCCAGGCCGAAGCTCGCCCCAGCATTGATGCCGAGGATGGACGGGCTGGCCAGCGGATTGTTCGTCACGCCCTGCATGAGGGCGCCAGCCACGGCAAAGCTCACGCCGCAGACGAGCGCCGCCAAGAGGCGTGGCAGGCGCAGCGTCCAGACGACGAGGTCCGACGGCTCCTGACTGCCCGCAGACCGCAGGGCGTGCAGCACGCCTGAGAGCGTGATGGCGCGCATGCCGACGGTCAGCGAGAAGAGCGCGAGCGCGCCGAGCACGGCAATCAGGACGACAGCCAGCAAGGCCACCCGTTTTGTAGATACCATTCTATCGCTCCCCTCGTCAGAAGTCCGCCGTCAGGGAGAACAGGAAGGTGCGTGACTTGCCGAGGAAGACGCCGTTGTTCTGCAGGGCGCGCCAGTAGTTGCGGTTCGTGACGTTGTAGACGTCGCCGCGCAGCGTGAGCGGCACGCCGCCCGCCTTGAACTTATAGCTCGCACCGAGGTCCCAGGTCGCCCACGGCGAGACGCGGAAGCTATTGGCCTCGTTGGTGTAGGCCGAACTGTTGTAGGTCAGGTTCGTCGTCAGCGTCAGGCCCGGCACGGAGGCGATGTCCTGCTCGAGGCCCATGACGGCGTTCCAGCGCGAGGTCGCCGCGACGCGGTTGCCATCGTAGAGGCCGCCCTCTGTATTGCGGTACGTCGCATCGAGAAACATCAGGCCGCCCATGAGGCGCGTGCCCTTATGCGGCTCGCCGACGACATTCCACTCGATGCCGCGATGGCGCACTTCGCCGTTCGGCGCATAGCGATTCGTCGCCGTGTCCTCGATGAGCGTTGGGGACTTGATATCAAAGGCCGAGAGCGTCGTCGCCCACTTGCCGAAGTCGTACTTCGCGCCGACCTCGTACTGCTTCGTCTTGAATGGTGCGAAGGCTTCGCTGTAGTTCGAGGCATCCGTATCCGTGACGAGGGAATCGCCGGCATCGAGGCCCTGCATGTAGTTGGCGTAGAGCGAGATGTTCTTCTGCGGCTTGTAGACGACGGCAAAGGCCGGCGTGAAGACCGACTCGTCGTAATGCGTCTTTTCCGCGCCCGTCTTCGTGCCGTAGGTGTCCACCTTGACGCGCTGCTCGCGGCCGCCGAGCACGAACTGCCACTTCTCATTCGGCGTCGTGATATTATCTGTCAGCGCGACGCCCGTGAACGTGTTCTCGTCGTTCTTCGGCTCCGACCAGCTGTAGGGATTCTCCGGCACTTGGAAGTCGATATCCCAGAGATTCGTCTTGAGGCCGGACTTGACCGTGCGGTTGTTCATGTAGCGCGTGTAGTGGATGCGGTTCGCCCCTACCGTGAGCTCGTGCTTGAGGTCACCCGTGAAGAACTTACCGCGCACGCCGACCTCTCCCGAGTCAGCCTTGTTGACCTGATTGTTGTAAGAGTACTTCATCGTCGCATTGCCGAGGCGGTCCGAGAGCGAGAAGTTGTTATAGAAGTACTCCATCTTCGTGTTGCGCAGGCCGTACGAGAAGTAGCCCGTCCAGTCCTTGCTAAAGTCGTACTCGCCGTGCAGCATGCCGTACTGTTCGTGGATTGCGCGGTAGCCGCCGTCGGCGCCGAACTTCGTGCCGCGCGGCACTTTGAACATGCTCGTCATCGTCTTGAGCGCGCCGCTGCCGATTGTCAGCTGGTACTGCTGGTCCGAGACCTTGTTGTAGACATAGCCGTAATCGAAGCCGAGGCGGTAGCGGTCGCCCTTGTAGTCCGCACCGATCGTGATGGAATCCGTGCGCACGTGCTCGTCGAACGACGTCTCGCCGTTGCGATTCAGCACATTGATGCGCAGGCCGGCCTTCCCGTCATCGGTGCGGCGGCCGAAGTCGACCTGCTGCGTGAAGACGCTGTCGCTGCCGTACAAGATCTTGACGCGGTTCAAGGGCTCGCTGCCGGCGCGCTTCGTGATGTAGTTGATCGTGCCGCCGAGCGAACCGTTCGGCGCGATGCCGGCGAGGATGGCACTCGGCCCCTTGAGCACGTCGACGCGGTCCACAGCCGTAGAAGCGCGGCGCGATGCCGTAGAGGCCGTTGAGCTGGACATCCTGCTGCTGTGCTTTGAAGCCGCGGATGTTCCAGGCGCTCGACACGCCCGACAGCGTCTGGTCGCTGACCGACGGGTCGTGGACGATGACGTCATCAACCGTCGCGACCTGATTGTCCTCCATCATCTTGTTCGTGTATCCCGTGATGTTGAACGGCACATCGAGCGTCGGGCGGTCGCCGAGCACACCGAGCTGAACAGACGTCGAGACCTGGCCGCCCGCATAGGCAGCCGGAGCCTCTTCTTCGTTTTCCGTCACCGGTTCCACAGGAGTTTACACAGGAGCCGGCTCTGCCTTCGTCTCTGCGGCCGGCTCTGCGGATTTCTCTGCATAGATGTCGCTCGAGCCGAAGTCGTAGACCTCGTCCTCTGCCGCCGCCATGGCCGGATGCATGGCCAGCGGTGAGATAATGGCCATGCTGGCCAGAGCCAGCGCAATCCTGCGGTATATGATACGTTCTCTCATACTACACCTCTTCTGATCCCTTGATGTTCTTGAATGCTCTTATCCTCTGATTTTCGCCAGTATCTATTGATACTCATTATCGTTGAATGAAAATCTTTTCTTATCTTATAGCCGCTGATATCGATTGTCAATACAACATGTTTAAATTAATTGAAATTAAATATCATTATAATAGCCATCCCAAGGGACCAGCAAAAAGATGATAATCGCAAAAAAATAAAGAGCCGCAACTCCACTTTCGTGGAGCTGCGGCTCTTCATTCTATGTCGTAGAGAGAGTTATGAGGGAAAACTAGGTTCAAACGCCCATCACCCTGCACATCGTCAGCCTTCGATGCTGATCGTGTGGGAAGGCTCTGCCTTCTCGGTGAGTTTCGGCATGCAGACGGTCAGGACACCATCTTTGTACCCAGCCGTCGCTTTCGACTCATCGAAGTCGAGCGGCGCTCACGGCGTACGTAATTGCCCTTCTCGTCCTTCTTGTCATTATCCTCTGCCGTCTTCGTGACAATCGTCAGGTAATGGTCCTCATACGTCAGGGAGATATCCTCTTTCTTGAGGCCCGGCAGTTCAGCCGTGAGCTCATAGCTCGTGCCGTTATCCTTGACATCGACCTTGAAGTCCGGTGCCTTGAAATTCGTCAGGAACGGCTCATCGAAGACATCAAACAGACAATCAAAAGCATTCTCTTCTTTCGCGAGATCTTTACGCGATGCAAATGGAACCAAACCAAACATAAAGCAAATCCCCTTTCTGCAACTTGCCGGAGTGGCACGCGAACGCGTGTTGCTGTCCGGGAACTCTTGAACTTCTTGATGAAGCCTCGGGGCCTCGCCCCTTCGGATCTCTTTTCTCTCCTCCGGGGCTCTCTCCCTCGCTTCAATTATCATTGTACCACAATTAGTCAAAATGTCAATAGGTCAAATAAACAAAATTTATTTTTTTTTGCGCGGCTGAACGCAAGATAGGGATACAAAGCAGAGAGCCGCAATCCAAAAGGATTGCGGCTCTTCTGCTGCCTGACAGTGCCCTTTTGAGCGCCGTCTCTCTATGCAAGTTTCCCGTCAGCGGGAATTATTTGTTCATTGCTTCCTGTACAGCAACAGCGACAGCGACCGTCATGCCGACCATCGGGTTGTTGCCTGCACCGATGAGGCCCATCATATCGACGTGTGCCGGAACGGAGGAAGAACCTGCGAACTGAGCATCGCCGTGCATACGGCCCATCGTATCCGTCATACCATAGGAAGCCGGGCCGGCTGCCATGTTATCCGGATGGAGCGTACGGCCCGTGCCGCCGCCCGAAGCGACCGAGAAGTACTTCTTGCCCTTCTCGATGCAAGCCTTCTTGTAGCAGCCAGCGACCGGATGCTGGAAGCGCGTCGGGTTCGTGGAGTTACCCGTGATGGAGATATCGACATCTTCGTGCTCCATGATGGCAACGCCTTCCTGGACGGAGTCAGCGCCGTAGCACTTGACCTTTGCACGCTCCGGATCCGTGCCGTACTTGATCTCCTCGACGATGTTGAGCTTGCCCGTCTTGAAGTCGTAGTCCGTCACGACATACGTGAAGCCGTTGATGCGGCTGATGATCTGAGCAGCATCCTTGCCGAGACCGTTGAGGATGACGCGCAGCGGGTTCTTGCGGACCTTGTTGGCCGTCTTAGCGATACCGATAGCGCCCTCAGCAGCTGCGAAGGACTCGTGGCCTGCGAGGAATGCGAAGCAGCCAGCATCCTCAGAGAGGAGCATAGCGCCGAGGTTGCCGTGGCCGAGACCGACCTTGCGGTGGTCAGCAACAGAACCCGGTACGCAGAAAGCCTGGAGGCCTTCGCCGATAGCCTTAGCGGCATCAGCAGCCTTCGTGCAGCCCTTCTTGATGGCGATGGCAGCACCGAGCGTGTAAGCCCATTTTGCATTCTCGAATGCGATCGGCTGGAGATCTTCTACGATCTGATACGGGTTGATGCCCTTCTCGTCGCAGACTTTCTTAGCATCTTCAATGGAAGCCAGACCATACTGTTTGCAGACTTCGTTGATTTTATCAATACGGCGCTCATAGCCTTCGAATAATGACATTCTATTCATTCCTTCCTTTTACCTTGAAACTCGGAATCTCGTCACGCAGCGAGGATATTACTCTTCACGCGGATCGATGAACTTGACGCCGTCAGCGAAGCGGCCCTTCGTGCTCGTGTTGGCCTTGATTGCCTCATTGGCATCCTTGCCTGCACGGACAGCTTCCATGACTTTGCCGAGCTGTACGACTTCGTAGCCGATGATGCGGCCTTCGTTGTCGAGAGCGAGCTTCGTGACATAGCCTTCTGCGAGTTCGAGGTAACGCGGGCCCTTCTTGAGCGTGCCGTAGAGCGTACCGACCTGGCTGCGCAGGCCTTTGCCGAGGTCATCGAGACCAGCGCCGACCGGCAGGCCGTTGTCGGAGAACGCCGTCTGGCTGCGGCCGTAAGCGATCTGCAGGAAGAGCTCACGCATAGCCGTGTTGATGGCATCACAGACGAGGTCCGTGTTGAGTGCTTCGAGGACCGTCAGGCCCGGAAGGATTTCAGCAGCCATGGCAGCGGAATGCGTCATGCCCGAGCAGCCGACCGTCTCAACGAGGGCTTCCTGGATGATGCCGTCTTTGACGTTGAGCGTCAGCTTGCAGGCACCCTGCTGCGGAGCGCACCAGCCAACACCGTGCGTCAGGCCGCTGATGTCCTGGACGTTCTTGGATTTTACCCATTTGCCTTCTTCAGGAATCGGGGCAGCACCGTGATGTACTTCCTGTGCTACGCATGCCATGTCTTCCACTTTCTGTGAATAAGCAATCATTGTTCGTATTCCTCTCTTTTCTAAAATATAATACTGAGGTGCATTCTCTCTGGGGCCAGCATTGAGGGCAGGGGCCCCTGCCCTTCCTTGCTCAAGGGAATGCTGCCTCTATCGCGCAATCAAAGCTCTACGAGGTTCTTGCCCGTCATCTCTTTCGGGATGTCGAGACCAGCGAGCGTCAAGAGCGTCGGTGCGATATCGCAGAGCGCGCCGTCCTTGACGGATTTGACGCGGTCCGAAACGACGATGAACGGCACAGCGTTCGTCGTGTGCTTCGTGAACGGCTGGTTATTGACGTAGTCCATCATCTTGTCGGCATTGCCGTGGTCCGCCGTGATGCAGACCTCGCCGCCGACTTCCTTGATGGCAGCGACGAAGCGGCCGACGCAGGAGTCAACCGTCTCGACAGCCTTGACGACTGCCGGGAAGACACCCGTATGACCGACCATGTCGCAGTTCGCGTAGTTGAGGATGATGAAGTCGTACTTCTCGGAACGGATGGCCTCGCAGACCTTGTCCGTGACCTCGACGGCGCTCATCTCCGGCTTGAGGTCATACGTAGCGACCTTCGGGCTCGGGACGAGGATGCGGTCCTCGCCCTTGTACGGCTCCTCGACGCCGCCGTTGAAGAAGAACGTGACGTGCGCGTACTTCTCCGTCTCAGCGATGCGGAGCTGCGTGAGGCCGTTGTCCTGGATGATCTCGCCGAGCGTCTTGTCGATGTGCTCCGGCGGGAAAGCGACCGCTGCATTCATGCCGTCCTCATACTGGGAGAACGTCGCGAACGGGATCTTGAGATCCTCATCGCGCTCGAAGCCGTCGAACGTCTCATCGACGAACGCATGCGTAAGCTGGCGGGCACGGTCCGGGCGGAAGTTGAAGAAGATGGCACCGTCGCCGTTCTTCATGCCCTCATAGCCCTTGACGACGAACGGCACGACGAACTCGTCGTTGACGCCGTTCTCGTAGCTTGCCTTGAGGCCGGCTACCGGGTCGTCTGCTACGACGCCCTCTGCATGAGCGATGGCCTCATAGGCCTTCTGCTCGCGGTCCCAGCGATGGTCGCGGTCCATTGCGTAGTAGCGGCCGGCGACCGTCGCGATCTTGCCGACGCCAATCTCCTTGCACTTTGCCTCGAGCTCCTCGATGTACGGCTGTGCGCTCTGCGGCGGCACATCGCGGCCGTCGAGGAAGGCGTGGACGTAGACGTCCTTGACGCCCTGCTGCTTTGCCATCTCGAGCAGTGCGTAGAGGTGGCCCTGGTGGCTGTGTACGCCGCCCGGGGAAACGAGGCCGAGCAGATGGACAGCGCCGCCATTGGCCTTGGCATCCTGCATGATCTTGACGAGGACTTCGTTCTTGAAGAAGTCGCCATTCTTGATATCACGCGTGATGCGCGTGAGCTGCTGGTAGACGAGGCGGCCGGCACCGATGTTCGTGTGACCGACTTCCGAGTTGCCCATCTGGCCGTCCGGCAGGCCGACGAATTCGCCGGAAGCCTGCAGGTGGCTCATGTTGTAGTTTGCCATGAGGCCGTCGAGGACCGGAGTCTTCGCAGCTTCTACGGCATTGCTCTTGTCGAGCTTACCACCGAGACCGCAGCCATCCATGATGATGAGTGCGACCGGTGCGTGTTTGATCTTTGCCATTGTGGATTATTACTCCTTCTAAAAGGAACCGAATCAGTAGTTGACAATCTCGCTGAAGTCCTTAGCCTTGAGCGATGCACCGCCGACGAGGGCGCCATCGACGTTCGGCTGCTTCATGAGATCCTTGATCGTAGCCGGCTTGACGCTGCCGCCGTACTGGATGCGGATGCCGTCAGCTGCTTCCTGGCCGAATTCTGCTGCAACCGTCTTGCGGATGTGTGCGCAGACTTCCTCAGCCTGCTCGAACGAAGCCGTCTTGCCCGTGCCGATTGCCCAGATTGGCTCATAAGCGATGACAAGCTGAGCGACTTCTTCCGGCTTGAAGCCAGCGAGAGCAGCCTTGACCTGGCCTGCGACGAAGTGAGGTAGACACCGGCTTCGCGCTGCTCGAGGGACTCGCCGCAGCAGATGATCGGCGTGATGCCAGCAGCGAAAGCAGCATGAGCGCGCTTGTTGACGCCCTCATCCGTCTCGCCGAAGTAACCGCGGCGCTCGCTGTGGCCGAGGACGCAGTAGTCTACGCCGATCTCGTTGAGCATGCCCGTGGAAATCTCGCCCGTGAAGGCACCATGGCTTTCCCAATGGACGTTCTGTGCACCGACGTGGATGTTCGTGCCGAGTGCTGCGTCAGCAACAGCTGCGAGAGCCGTAGCCGTCGGGCAGACGACGACCGTGACCTTGGCGTCCTTGACGAGCGGAGCCAGACCGCGGACGAGGTTCTTGCCCTCGACGATCGTGTTGTTCATCTTCCAGTTGCCTGCAATGATCGGAGTTCTTGCCATTTTTGAAATACCCCCTAATGCTGTATCAGATGATGAGGAGGTCCGCCTTGCGGGCCCCCTCACCCAAAACTTGCTTCTCTTATTTGTCAGCCAGTGCTGCGATGCCCGGCATCTCTTTGCCTTCGAGGAACTCGAGCGTAGCGCCGCCGCCCGTGGAGACGTGCGAGATCTTGTCCGTCAGGCCCGTCTTCTTGAGGGCTGCAACGGAGTCGCCGCCGCCGACGATGGAGATAGCGCCATTTTCCGTAGCCTTGGCGACAGCCTTAGCAACAGCGAGCGTGCCTTTTGCAAAAGCATCAAACTCGAATACGCCCATCGGTCCGTTCCAGATGACCGTCTTAGCGCCTTCAAGAGCCTTCGTGTACTCTTCCGACGTCTTCTCGCCGGAATCGAGTGCCTGCCAGCCATCCGGTACTTTGTCGACGTCAACCGTCTTCGTGTTGGCATCGGCAGCGAACTTGTCGGCAATGACGAGGTCGACCGGCAGGACGACCTTGACGCCCTTGTCTTCTGCTTTCTTGAGCAGCTCACGAGCGAGATCGTACTTGTCCGGCTCGCAGAGGGAATCGCCAATCGGCAGGCCCTTGGCTGCATCAAACGTATGAGCCATGCCGCCGCCGATGATGATCGTGTCGACCTTGTCGATCATGTTGCTGATGACGCCGATCTTATCGGAGACCTTTGCACCGCCGATAATGGCGACGAACGGATGCTGCGGGTTCTCGAGCGTCTTGCCGATGTAGTTGATTTCCTTTTCCATCAGGAAGCCAGCAACCGTCTCGATGTACTTCGGAACGCCTGCGTTCGAAGCATGAGCGCGGTGGGAAACACCGAAAGCATCGTCGACTGCGAGATCGCAACCGGAAGCGAGCTGCTTCGCGAACTCGGGATCGTTCTTCTTCTCTTCCTTGTGGTAACGGAGGTTCTCAAGCAGCAGGACTTCGCCCGGCTTCAGCGCAGCCTTTGCGGCATCTGCCTCAGCGCCGACGCAGTCGGAGGCCCACTTGACATCGCGGCCGAGCAGCTCGGAGAGGTGCTTGACGAGGTACTTTGTGGAGAACTTGTCCTCGCGCGCCTCGGTCGGACGGCCGATGTGGCAGGCGATGACGAGAGCTGCACCGTGGTCGAGCAGGTAGTTCAGGGTCGGCAGCGTGCGGACCATGCGCGTGTCGCTTCGTGATGTTCATCTTGTCGTCGAACGGGACATTGTAGTCGACGCGGACGAATACTTTCTTGCCATTTACGTCAACGTCTTTGATGGTTTTCTTGTTCATCGTAAAACCTCCAAGGTCTTTTGCTCATAAAAAATGAGGCCCGGCCCAAACAAACGGCCGGACCTCAAGAGATCTTCTACTGTATTCAGTTGAGAACTCTTAATTCAATTACTTGACTTCCTCAGCGAAGTACTTGATCGTGCGAACCATCTGGCTCGTGTAGGAGTTCTCGTTGTCGTACCAGGAAACAACCTGTACGAGCGTGTTGCCGTCTGCCATCGGGCTGACCATCGTCTGCGTAGCATCGAACAGGGAGCCATAACGCATGCCGACAACATCCTTCGAAACGATATCATCCGTGTTGTAACCGAAGGACTCCGTGGACTCTTTCTTCATCTGAGCGTTGACTTCATCAACCGTGACATTGCCCTTGACGACAGCGTAGAGGAGCGTCGTGGAGCCCGTCGGGGTCGGAACGCGCTGTGCAGCACCGATGAGCTTGCCATCGAGTTCCGGAAGAACGAGGCCGATAGCTTTAGCAGCACCCGAGGACGTCGGAACGATGTTCTCAGAAGCAGCACGGCTGCGGCGGAGATTACCCTTGCGCTGCGGGCCATCGAGCGTCATCTGATCGCCCGTGAAAGCGTGGATCGTCTGCATGATGCCGCTCTGGATCGGAGCGAGGTCATTGAGGGCCTTTGCCATCGGAGCGAGGCAGTTCGTCGTGCAGGAAGCAGCGGAGATGATCTTCGTGCCAGCCGGGATGGACTTATGGTTCGTGTTGAACACGATCGTCGGGAGGTCCTTGCCTGCCGGAGCGGAGATAACGACTTTCTTAGCACCAGCTTCGAGATGTGCGGAAGCCTTTTCCTTAGACGTGTAGAAGCCCGTGCACTCGAGAACGACGTCTACATCATGCTTAGCCCAGGGAATGTTCTTAGCATCTTTCTCGGCATAGATCTTGATCGTCTTGCCTTTAACCGTGATGCTGTCTTCGCCAGCCTCAACCGTGTCTGCATACTCATACTTGCCCTGAGAAGAATCGTACTTCAGCAGGTAAGCGAGCATCTTCGGGCTCGTGAGATCGTTGATTGCAACGACTTCATAACCCTCAGCATCGAACATCTGACGGAATGCGAGACGACCGATACGGCCAAAACCATTGATAGCAACTTTTACTGCCATTTGAAAATTACCCCCTAAATAGTCTTAGAAGTTTCAGTTCTTACAGCTCTAATGATACAATAAACGCCGTCCAAATGTCAATGGTTTTGTCATAAATTGAAGCAATTACAGTCGCGGTAAAAATGTATATTGCCAGAATATTTTGCTCTTAATTTCCAACAAGAACTTTCTCTCTTGTGACGGTCGAGAACACTGATAAACAATAGGAAGTCCACCCTTCCCATAGAAAAGCTGACAAGCAAAAATGCTTGTCAGCTTTTCTATTATACATAAATTATATTAATACTTCAGGGAAATATCATTCCCCATCCGCAGTCGTCTGCTCCTCTTTCTCCATCTTCTCGAGGGCCAGCAATGCCTGCACGAGGATGGCGCACTCGAGGCGCTTTTTCTGGATCTCACAGCCAACTTCATACGGCTTGCGGATGTCGCCGTGGAAGAGGTCGGCATTGGCGTGGCAGCCGCCCGAACAGAAGAAACGCGCCCAGCAGTCGCGGCATTTCTCTTTGTTGAGCACGTGGCTCTCGCGGAAGTACTGAGGAAGCTCCGTGTTCGTGATGCCCTCGTAGATATCGCCGAGCTTGTAGCCCTCGCGGCCGACGAACTGGTGGCACGGGTAGAGGTCGCCGTTTTCGGCCACGGCGACGTACTCGTGGCCGGCGCCGCAACCCGAGAGGCGCTTGGCTACGCACGGGCCGTTCGAGAGGTCCATGTTGAAGTGGAAGAACCAGAAGCCCCTGCCCTCGCGGTGGCGCTTCATGTAGGCCTCTGTCAGGCGGTCGTACTCCTCGCGGATGCGCGGCAGATCTTCTTCCGTGAAGCCGAGCGGGCTGTCCTTCATGACGACCGGCTCGACCGAGAGGATGTTGAAGCCCTCGTCGACCATCGAGAGGACGTCCTTCGTGAAGTCCATGTTGTTGTGGGTGTAGGTGCCGCGCAGATACGTGTAGACGCCGCGGTAATCCCAGTCGCCGCCCTTGCGGCTCGCGATGCACTTCTTGAAGTTCTTGACAATGCGGTCGTAAGTGCCGTGGCCGCCCGCGTCCGGGCGCATGGCATCGTTGACTTCCTTGCGGCCGTCGAGCGAGAGCACGAGCGAGAAGTCGTTGTCGTTGAGCCACTTGATGTTCTCATCGTTCAGCAGCATGCCGTTCGTCGTCATCGTGAGCTTGAACTTCTTGCCCGTCTCCTTCTCGCGCTGGCGGGCGTACTCCGTCACGGCCTTGACTGTCTTCATGTTCATCAGCGGCTCGCCGCCGAAGAAGTCGACCTCGCAGTGCTTGCGCAGGCCGCAGCTCTCGATGAGGAAGTCAATGGCGCGCTTGCCGACCTCCGGCGTCATGACGGCGCGCTCCTGGCCGTAGCTGCCGCCGTCGCCGAAGCAGTACTTGCAGCGCAGGTTGCAGTCCTGGGCGACCATGAGGCAGATGGACTTGATGAGGCCCTTCTGCTTGAACGTCGGCGGCACATCGATGTCCGGCGCGAAGAGCTCGCCCCATCTCCATGAGCTCATGGAGTTCCCCGAGCGCCTCGCGCAGATCCGCTTCCGGATACGCATCCTTGAGGGCCGCCACGACTGCCTCGTCATTCGCGCCGTCGAACGTGTCCATCATGTCGTAGATCATCTTGTCGATGACGTGGACTGCTCCGCTGTTGATGTCGAGCAGGATGTAGTGGCCGCCCTGCTCGAATTTATGGATTTTCGCTTTCATCAGTTACTCCTTGATAGAAAAAAGCCTTCCCAGATGGGAAGGCTCTTCACGAAACATTATTTCTCGCAAACCTGGTTGCCTACCGTGCAGGAAGTCTTGCAAGCAGACTGGCAGGATGCCTGGCACTCGCCGCAGCCGCCCGTCTTGAGCGAAGCCTGCATCGAAGGTTTGTTGACCGTCTTGATGTGTTTCATCGTCAGCCCTCCTAACTAGATAAAATCATATCTTCTTTTATTTTATCTGTTTTCGCCTGTATTCGCAAGAATTTATTTTGTGCAGGGCACCATGCGGCGCTCGGCAAACGTCACGAGCCCGAGGCCGACCATCGCGGCGAGCTCCTCGGCCGCGCCGAAGTTCACAGCGACAGCATCGGAGGTGTGCGCGTCTGAGCCGAGCGTCACATAGCGGCCGCCGAGCTCGCGGTAGCGCGCGTAGACGGGCATGAGCTCCTTACAGGCAAGGCGGCTGCCGAGGCGGCGCGTGTTGAGCTCGAGAACGGTATCCGTTTCGATGGCCGCGCGCAGGATCCTGTCGATATCCTCCTGGAATGCCCCGTAGGAGACTTCTGGATCATCATAGGGTGCATAGCGCGAGATGTAGTCGATATGGCCGAGCACATCGATGCGGGCGCCGTAGCGGCGGACGTTCTCTGCCATGAGCTCGTAATAACGATGAAACGCTGCTTCTTTGCTCTTGCCCTCGTAATAGGCCGGGTAGTAGATGTCCTGGCCGTCGACGATGTGCTGGGAGCCGATGACGAGGTCGAAGGGCTCCTGCTCGAGGAAGTGCAGGTTGCCCTCGAGGATGGCCTCATTCATGCCGATCTCGATGCCAAGGCGCAGATTGTCGCCGCGGTACGGCTCATAGGCCTGCCAGTACGCCTGCGGGTCAAAGGAAAAATCCATCTCGCCCGGGTAGTCGAGGTCGAGGTGCTCGGTGAAGACAAGCCCTACGCCGGCCTTCTCGGCCATCGCGATGGCGTCGGCCGCCTTCATCTCGGAGTCGGCCGAGAAGGCCGTGTGGCTGTGACTGTCAAAGATCATGGTCCATCAGCCTTTCTCTTCTTCGATAGCCGGGACCTTCACGCGGATGATGACCATCGCGATGGCCAGGCAGATGATACCCGTCAAGAGGCCGAGCCAGCCGTTCTCCGTCAGGCCGTCCACGATGTAGCCGAAGAAGCTGCAGGTCGCGACGACGCCGACGTACGGCAGCTGCGTGCTGACGTGGTCGATGTGGTGGCACTGTGCGCCGGCCGACGCGAGGATCGTCGTGTCGGAGATTGGCGAGGCGTGGTCGCCGCAGACAGCGCCCGAGAGGACGGCCGCCACGCAGACGACGAGCATGCTCGGGTCATTCATACCGAGCACAGCAATGGCGATCGGGATCAAGATGCCGAACGTGCCCCACGACGTGCCCGTCGCAAAGGCGAGGCCCGCCGCCACGAGGAAGAAGATCGGCGGCAGGAACATGATGATGGAGGCATGGGCGCTGACGATTGCGCCGACGAAGCCGCCGAGGTTCAGGTAGTCCTTGCTGCAGATGCCCGAGAGCGTCCAAGCGAGGCAGAGGATGAAGATGGCCGGCGTCATCGCCTTGAAACCCCAGCCAAAGCTGTCGCAGAAGGCGTTGAACGTGATGATGCGGCGCGGCAAGTAGAGGACACCCGTGAAGACGAAGGCGATGAAGGAGCCGAGCACGAGCGACTTGGCCGAATCGCAGTTCGCAAATGCCTCCGCAATCGTCTTGCCCTCGTGGATGCCGCCCGTGTAGAGCATGCCGTAGACGCAAGCTGCGATGAGCACGAGGAGCGGCAGGATGAGGTCGATGATCTTGCCGTGGCCGAGCTCCATGTCGGCCGACTTCTGCTCGGCGTCAGCATACTCCTTCGGGATGACGAACTTCTTGCTGTTCGCGCGGATGCTCTCACCCATCGCCGCGAAGTCGCGGGCCGTCCAGATGATGAAGAGCATGAAGAGGATCGTCAGCCAAGCGTAGAGGTTAAACGGGATTGTCTGCAGGAAGAGACTGAAGCCGTCAATCGTGCTGTCTTCCGGCAGCGAGGAACCGACGGCGGCGGCCCAGCTCGAGACTGGCGCGATGATGCAGATTGGCGCCGCCGTCGCATCGATGATGTAGGCGAGCTTCGTGCGCGCGACCTTGAGCTTGTCCGTGACCGGGCGCATGACGGTGCCGACAGTCAGGCAGTTGAAGTAATCGTCGATGAAGATGACGATGCCTAAGAGTGCCGTCAAGAGGAGCGCACTGCGCTGTCCCTTGATGGTCTTCGAGGCCCATTCGCCGTAGGCGCGAGTCGCGCCCGAGCGGCTGATGGCCGCGACGAGGATGCCGAGGATGACGAGGAATACGAGGATGTTGACGTTGCTGCCGACTTTGTCGGACATGACGGTGAACATCGTGAGGATGGATTCGAGGATGTTGCCGCCCGTGAACAGCAGGGCACCGGAGAAGATGCCGATGATCAGGGACATGTACACCTCTTTTGTCCAGAGAGCCAGCACGATCGTGATGATCGGCGGCAGGACGGACCAGGCTGTTGCTGCCATTATCATACCTACTTTCTTATATATGGTTTGCTTATTGATACAGACATATTCTATAACAAGATTGTCATAGTAGCAAATACTTTATGCATTTTCCTGCACAGAAAAGGCGTCGGCAAGGCGACCGAATTCTTCAAGCGTCAAGGTCTCGCCGCGGCGCGTCGGATCGATGCCCGACTTCTCGAGCGCATCGCGCACGGCCTCCTTCTGGAAGCCGCCGCCCTTCAGGGCGTTCATGAGCGTCTTGCGGCGCTGGCCGAAGGCAGCCTTGACGACGCGGAAGAAGAGCTTCTCGTCCCGCACGGCCACGGCCGGCTCCTTGCGCACGCGGCACGAGACGACGACACTCATGACCTCCGGTGCGGGGATGAAGGAGCGCGGCGGCACGTCGAGCACGATCTCGGGCTCCGTATAGTACTGGACGGCGACCGAGAGCGCGCCGTAGATGCGCGAGCCCGGCTTGGCCGTCATGCGCTCCGCCACTTCCTTCTGGACCATCGTGACCATGTGCGTGATGGGCAGATGGCGCTCGAGCAGCGCCATGAGGATCGGCGTTGTGATGTAGTACGGCAGGTTGGCCGCGACTTTGAACGGCGCCTCGCCCATGATCTCGGGGATGTTGACCTTGAGGATGTCGCCCGGCACGATGCGCACGTTGTCGTACGCCTTGAGCGTCTCCTTGAGCACGGCCGGCAATTTCTTGTCGAGCTCGACGGCCGTGACATCGGCGCCGGCCTCGGCGAGGCCCTGCGTCAGCGTGCCAATGCCGGGGCCGATCTCCAGGACGCGGTCGCCCGGCTTGACCTCAGCGGCATCGACGATGCCCTGCACGATGCGCGCATCGATGAGGAAGTTCTGGCCGAGCTTCTTGCTCATGCGCAGGCCGAACGCCTTGAGGATGTGCATCGTGACCTCGCGGCTCGCGATCTTCGGCTGCAGTACCTTCTCGTCTTCTTTATTCATGACTCTCCTCCTGCTCTCTGTTCTCACGCTCCATCTCCTCGAGGACGCGGTCAAATTCTTCTCGCGACACGCCGTAGTGGTTGAGGCGCGTCAGGAACGTCTTGGCGTTGGCAAAGCCGAGGCCGAGCTTCTCGCCGAGGCGCGCGCGGCGCACCGAGGCATCCGCAGCGCCTGAGAGGCCGTGGATGATGAGGTCGGCACCCGTGAACGTCTTCTTGGGCTCCCAGTCCAGCGTGCGGACCTTGGCGAGCGCCTTGCGGATGGCGTCAGGCTTCGCCTGTTCGATGCCGATGTCGTCGTTATCCGTCGCCTCTTCGACGGGCACGAAGGCGTGCTTGGCCCCGGGGAAGCGGCGCGAGAGGTACTTGCGGATGCGCTCGCCGGCCGAATCCGGGTCCGTCATGATGATGATGCCGCGCTTCTTGTAGGCCTGCTCGATGTTCTTGAGTGCCTGCGGCTTGAGGTTAAATCCCTCCGTGATGATGCAGTCGGCCTCGACTGCCTTGTCGATGGCGACGACATCCATCTTGCCCTCGACCACCAGAACTTCTTTGATCATAGTATTCCTTTCTCGGGCCCTTCCATATCCGGGCCTTGTCCTCTCTTCATTCTATACCTTCGAGCAGCGGCATAATGGCCGCGTAGACATCGGCGTGGATGGCCTCGACGGCGCGCGGCTCGCCGTGCTCGCTGCAGGCGACGCGCGTCCAGCCGTATTTCTTGGCCAGCTCCTCGTAAGCCGCATGGCAGCGGTGCAGGTATTCTTTGTCGCGCTCGTGGATGTCCCTCTCCTGCGCCTGCGCCGCGGCTCGCGCCGCAATCAATTGGTCGGCCACCTCAGGATTCATGTCGAGGAAGACGACCTTGTCGGGCACGGGCAGGCCGAGCTTGTTGAACTCGAAGTCCCAGAGCCAGTCGAGGAACGATTCGCGCTCCTCCCTGTCCGTCAGCTTGACGGCCTGATGGACCATGTTCGACGTCGTGTAGCGGTCGGCGAGGATGATGTCACCTACCTCGTACGCCTTCTTCCACTTCATGCGGTACGACGCGTAGCGGTCGACGGCGAAGAATGCCGAGGCCGCATAGGCATTGACATCTTCCGCATGGCCGCCGAAGTCACCGCGCAGGTACATGCGCACGAGCATCGAGGAATCCGCCGCGTAGTCGGGGAACTCGACGCGGTGCACGCGGTAGCCCTCGCGACAGAGATGCTCGTAGAGCGCCTTCGTCTGCGTGGCCTTGCCCGAGCCGTCACCCGCCTCGATGATGATGAGTTTGCCTTTTTTCTCCATGTGCGTTTCCCCTCTGCTCACTTGACGACCTGAATACGCCCGAGCGATGCGTCGCGCGGGCCGACGACCTTGAGGCCGAGCGCCTGCATCGCCTCGATGTAGCGCAGGCTCGCCGCATCGATGACATCGCCGGGGCACAGGATTGGGATGCCTGGCGGGTAGAACATGACTTGCTCCGCCGCGATATGCCCCTCTGCCTCGGAAAAGGCCACACTGCCCTTCGGTGCAAAGAACGCCTCGCGCGGCGTCATGCCCTGCGCGGGGACGGCGGGCAGGGCCATTTGGGTGGCCTTGTCTGCCGCATGCTCCCTGCGGTGATCCTTCGCCAGCTGCCGCAAGACCTCCAGCAGGTAGTCCGCCTGCTCTTCTGTGTCTGCATACGAGAGAATGAAGAGCAGGTTGCGCGCATCGGAGAGCTCGCACTGGACCTTGTACTCATGGCGCAGGATGGCCTCGGCTTCGACGCCGCTGAGGCCGAGCCCCGTGACCTGCACGGTGATCTTCGTCGCATCGAGCCCTGTCGCACCAGGATAACATGTGTATCCCGGGCCAAACGACCAGAGGCCATCAATCGCGTTGATGGCACTGCGCAGCCTGCCCGCAAGGCGCACGGCCCGGCCGACCGTCTCGCGGCCATTCTCCGCCATCTGCAGCCGCGCGATGTCGAGCGACGCCAGCAGAAGCTGGTTCGGACTCGTCGACTGCAGCAGGCTCGCGGCCTCGCGCACGCGGTCGACGCGCACTCCGTTGACGAGCAGCATCGAAGCCTGCGTCATCGCGCCGAGTATCTTGTGGGTGCTCTGCGCCGCCATGTCGGCGCCGCAGTCGATGGCCTGCGGCGGCAGGGCCTCCGAGAAGCGCAGGTGCGGGCCGTGCGCCTCGTCGACGAGCAGCAGCATATCGTGCGCATGGACGAGCGCTGCGATGCGCGCAAGGTCAAAGGTCACGCCGTAGTACGTCGGGTAGACGCAGGCCAGCGCCTTGGCCTCAGGATGCGCTGCAATGGCCCGAGCAATTTTCTCTTCCGTCAAGCCCATCGCGATGCCGAGACGCTCGTCGACCTCTGGCTGCAAAAAGACGGGCTGCGCGCCCGCGAGGATGATACCGCCGATCATCGAGCGGTGCGCATTGCGCGGCACGAGCACCGCATCGCCGGGGCGCAGCGCGCCCATGAGCATCGTGTGGATTGCCCCCGTCGTGCCGTTGATCATGAAGTACGCCTGGTCGGCGCCGTAGAGCGCGGCCGCCATCTCCTGCGCCTCCTTGATGCACATCGTCGGCTCGTGCAGGTCGTCGAGCTCTTCCATCAGCGAGACTTCCTCGCGAAGACCTTCCTCCGTCACGAGCGCCTTCAAGAGAGGATGCGCGCCGAGCCCCTGCTTGTGGCCCGGCGTGTGATAGGCACGCGCGCCGTCCGCCGCATAGGCACGCATGGCCTCGGCAATCGGTGCCCGCAGGATATTATCTCTGTGCTGCTCCATGTCATTCTTTCCCCTTTCGATCACTTATCCACCGTCTCTGTTAAAAATGTGCATAAAAATGTGGATAACTACGCCAAAAAACGTCAAGTTATCCACAGACTGCATCCTTATCGTTATCGTTTTTTTCTGTCGCCGCGCGAACAGGATGGCCAAGAAGAGGACCACCGCGCCGATGACGATAGCGATGTCATTCTTGCCGAAGAGAGCCTCCGAGCCGCTATCCTCTACCTTTGCGCAGAATGCCAGTCCGACGAGCACGACGACGAGGAGATTCGATACCTTCCTGAGTGTTGAACGGTTCATTTCTTGCCCTTGCGCTCCTTGGCACGCTCCTTCGCAGCCTTCTCCTTCGCCTTGACCTTGTCGTCGAGCTTCTTCTGCTGCTGGTACTTCGCGTAGTCGACGCCCATACTCGCCAGCTTGTGCTTGACGCTCATCATCGGATGGCGCAGGAACATGCGCTTGCTCGTCGAGTCCATGATCTTGAGGAACTCCTGCGTCTGCTTCGCGCCGAAGCACGGGCGCTCGCAGCGGTCGCAGATTGGCTTCGTGATGCCGTACGGGCAGCGGTTCATCTTCGTCATGACCGTCGCCAGGAGTGCCGTGCACTTCGGGCAGAGCTTGTCGCCCGACGTGCCGTGATGGCTGTGGCAGTAGATGCCGAACGCCTTGCGGATATTCGCCTTCTCCTTCGGGATATTATTCTTGATCTCTACCGGTTTCTTCTTCGGCAGGAAACGCGAGAAAATACTCATGTCAATCACCCTTCACTGTGGTTTCAAAAGATAAATACTACTCTATTGTAAGGTCAACGGCAAAGAAAAGCAAGGCCGCACTCACTTGAAGAGCTCGAAGAGCTGCTTGCCGATGAGCACCGTCGTCATGACGATGAAGAGCGGCCGCACATAGCCCGCGCCCTTCGAGAGCGCCACACGCGCACCGCACCAGGCACCGACGATCATCGCGAGGCCCATCGGAATGGCGTGTGCGAAATCGACGATGCCGAAGTAGCTGAATAGGACAGCTGCCGAGATATTGCTCGCAAAGTTCAGCGCGCGCGCATTGGCCGCCGCGCCGAGGAAGTCGAAGCCGACCATCAGGAAAGCGAAGAGCAGGAAGGAGCCCGTGCCCGGACCGAAGAAGCCGTCGTAGAAGCCGAAGGTGAAGGCCACGAGACACGAGAGCGCGAGCAGCTTTGCGCTCATGCCCTGATACGTCGACTCCTTGCCCCAGTCCTTCTTGCAGATGCTGTAGATCAACACGAGAACCAGCATGACGACGACGAGCGGCCGCAAGAACTCCGACGGGATCAGGCGCACCGTCACGACGCCGACACCAGAGCCGATCAGGGAGATCGGAAAGAGCCGGCGGATGAGCCAGCCGTCGACCTTGCCGGAACGTACGAACGTCACGAAGCTCGTGAAGGCCCCCATGACGGCCGCGACCTTGTTGGTGCCGAGCACCGTGAGAGGCGGCAGCCCCGTCCACATCAATGCAGGGATTGAGATGAGCCCGCCACCGCCGACAACCGAGTCGATGAAGGCCGCCATGAAGCCAAAGAAGACGAGGAAGGCCAGCGTATTGATATCCAATAATTCCATAAAATAACGCCCTTTCTAGCATGATATCTCTCATTATATCATAAATCTGGGCACAGCTAGAAAAAAGAAAAGCCCCGCAGCAGTGCTGCAGGACTTTCGCGTCAATCCTTATTCTTCGAATTGCGAGCCGAGTGCGCGCAGACGTGCAATCGAGCGGCGTAGTGCGAGTTCGGCGCGGTCGATATCGACGTCCTTGCCCTCAGGCGTGCCCTGATGGAAGGCGGCGATGCGGGCCTTGGCGCGGGCCATGGCCTCCTTCGCGCGGTTGATGTCGATGTCGATTGGCCGCTCAGCAGCCGTCGCGAGGACCGTGATCTTCTCCGGCGTGACTTCCATGAAGCCGCCCGCAACCGCGATGAGCTGCTCATCGCGGTCTGCGCCGAGGCGGATGCGCATGACATGCGGCACGAGACCCGCGACGAGCGGGGCATGGTGCGGCAGGATGCCGAGCTCGCCGCCCGTCGAGCGGACAATCAGCATGCTGATGTCATTCTCGTAGACCACTTTATCCGGTGAGACAATCTCCAGCTTGATAGTCGCCATCGATTATCCCTCCTCTTCTTTGATCTTCCGTGCTTTCTCCACTGCCTCATCGATCGTGCCGACCATATAGAAGGCATTCTCCGGCAAGTCATCGTACTTGCCCTCGAGGATCTCCTTGAAGCCGCGCACCGTCTCCTTGAGCGGTACGTACTTGCCCGGCGACCCGTGAACACCTCTGCGACGAAGAACGGCTGCGAGAGGAAACGCTGGATCTTGCGCGCACGCGAGACAGTCAGCTTATCCTCATCGGAGAGCTCTTCCATGCCGAGGATGGCGATGATGTCCTGGAGCTCCTTGTACTTCTGGAGCACAGCCTGGACACCGCGGGCAACTTCGTAATGCTCCTCGCCGAGGACTTCGGCGTTGAGGATACGGCTCGTCGAATCGAGCGGATCGACGGCCGGGTAGATGCCGAGCTCGGCGATCTGACGCGAGAGGACCGTCGTGGCATCGAGGTGCGTGAACGTACCAGCCGGTGCCGGGTCCGTCAGGTCATCGGCCGGGACATAGACTGCCTGGACCGACGTGATGGAACCATTCTTCGTCGAGGTGATGCGCTCCTGCAGAGCACCGATATCCGTGGACAGCGTCGGCTGATAACCGACGGCCGACGGCATGCGGCCGAGCAGTGCCGAAACCTCAGAACCAGCCTGGATGAAGCGGAAGATGTTGTCGATGAAGAGCAGCACGTCCTGATGCTGGACATCGCGGAAGTACTCTGCCATCGTCAGGCCCGTCAGGGCGACGCGCATACGTGCTCCTGGCGGCTCGTTCATCTGGCCGTAGACGAGTGCCGTCTTGTCGATGACGCCCGACTCAGTCATCTCGCCCCAGAGGTCGTTGCCCTCACGGGTGCGCTCGCCGACGCCGGCGAAGACGGAGTAACCGCCGTGCTCCGTCGCGATGTTGTGGATGAGCTCCATGATGAGGACCGTCTTGCCGACGCCTGCACCGCCGAAGAGGCCCGTCTTGCCGCCCTTGGAGTACGGAGCGATGAGGTCGACGACCTTGATGCCCGTCTCGAGGACCTGCGCGCTCGTCTCCTGCTCGTCGAACTTCGGAGCCGGGCGATGGATCGGCCAGGACTCCTTGTTGCCGACAGGAGCCGGGTTGTGGTCAACCGTCTGACCGAGTACGTTGAAGACGCGGCCGAGGCATTCCGTGCCGACCGGGACCATGATCGGGTTGCCCGTGTCGACTGCTTCCATGCCGCGCGTCAGACCGTCCGTCGAGCTCATGGCGATGCAGCGCGTGACGCTATCGCCAAGATGCTGCATGACCTCGACGACGAGGTCGATGTCAATGCTCGTCTTGCCCTTGATGGTGACGGCATTGAGGATTGCCGGCAGCTCGCCCGCCGGGAATTCAATATCTACGACAGGTCCGATGACCTGTACGACTTTACCTTTTGCCAATGGTAAACCTCCTTATATGCCCTCACTTAAGGGCTTCGGCGCCGCCGACAATCTCAGTGATCTCACGGGTAATGCCAGCCTGACGTACCTTGTTGTAATGCAGATTGAGTTTATCCATGAGGTCTTCTGCGTTGTCCGTCGCGTTGCTCATCGCGTTCATGCGCGAGGAGAGCTCGCTGGCTGCCGACTGCAGAAGCGCTGCATAAACGACCGTGAAGAGATACTGCGGCAGCATGAAACCGAGCACCGTAGCGGCATCTGGTTCATAGATGTACTCGACGTTCAGGTCGTCCTGGTCCTCTGCCTTCAGCGGGGCGAACGGGAGCAGCGCCCCCGATTTCGGCTCGCAGCTGATGGCCGAGACGAACTTCGTGTAGACCATGTCGATCTCGCGGTACTCGCCCGTCTTGTAGAGCTGGATGAGCTCGAGAGCGATGTCCCGCGCCGCCTCAGAAGACGGGTGCTCGCTGATGCCGATGAACTCCTTGATGACCTTGTGGCCGCGGGTCTTGAAGTGGCCCACGCCCTTGCGGCCGACGATGACGAAGTCCGTATCGTCCGCTTTCTCGATGAGGGCCTCTGCCGCCTTGCAGGCATTCGACGAATACGCACCTGCCAGTCCCTTGTCCGAGGTGATCAGGAAGACGAGCTTCCTGCCATCCTCGTGCTTCTCGAGCAATGGGTGCGAGAAGTCCATGCCTGCATTCTTGGCGATGGCGTGGACGACCTCGCTGACCTTCTGTGCATAGGGACGGTTCACGGTTGCAGCCTCTTTGGCATGGCGCAGACGGCTCGTAGCGACCATGTTCATGGCACTCGTGATCTGCTTGGTACTCTTTACGCTCTTGATGCGATGGCGAATATCCTGTAAACTAGCCAAAAAGAATCACCTCGCCTTACGCCATTTTATACGGTACAGTTTCCTTGAACTCCACGATCGCGTTCTTGAGCTCCGTCTCCAGAGCATCATCGAGTTTCTTCTGGTCAATGATCTTCTGTGCGACTTCCGGATGCTGCGTGCGCATGAACTTCAGGAAGTCCGTCTGGAACTCGACGACCTTCTCGACCGGGATATCAACGAGATAGCCCTTGGCGGCCGTGTAGATGACCATGACCTGTTCCTGGACGAGCAGCGGGCTGTACTGCGCCTGCTTCAGTGTCTCGACCATGCGGATACCGCGGTCGAGCTGTGCCTTCGTCTCCTTGTCGAGGTCCGAGGCGAACTGCGAGAACGCTGCAAGCTCGCGGTACTGCGCGAGGTCGAGGCGCAGGGTACCTGCTACCTGCTTCATGGCCTTGATCTGAGCCGAGCCGCCGACACGCGATACGGAGAGGCCGACGTTGATGGCCGGGCGGATACCAGAATAGAAGGAGTCCGTCTCGAGCATGATCTGGCCGTCCGTGATGGAGATGACGTTCGTCGGGATGTAGGCCGAGAGGTCGCCGGCCTGCGTCTCGATGATTGGCAGAGCGTGATGGAGCCGCCGCCGAGCTCATCGTTGAGCTTCGCTGCGCGCTCGAGCAGGCGGGAATGCAAGTAGAAGACATCGCCCGGATATGCTTCACGTCCTGGCGGTCTGCGGAGCAGCAGGGACATGGCGCGGTAAGCAGCTGCGTGCTTCGTGAGGTCATCGTAGACGCAGAGGCAGGCCTTGCCCTGATACATGAAGTGCTCAGCCATAGCGACACCGGCATACGGTGCGAGATACTGCAGCGGCGAGCTGTCAGCAGCCGTAGCAGCGACGACAATCGTGTAGTCCATGGCGCCGCGCTCTTCGAGCGTCTTGACGACGCGCGCGACCGTCGAGGCCTTCTGGCCGATGGCGACGTAGACGCAGATGCAGTTCTGGTCGTGCTGGTTGAGGATCGTGTCGATGGCGATGGCCGTCTTGCCGATGCCGCGGTCACCGATGATGAGCTCGCGCTGGCCGCGGCCGATCGGTACGAGGGCGTCGATGGCCTTGATGCCCGTCTGCAGCGGCTCCTTGACCGGCTTGCGGTCTGCGATGCCCGGTGCCGGGTACTCGACCGGACGCGTCTCCGTCGTCTCGATCTTGCCCTTGCCGTCAATTGGACGGCCGAGAGCATCGACGACGCGGCCGATCATGGCCTCGCCGACAGGGACCTGCATGATGCGGCCTGTACGCTTGACCTGCGAGCCCTCTTTGATTTTCGTCTCGCCGCCTAAGATAACGGCACCGACGTTGTCCTGCTCAAGGTTCAGGACCAGACCATAAATATCATTGCCGAAATCGAGCAGCTCGCCCGCCATAGCCTTATCAAGGCCATGGATATGCGCGATGCCGTCACCGATCTCGATAACGGAACCAACATCATCAACATTGAGGTCCACATCATAGTTCTTGATCTGGTCCTTGATGATGGCCGTTATTTCTTCCGGATTCATTTTCATAACTTCGCTGTCACCCCAGTTTCATCACTCGTTAGCCAGTAATTTTCTCTTCATCATCTCGAGACGGCCAGCGACACTGCCATCGATGCGGCGGTCGCCGATCTTGACGACGACACCGCCGATAAGGGACTTGTCCTCGTGGAGGCGGAGCTCCACCTTCTTGCCCGTTACCTGCTCCAATCTGTCGGCAATGGCCTTCTGCTGTTTCTTCGAGGCAGGCGCGACGGTCGTCACGTCTGCGATCAGGATGCCTCTGGCTTCATTCGAGAGTGCGCGGTACTCGTCCACTATTGCCGGGAACAGCACGAAGCGGTGCTTGTCGACCAGCAACAGCAGGAAGTGGTACACGTTCTTCGAGAGCTCTTTCTTGAAGCATTTCTGCAAGAGCTCCTTCTTGAGTTTCGGATCGATCTGCGGATTGGAGAAGAACTCCATTGCCTGCGGCACGGACGCGATGCCCTTGCGCGCGGCCTTGAGTTCATCGCCATACTCCACGAGCTTGTCCTCTTCCTGCGCAATCTCGAAGATCGCCTTGGCGTATTTCCGTACAAGCTGTAAGTTTAGCATGGCAGATCACCAATCTTGTCCTTGTCGAGTTGTTTGACGAAATCCGAGATCAGCGCTTCGTTCTCAGACTTGTCCATGTTCTTGGCAACGATCTTGCCGGCAGCTGCCATGGACAGCGTAATCATCTCGGTACGCAGCTGCTCGATTGCATGCTCGCGCTCGCGGTCGATCTCTGCCTTTGCGGCCTTGCGCATCTGCTCGATCTCGCGCTTCACCTCCGCGCGCTTTGCCTCGCGCTCCTCACCTGCACGCTTCTCTGCCATCAGGACGATGTTCTCGGCCTTGACATTGGCCTCTGCGAGCTTCGCCTTGTACTCAGCCAGGAGCTTGTCAGCTTCCTCGGCATCCGCATCCGCCTTGTCAAGGCTCTCCTGGATGCGGTCCTGGCGTGCCTTGAGCATCCGCACGACCGGCTTATAGGCAACAGCGCGAAGGAGACCAGCCAAGATCAAGAAGTTCAAGATCTGAGCGATCAATGTGGCATTGATATCTATCAATTGCTATGCCCCCCTTTTACGTTCTTCATCAAAATGGAATTATTTGATGAACGGGTTGGCATAGAGCATGATCAGGGCAACGACCGTTGCGATGATTGCCATGGACTCGATGAGGCCGACGGAAATCAGCGTATTCATGAAGAGCTTGCTCTGTGCTTCCGGCTGACGCGTGATACCTTCGATAAAGCGGCTCGTGACAAGACCATCACCGAGGCCAGCGCCGACTGCAGCCAAACCCATGCAAAGACCTGCACCTACGAGAGCTGCTGCGACCATGATTGCGTTTTCCATGAAAAGATCCTCCTTGATTCAACAATTAAAAACAGAATACGGAATGAACAATGCTTTTTTACACCATGCGACAGACATCACGACTCTTCTTCATCTTCCTTGACTGCATTCGCAAGGTAAGCCATCGACAGCATCGTGAAGATGAACGCCTGAACTCCGCCGACAAAGATACTGAATGCCAGCCAGATGACTGACGGGATCGGCATCCAGATCGGCACCAGCTTGAGCAGGATGATGATTAAGATCTCACCTGCCAGGATGTTGCCGAATAGACGGAACGACAGCGTGATTGGCTTGGCAATCTCTTCGATCGCGTTGATGATGACAAATACCGGCGTCGGCTTGAAGAAATGCGCGATATAATGACCGCCCTTCATGTGGACACCCAGTACGTGTATCAGTACGACGACGAGCAGCGCCAGCCCCAAGGTGGTGTTCAAGTCATTCGTCGGCGAAGACAACGTCGGGATGAGTCCCAGCCAGTTTGACGTCAGCAGGAACATGAACAGCGACATGATGAACGGCGCCAGGAACAGTCCCCGCTTGCCCATCATGGAGCTCACCTGCGTGTCGAGCCACGAGACGAGGATCTCCACCACATTCTGCCAGCCCGTCGGAATCATCTTGAGGTTCCGCGTTGCCAGCCATGAGATCAGGATGACGATCGCCATCGTGAGCCAAGTCATGCAAAGGGTCTCCCAGTTGAATGTCAACCCGGCGAAATGCACTACTTCGCGAACACCAATTTCATGCATAACCTATACCTCCCTCCTAGGTAAAACCCAAATTATTTTTTACCGAGGTTCATGTGGATCAGCAGGAACAGGGCGAGTCCATAACAGACGAGAAAACCGAGCGCCGTGACGAGGAATACCGGTATGGAGATCGTCACCACGACGAGCAGGACGAGGAAGAGCACGAGCATCCGGAGCACCATGCCCCAGAGCATCTGCCTCTTGCCGCCACTCTGCATGTACGTCAGGCGCCAGAGGCGCCAGGCCATGTTCCAGACAAATACCAGCGCCGCAAAATAACCGAGCAGCAGTGCGCCGATGAACTGCCCCTCTCCTCTCGCGAGCAGAAGGCTGCCGATCATCAGCGCCATAGCCACAAGGGCAATCGCGAGGCGCTTCATGAAGACCGATAAAATCTGTTTCATATTCCTCCTCTGACGACGGCAGGCGCCGTCTTTGATGAATATCATGTGGATGCGAGGAAGCCAAGGTCTCCTCTTTCTTCTTTGAATTCGACATGCGTGACAAGAATCCTGCCATCTGCAAAAAGAAAGCATCGACGTTTTCTATTATCACGGACAATATCGATAAGAAGCATTTATAGTATGATAAATCATTGGTATTGTTTCCTATTGATTTATCGCAATGACTATTATATGCGATAGGCACCCAGATGGCAAGCTTTTTTTCACCAAACAAAAAAGTCTTGCGATTGCGACAGTAAGATGCCTGACTTCCCTCAGACAATCCCGTTCTGCTTGAGCTGACGGAACAGTGTATAGAAGGCGCCGGGGAAGCCGACGAAGATGCCCGTGAGCTTGCCTGCATAACCGCCGCCTAAGAGATATGTGTCCGCCAGATTCCCGAGGAACAGGCAGATGCCGACGAAGACGACGAGGTAGATGCCGACGCCGCTGAGGACGGCGAATGCCTTGATGGCCTGGCGCAGGCCCGTGCGCAGCATCTCATGTGTCGTGTCCTTGTTTTTCTCGTCCATTTGAATCCCTCTTTTCATTTTACCATGCACCTTACGGATTCGATAAAAACCGACAGGAACATAAAAGAATTTCATCGTACTGCAAAATCAGATTTATGGTACACTTGTACCAAAAAAGCCCTCCCATAGGGAGGGCTTCTATCTTTCAGCCTTCAAAGACATCCGGCCGGCCGTCTGCCAGTCCGTAGTGGTAGAGAATGGCCTGGATGATGCGCGCGGCTGCCTTGCCGTCGCCGTACGGATTGACCGATTCAGCCATGCGGCTGTACTCCGCCTCGTCCGTCAAGAGCTTCTTCGCCTCTTCGTAGACGCGCTCGCGGTCCGTGCCGATGAGCTTGACCGTACCGGCATCGACTGCCTCCGGGCGCTCCGTCGTATCGCGCAGCACGAGGACCGGCTTGCCGAGCGCCGGTGCCTCCTCCTGGACGCCGCCCGAATCCGTGAGAATCAGATGCGCCTTGTGCATGAGGTTGGCGAACGGCTCGTAGTCGAGCGGATCGATGAGGTGGACCTTCGCGAGTCCGCCGAGCTCTTCGTTGACGACTTCGCGGACCTTCGGGTTCTTGTGGACCGGGAAGACGACCTCGACGTCGTCGAACTCCTCCGTCAGCTGCTTGAGCGCCTTGTAGACATGGCGCATCGGCTCGCCGAGGTTCTCGCGGCGGTGCGTCGTGACGAGGATGATGCGCTTGTTCTGGAAGTCGACGTCCTTGAGGGATTTCTCCTGGAAGTCAAAGTCATCGCGCACCGTGTGGTGCAACGCATCGATGACTGTGTTGCCCGTGACGAAGATGGACTCGGGCGGCACATTCTCTGCGAGCAGATTGGCCTCCGACGTGCTCGTCGGCGCAAAGTTGAGGTCGGCGATGCAGCCTGTCAGGCGGCGGTTCATCTCCTCGGGGAACGGCGAGTACTTGTTGTGGGTACGCAGGCCCGCCTCGACGTGGCCGACGGCCGTCTGATGGTAATAGGCAGCGAGTGCGCCGGCGAATGTCGTCGTCGTGTCGCCGTGGACGAGCACGATGTCCGGCTTCTCCTCCGTCAGGACCTTATCGAGGCCCATCATGGCGCGCGTCGTGATGTCAAAAAGTGTCTGGCCGGCCGCCATGATGTTGAGATCATGGTCCGGTTTGATCTGGAAGAGATTGAGTACCTGATCGAGCATCTCGCGATGCTGTGCCGTGACGGCCACGACCGGCAGGATGGTGTCCGGATGCTTCTGGAGCTCGAGCACGATTGGTGCCATCTTGATTGCCTCCGGGCGCGTGCCGAAGACCGTCATGACCTTGATCTTCTTCTTTTCCACTGCAAGACCTCCTCTTTTCAGTGCTGGTGTGCAGAATCCTTCATATGGAAGATCCCGAGTTTCTTGGCGCCGAAGAGCACGACGGCCACAACGACGCAGACAATCGCGATGGCGATCTGGCTGCTGACTTCCGTCAGGGCCACAGCGCTGAGACCCAAGAGCGCGCTGATGACGTACATCAGCAGGACGGCCTGGCGCTGCGAGAAACCGAGATCGAGCAGACGGTGATGGAGATGTCCCTTATCCGGCTTGAAGATTGGCACGCCGCCGCGGTAGCGGCGCACGATGGCGAACGTCGTGTCGAGGATTGGCAGGCCGAGCGCCAGGATCGGCACGATCAGCGCGATCGTCGCGGCGCTCTTGACGGCGCCGATGACCGAGATGCCCGCGAGCATGAAGCCGAGGAACTGGCTGCCCGAATCGCCCATGAAGATCTTAGCCGGATTGAAGTTGTAGTACAGGAAGCCGAACGCTGCGCCGGCAAGCGCGGCCGTCAGCACGGCGACGAGGATGATGCCCTGCTGCAGTGCCACGAGGAAGATCGTGATGGACGCGATCGTCGAGACGCCTGCGGCGAGGCCGTCGAGGCCGTCGATGAGGTTGACCGTATTCGTCAGGCCGACGAGCCAGAAGATCGTCGCCGGGATGGCGAGAAACTCGAGGTAGATGTAGTCGCCGAACGGGTCCGTGATGAAATCGATGCGGACATCAAATGCAAAGACGAGCACGCAGGCCGCGATGATCTGGCCCAAGAGCTTCACCTTGGCCGGCAGGTTGACGTAGTCGTCGATGAGGCCGACGATGAAGATGATCGAGCCGCCGACCAGGAGGCCAATAATCTCATAGAGCACCTCCGGCGAAACCTCGGTGAACGCCAGGACGCTGAGGATTGCCACCATGAAGGCGACGTAGATGCCGATGCCGCCGATGCGCGGGATTGGCTTCTTGTGGACCTTTCTCGCATCCGGGGCATCCATGGCTCCCGTCTTCCCCGCAAGGCAGATGACACCAGGCGTCACCAGCAGTGCCACACCGGCAGCGATGATGAACGCCAACATATAGACTGGCATACAAGCGCACTCCTTTTTCTCGAATACACAGCTGCACTCCTGCGATGCCGCAGGGCATCCAGAGTGCCATCCATTATAACAAACCTATTTTAACGCAAGGCCATGACACTGTCAATCATTTGTCAGTCGTGGATCTCGTCGGGGCGGCAGCTCACGATGCTGCCATCCGTCTCGTAGTAGACAACCCTGGCAAGCTTCGCATTGCGCAGCATGCGGCGGCAAAGCAGGCACGGCTTGCCCGACGCGAGGCTGCCGTCGGCATTGACGCCGACGATGTAGATCGTCGCGCCCTCCATCGCGGCGGAATCGGCGTTGATGATGGCATTCTGCTCGGCATGGACAGCGACGCAGAGCTCGTAGTTCTGCCCCTTCGGCACGTGGAGGCGCTCGCGCTCGCAGTTGCCCGTATCGATGCAGTTGGCCTCACCGCGCGGCGCGCCATTGTAGCCCGTGCTGATGATGATCTTGTCCTTGACGATGATTGCGCCGTAACGGCGTCGCAGGCAGGTCGCGCGGCGGCCGACGGCCTTGGCGATGTCGAGGAAGTATTCCGTCCAGTCGGGACGATGCTGTTTCTCATTCATGATGGTAGTCTCCTTTTTGTTTGATGCTTTCTATATAGCGTGATGCGAGGATGACGGCGACGAAGTCGTCGACGGGCTCTGGCGGTACCTGCATGGTCACCGGCAGCAGCCGCCTCCAACCGCGCGGCGGCTTGGCCTTCCAGTACGCCTTCTTGGCGAGGTCCGTCGTCCGGTACTCGTCGATAACCTCTATGCGAAGGTCTGGCAGGGCCTCCTTGAGGCGCGCGCGCGCCTCGCGGCTCGTCGTGCCATTGCCCTCGACAAGCACAGAGAAGCCGTACGACTGCTGCGCCGCCCTGACTTCCTGCTCGAGCTTCGCCGTCTCGATGACGCGCTGCAGGAGGACGCTGCCGTCCAGCGTGAGCACAGCAAAGCCGCACTTCTCGCGTCCGGGATCGAGTGCCGCGATCCGTTCCCGTTCCATGGTGTCTATCGTATCTACAGTATCCACGGTGCATTTCCTTTCTTGATTCTCTCTGCTCTTGCTGCCTCGACTGTGCGCCGGACAGCAAAAGGGGCCCTGCACAGGCTGTCGGCCTTGCAGAGCCCTGCTTATCTTCACGGCTGATCTGGCATCTGTTCTTCCTTGATGATCAGGCGCAGCGGTCCGAGCGCGTCCGTATCGCCCTTGGCGTAGGCGGAGAGCACGACCGTGCCGTGCATGCCGTTGATGGCGTTGACGACCTCGTAGAACTGCGCGCCGTCCATGACGCCGATGGAGCCGCGGATCGGATCGGGCAGGATACCCTTGGCCGATGCCGCCGCATTGACCTCCTTGAGGAAGCTCATGACAGCCTGCTCAGCGCCACCGCTGCCGGCGCCCTTGAGCGCGATTGGACGCGCGAGGATGAACTCGCGGTCCTTGTAGATGATGCTGTTCTTGTAGAGCTCGAGCGAGGCGCGCACTTCCTCGCCGCGCACGAGGTTGCCGGCCGCCACGATGCGCACGACCATGTCCTGCGGACTGCTCGCGATGGCCTGTACGGCCGAATTGTACTCCGGCTTGTAGATCCAGACGTCCTTGTCGGAGACATTGCGGCCAAGGCGCGACGAGACATTACGGCTCGCAAGCTGTGCGAGCGACTGGAGGTCCTTGTCGACCTCGGCTGCCGGGCGGTTGCCGCGGATGACGCCGCTCGCGATGACCTCGCCGGCGCGGAAGACGATGTCGCCCTCGCGGATCGTCAAGAGTCCGTTGCGCAGATCCTGGTTGCGCGTCTCGAGGTCCTTGTTATCGGCCGTCAGGCTCGCGTTCTTGCCCGTGAGCTCCTCATTCTTGCCGGTCAGCAGCGAATTCTGGCCCTGCAGTGCGGTGTTGGCAGAAGAAAGTGAGCTGTTCTGCTGCCCGAGCTGGTCGTTCTGCGCGACGAGCGCGTCGTTGCGCTGCATGAGTTCAGCCTTTGCGAGCTCCAGGAGGCGGTTGCCCTCCTGCAGGCGCTGCGACTCTGCCTCGAGCTCCTGCTGCTGTGCCTTGAGCGTCTCGACATCCTTACGCGACTGGTCGAGCGCGTCGTTCGCTTCCTGCTGCTGCTGCTGTGCCGCCTGCAGGTCCTCTGTGGCCTGGTTGAGGCTTGCCTGCGTCGTCTTCATCTTCTGGTTGAGCTTCTCCATGCCGAAAAGCGCCGTGCGCACATTCTGCGAAGCAGCCGCCATGACGCCGAAGGTCAGGGTCGTGATGCATACCCCCGTGAAGATTGTCACGATGATGGATGTATGCCGCGGGCGCAGGCCAAAGATCGACAGCTTCTTCTTGCCCACCTTCGAGCCCAGGCGGTCGCCGATGAAGGCGATGGCTCCGCCCGTGATGATGAGTACGACGATGAGTAGGACACCATACATCCTGTATTTACCACCTTTCCTTGATCTTGGAGCTTGATGATGCGCTTTGGGTCAGCGCGAAGCCCTGCGTATGAGGATGAAGCCCGCGATGAGTCCGACGATGTTCGGGATCCAGACGGCGAGCATCGGCGCGACGGCGCCGCTGCGCGCGAGGGCATTGCCCATCGTCATCAGCGCGTAGTAGAAGAAGATGATGATGACGCTCATCGCGAAACCCGCCGACGAACTGTTGCGCGTCGGCTGCAGCCCGAGCGGCACGCCGATGAGGGCGAAGATCAGGCTGGCCATCGGCACGGTGATGCGCTGGTAGAGCTCAGCCTCGAGCTTGTTGGTGTCGACGTACTGCGTCTTCATGATGTTGATTTGCGCGCGCAGCTCCTTCATCGTGAGCTCCTCTGGATCCTTCTGCTCGCGCACGATCTGCTTCGGGTTGGCCTTGATGGGCAGGACCTGCGTGTCAAAGCGCATGCTGTGCTCACTCTGGCCCTCCGAGATGTCGTAGAGCATGCCGTTGTGCATGATCCACTTGTTCATGCTGTACTCAGCGTACTCCGCATTCTCGACGTGGCTGACCTTGCCATCTTCATTGAAGTCCTGCATGGTCACGCCCTGCAAGGTCTGCGTGTCGCCGTCATAGCGGCGCGCGTAGACAAGGCGCTGGATCTTGCCGTCCTGGATATCCTTGAGGATGATGTGCTCCTGCGACTTCATGCCGTTGTTGCCCTGGATCTCGTAGTAGAGCACGTTGCGGTAGGCCGTGTTGGCCCACGGCACGACGTACTCGTTGAAGGCGATTGCGCAGATGCTGACGATGAGGCCCATGAGCACGGCCGGTGCCGCGATGCGGTAAAAGCCGATGCCGCACGACTTCATCGCCGTGATCTCGCTCGAGCTCGAGAGGCGCCCGAACGTCAAGAGCGTCGCTAGCAGCATGGACATTGGGAACGTCCACATGATGACCGACGGCAGGCCGAAGATGAAGATCTTGATGACGGCCGAAAGAGATGCGCCGTAGTCTGTGATGTACTTGGCGATCTTGAAGAGCGTACCCGAACCGATGAAGACAGCAGAGAATGCGCAGATGCCGAAGATGAAGGCCTTGAAGACCTCCCGGAATATGTATTTGTCTAAGATTCTGATGTGCATTTGCTGACTCCCCGTTACAGTGTGAAATTATCGCCGAGGTAGAACTTCTTGGCGACCGGGCTGTTCGCGATCGTCTGGCTGTCGCCCTCCAAGAGGATCTTGCCGCTATTGAGGATGTAGGCACGGTCGACGATCTGCAGCGTCTCGCGGACGTTGTGGTCGGTGATCAGGATGCCCATGCCGCGTTCCTTGAGGTACTGGACGATCTCCTGGATGTCGGCGACGGCCAGCGGGTCGACGCCGGCGAACGGCTCGTCGAGCAGGATGAACTGCGGCTCGAGCGCCAGGCAGCGCGCGATTTCCACACGGCGGCGCTCGCCGCCTGAAAGCTCCGTGCCCTTGCGCTCGCGCACGTGGCCGATGTGGAACTCCTCGAGCAGTTCCTCGAACTTGTCCTTCTGCTCGGCCTTCGAGAGCTTCGTCGTCTCGAGGATGGCCATGATGTTCTCCTCGACCGTGAGCTTGCGGAAGATCGAGGCCTCCTGCGTGAGGTAGCTGATGCCGAGCGCGGCCCGGTGGTACATCGGCTCATCCGTGATGTTGATGTCCGAGAGGAACACCTCGCCGGACGTCGGGCGCTCAAGTCCGACGATCATGTAGAACGTCGTCGTCTTACCCGCGCCGTTCGGCCCGAGCAGGCCGACGATCTCCCCCTTGTCCACGCGCAGGGAAACGCGGTCGACGACCGTGCGCTTCTTGAATGTCTTTACCAGATTCCTTGCCTCGATATGCAAAATCGTGCCCTCCAACATACTGCAGCCAGGCGCCGCAGCATCCTCGCTCATCGCTCTATCTTCTCTTGTACCTTTATTTACCTTTATTGCCTTATTTTACCTTAGCTGACCCGTCGTCGGCAAGATAAATCGTCATGCGGTTGCTGCGCATCGTGTTATTTTCCTGTACGGCCCAAGCATTGCCCGTGATGACGGCCTTGCCCTGCTCCTTGCCGTAGTAGTCCATCTGGTCGCCGCCGGCCTCCATCACGCGCGACGGGCTCACGACATGCGCATTGCCCTCGCCGATGTAGTGCTCGTCCTTGAGCCAGCCGTAGATGCGGTCCGCCGTGAACGTGTCGTCACCGCTCGTGAGCTGGCCGCCGCGGTCTATGACGATGTAGTCATTCTGCTGCGGGAAATAGTCGACCTGCTCACCGGAGAACGTCTTGTCGTCGCGCGAGCCGCGGACATTGCCCTGGGCCATCATGTGCTCCTGGCCGTCCGACATCAAATAGTCGCAGGTCAGACGCGTGCCCTGATAGACGGCGATGACATTGCCCTCGACCGTCGCGGCCTGCGTCTTCGAGTTGTAGGTCGCGCGATTGCCCGTGACGTGCGAGTCGCCGCGCGTCAGGAGCACGTAGCCCGTCGCCGTGGCCTCGCCCGTGCGCATGTCGTATTCGAGCGTGTCGGCATCGAGCGATGCCGGCACTCCCTCTGCTGCGTAGAGCGTGCCCATGTGCAGGGACAGGATGGCTGCGACTGCTGCGAGCATGCCCTTCATTTTCTTGTTCTTCATTTCTGTTCTGCCCCCTCCATGAGTTTCTCGATGTGTGCCTTGCCGGAGATCTTGATCTTGTTGAAGCCGTCCGTGCTGTCGATGCGCTCGCCCCAGGCACGGATCGTGTCATTCGACACCTTCGCCTGGCCGATGGCCGAGAGCATGCCCTGCTCTGCTGTCCATAAGAGCTCATCGCTCGTCAGCTCCGCGCCGTCGCTCGTCGTGATCTGGACGTTGCCGTCGATCTTGATGTCCTTCGTCTCATTGTCGTACGAGCCGTGGTCAGCCTTGACCTCAGCCGAGCGGCCATCTTTCTGGTAGAAGTGGCCCGTCAGGCCTGTCAGCTCTGCATTGCGCGAGTCAATGTCGACATCGATGTGGTCCGCCGTGAGGTCCCAGATCTTGACGCCGTCCTTCTCTTCGCTGATCGTATTGTTGTCGTACGACATGATGCGCGGCTGATCGTCACCGGAATGGTCGATCTTCGGCGTCTCCGGCACCGTCCGCACGGCCCAGATGACCACGCAGGCAAAGAACAGGATGCCGAGTGCGACCAATGTCTTCTGCTTGCCATTCATTTCTGCTCGTCCTGCCCCCTTACCGTGTGATGCTTGCCCGTCTTCTGCTGCTCAGGCTTCGTGTTCCAGCGCTTCTGGAACCAGAGCACTGTGTCGGATTGTCGCGGATGATCTGCTCGACGACCTTCGTCATGCGGGCGGTGAAGTCGAAGAGATCCTTGTCCGTGTCGCCCGTGTCCTCATAGCGCATGACCTCGCCGACGACGACCTTATGCTTGCCGTTCGGCTGGCGCAGGATGAAGGCCGGCACGACGGGCGAATTGAACTTGCGCGCGAATACAGCTGGGCCCATCGGCGTCGCCGCGATGCGGCCGAGGAACGGCAGGAAGGCGCCGCCCGGGCCGGCATCCTGATCGACGAGGAAGCCGAGGATCTTGCCGCTCTTCAAAGCGCGTGCCGCCGCGATGAGCTCGCTCGTGCCGCGCGAGAAGATCTCAACGTGGATTGTCTTGCGCAGGTCGTTGAGCGCGTACGTGTACTGCATGTTCGGCTGCGGCTTGGCGATGGCCGTGACCGGCAGGCCGTTCAATGTGAAGGCGGCCGACAGCCACTCCCACGTGCCGATGTGGCCCGTGACGATGGCGACGCCGTGGCCCTCTGCCAGCGCGTCCGTCAGCCGCTCAAGATGGTCGATCTCGATGTACTCGCCGAAATTCTTCTCGCTCAGATGCGGCATGTAGAGGATTTCCAAGACATTGCGGGCAAGGTTGATGAAGGACAGCCGCACGAGATGGCGGGCTTCCGGCTCCTCGATGCCGAGCGCCGGCATCATCTGCGATACGGCGCGTTCGCGCTCCTTCTTGATCAGGAGATAGTAGAGATTGCCGAGCACCCAGCCGACGGCCATCAGCAGCCGGTATGGCGTGTGGCAGGCCACTTTGCTCAAGAACATCACGAGTTTATACTGCATGAAAAAATGCCTCCAATGCCTTCTGTCTTATGTCTTCGTCTTCGCATACTCACTGGGCAAGGCCGTCCATGCTCGTCTTCGCCTGGAAGCCTGCAACTAGGCCCTGCCACTTGCCCTGCGCCTTGAGGATGAACTCGATGAGCTGGCGCACGGCACCGTGCCCACCCGGATAGTCCGACTGCAGGACGGCGGCCTCGCGCACTTCCTGCACGGCGTCGCCGACAGCTGCGGGGAAACCGACCTGCCCCATGATGGGCAGGTCGACGAGGTCGTCGCCGAAGTACGCGATCTCCTCGTCCGCGAGACCCAGCTTCGCCTTGAGGTCTCTGTAGGCCTCGCGCTTATCGAGATTGCCCTGGTAGACCTCGGTGATGTGCAGCTCCTTGGCGCGGTAGCGGAGGTGCTCCGACTGGCGCCCCGTGATGATGGCCGTCTTCAGGCCCGCGCGGTGCGCGAGCGTGATGCCCAGGCCGTCGCGGCAGAAGAAGGGCTTGAAGAGCTCGCCATCAGCTCCGATGTAGATGCCGCCGTCCGTCAGGACACCGTCGACGTCGAAGATGATTAGCTTGACTCGTTTTGCGCGCTCCAGCGCGTCTTCTTGAAATTCCATATCAGACTACTCCCTGGCGCAGGAGGTCGGTCAAGTGGACGATGCCGACTGGTGCGCCCTTCTCGTCGATGACCGGCAGGACCGTGACAGGGCGCGGCTTGTGCTTCTCCATGACAGAGAGCGCGGCGGCCGCCATCTGCTGCGGTGCGATCGTCAGCGGCTCCGTGAACATAATCTTCTCCACAGCCTCATCGAGGAACTTGTAGTCCTTCGCGAGGGCGCGGCGGATGATGCCGTCGGTGATGAGCCCGACGAATTTGCCCGAATCGTCGACAACCGAGACGGCGCCGAGTCCCTTGTCCGTCATGACGAACAGCGCGTCCTTGACCGTCTTGCCGCAGTGGATCAGCGGATTGTCCTTGCCCGTGTGCATGACGTTCTCGACCTTCAGCAGCAGGCGGCGTCCGAGCGCTCCGCCCGGATGGAACATCGCAAAATCCTGGCTTGTGAAGTTGCGCTCCGCCATCAGGGCCATGGCGATGGCATCGCCCATGGCGAGCGTCGCCGTCGTGCTGGCCGTCGGCGCGAGCCCCAGAGGGCACGCTTCGCGCTCGACACTGATGTCGATGAAGTGGTCGCTGAACTTGCCGAGCTGCGACTCGCGGCGGCCGCACATCGCGACGATCGTCGCGCCGATGCGGCGGATGATCGGCAGGATGTTGACGATCTCCGTCGACTCGCCGCTGTTGGAGATGGCGATGACGACGTCGTTCTCCGTCACCATGCCGAGATCACCGTGGAACGCCTCGGCCGGGTGCAGGAAGAAGGCGGGCGTGCCGGTGCTCGCGAGCGTCGCCGCGATCTTGCGGCCGACATGGCCCGATTTGCCCATGCCCGTGACGACGACGCGTGCCGGGCAGTTGAGGATGCAGTTGACAACGGCGACGAACTCATCGCCGATACGGTCCTTGAGCGCGAGGACCGCCTTGCCCTCGATGTCCAATGTCTCGATTGCTGTCTCTTTAATCTTGCTCACGCTATTTCCTCCTCATGCCTGGCGATGGACAATCTTGTGGATGGCCAGGGCATCCGTCAGCAGGCCCTCGAGCTTGTCGAGGTAGACCATGTTGGCGCCGTCCGACAGCGCTTCCTCCGGGTTGTCGTGGACCTCGAGGAAGAGCGCGTCGATGCCGGCACCTGCGGCCGCGCGCACGAGGTACTCGACGTACTCGCGGTTGCCGGAAGATGTCGTGCCATTGCCGCCCGGCAGCTGGACGCTGTGCGTGCCGTCAAAGACGACAGGGTAGCCGAGGCTGCGCATGATCGGCAGGCTGCGCATGTCGACGACGAGGTTGTGATAGCCAAAGGAAGCACCGCGCTCCGTCAGGAGCATCTGCTCGCAGCCGCACTCGTGCAGCTTGTCGACGACATTGCGCATGTCCTCGGGGGCGAGGAACTGGCCCTTCTTGACGTTGACGACGCGGCCCGTCTGGGCAGCGGCGTGCAAAAGATCCGTCTGCCGGCAGAGGAATGCCGGGATCTGCAGGATGTCGGCCACCTTGGCGACAGGCTCCGCCTGCGTCGTCTCGTGGATATCGGTCACGATGGGCACGCCGAGCGTCTCCTTGATCTCCTGCAGCATCTCGAGGCCCTTCTTAAGACCCGGGCCGCGGAAGCTGTGATACGAGGAGCGGTTTGCCTTATCGAACGAAGCCTTGAATACGTAGTTGATGCCGAGACGGCCGCAGATTTCCTTGATCGTGCGCCCGATCAGCAGGCAGCGGTCCATGCCCTCAAGGACACAGGGACCTGCGAGCAGTGCGAGGGGCTCTCCCTCACCGATCATGAATTTTCCAACCTTGACCTTATTCATGCGTTTCACCTTCCACTTTCTATTCTATCTCTTCTCTATCTCTATTCGACCGTCATCCATAAGGATTCGATGCGGGCCGTGCTTATCCCTGCATCTGGCGGTAGATCGCGTTGACCTTCTCGAGGTCCTCAGTCGTGTCGACGCCGACAAAGCGGTACGGCGTCTTGATGACCTTGATGCGATAGCCGTTCTCGAGGGCGCGCAGCTGCTCGAGGCTCTCCGCGTGCTCCAAGGGCGTCTCCGCCATCTTGGCATACGCGAGCAAGAAGTCACGCTTGTAGGCGTAGATGCCGATGTGTTTGTAGACGGGCGTGCCCTCGTGACGCGGGTACGGCAGCAGCGAGCGCGAGAAGTAGAGCGCATAGCCCTGCTTGTCCATGACGACCTTGACGTTGTTGGGATTCTGCTGCTCGGACTCATCCGTGATCTCGGTGCAGACCGTCGCCATCTGCAGGTCCGCGTCCCCGTCAAAGGCAGCGGCCAGCTCGTCAATGAGCTTAGGCTCGATGAGCGGCTCGTCGCCCTGAACGTTGATGATGAGGTCGACGTCCTGGTACTTCTCGGCGACTTCGGCGAGGCGGTCCGTGCCCGTCGGATGATCCTTGCGCGTCATGACGGCTTTGCCGCCATGCTGCAGGACAGCGTCGTAGATGCGGCTGTCGTCCGTAGCGACGATGGCTGCCGCGACGCGCGAAGCCTTGGCGGCGCGCTCGTAGACGCGGCAGATCATGGGTTTGCCGGCAATGTCCTTGAGCGGCTTGCCGGGCAGGCGCGTCGATGCGTAGCGCGCCGGGATGACACAGAGAACATTCATGGGTTTCCTGTCCTTTCTTCTAGTGCACAAGCAGAGATCAGTGGCCAAGGCGCTCGGCCAGGCGCTTCTTCAAGAGATTCGCGAGGCCTTCGCTGCCCTTCTGGAAGTTGACTTCCACGCAGATGACGTAGATCGGGATGGACCACTTCTCGCGGGCCACATCCGCCGGGATCTTGACGGCATCCTTCTCCGTGATGACGATGGCCTCCGCGCCGGCATTCTCGGCCTGCTGGAAGATGTCCGTCATCTCGGACATCGCGTAGTCGTGATGGTCCGGATAGCGCAGGCTCTCGATGATCACCGCACCGAGGTCGGAAAGCGTCTGCTCGAAGGAGGCGGGGTTGCCGATGGCCGAGACGGCCATGATGCGCTTGCCGCGCATCTGCGCGATGTCGATGCCTTGGCTCGCGATGTTGACGTACCACTCCGTCAGCGGGATGAAGCAGCGCGGCTGATGGATGCTCTCAACGATGCGCGCCTCCGGATTGTAGCGGTGCACCGTCTCGCGGATGTAGTCGCAGGAGCCGGCCGCCGCCTGGTCGACCTTCGTCATCAGGCAGATGTCGGCGCGGCTGATGTGCGAGATTGGCTCGCGCAAGGTGCCGCGCGGCAGGATGTAGCCGTTGCCGAAGACGTTGACGGCATCGACGAGCAGGATGTCGAGATCGCGCTCGAGTTGCCAATGCTGGTAGCCGTCGTCGAGGATGGCTACCTCCGCCCCGAAGTGCTCCATCGCGTAGCGGCCCGTCTTGGCGCGCTCCGCGCCGATGAGCACGGGGACTTCCGGCAGGTGCTTGGCGAGCATGTACGCCTCATCGCCGGCCTCCGCCGCATCCATGTGCAGGCGCTTGCCGTCGGAGACGATGCCGACCTCCCCGTGCCACTTGGCGCGGTAGCCGCGGTTGAGGATGACGACGCGGTAGCCCATGTCGCGGATGTCACGCGCGAGGCGCTGCGCCGTCGGCGTCTTGCCCGTGCCGCCGACCGTCACGTTGCCGAGGCTGATGACGAAGCAGTCAAGCTTCTGTTTCTGGAAAATGCCGTACTTGTAGCCGGCCAGCTTGATGTTGACGAGCAGGCCGTAGATCAGCGAGAAGATGTAGAGGATGCCCATGATGAGGTGCGGGAAGAGCCCATCCACCTCTTTACTATGGACAAGGTCGATGAAATAGGTCTGGAAGTTCGTGATCTTCTGGGTAGAGCGCACGTGATGGCGGTTCTCGGGACTGCTCTCATAGCTCTCGAGCATCTGGTGGAGCAGGATGGCCGACTTGCGCGAAGCGCCCTTGTTCTCGCGCACGATGGCGCGCGTCTCTTCCTCCATGCGGTGGCGGTGCTCCGGCTCGTCGAAGAGGCGCGTGACCTGCTTCGCAAGTTCCTCGCCGTTCTTCACGGTCAGGCAAGCGTCGCGGTTCTTGAAGAGCGCGTAGGTGTCCTTGAAGTTGAACATGTGCGAGCCGACGATGATGGCTTTGCCGTGCGCGGCCGGCTCGAGGATATTGTGCCCGCCGTGCGGCACGAGGCTGCCGCCGACGAAGACGACATCGCCGATGCTGTAGACCTTGCCGAGCTCACCGATCGTGTCGAGGATGACGATGTCCTCATCCTGCGGCGCTTCGTTCTGGAGCTTCGTGCGCGTCGTGACCGAAAAGCCTGCCTTGCGGCAGAGGTGGACGACCTCCATCGTGCGCAGGAGCTCGCGCGGCGCGATGACGAGGCGTGCGTGCGGATGCGTCTCGCGCACGGCCTTGAATGCCTGCAGCACGGCCTCCTCCTCGCCACGGTGCGTCGAGCCGGCGAGGAAGATGCCATCGTTCTTGGAAAGGCCCATTTCCTCGATGATCTTCTGCTTCTCCTCGGGACTGACATCGGTGTACGTCTGGTCGAACTTCGTGTTGCCCGTGACAGTCACGAGCTCCTGCGGTGCGCCGAGGCGCATGATGTACTCCGCATCGATAGGCGACTGCATCGCGAAGAGCTTGACCGTCCCGATCATGTTGCGCAGCAGGCTGTGCAGGTGCTTGTACTGCTTGACGCTCTTGTCACTGATGCGGCCGTTGACCATCATGACCGGCACGTGGATCTTGCGCGCCGTGCGCAGGAAGTTCGGCCAGAGCTCCGTCTCGACCGGCAGGAAGACGCGCGGGCGGATGCGCCGCAGCACGTGGCCGGCCAGCCACGGCAGGTCGAGCGGGAAGTAGATGATCGCATCGGCATCCTTGATGATGCGGTTGGCCATCTCGTAGCCGCTCGTCGTGACGACAGAGACGAGGATGGGGCTCTTCGGGAACTCCTTGCGGAACTCCTTGATGAGCGGACTCGTCGCGACGATCTCGCCGACAGAGGCCGCATGAACCCAGATGCAGTCCTTCTTCTCCACCTTGTCGAGAGCGTGTTCGGGGAAGAAGCCCAGGCTCTGCCGGATGCGCTCGACAAAGCCTTTCTCACGCACCGAGCGGACCATGAACATCGGGATGATCAGGATCACGATGATGATGGCCGCTATATTATAGAGTAGTTGCATATCCTCTTCCCTTTCTTACGCGTTTTTCTTGTTGAACTGGATATTGTAGAGATAACTGTAGAGGCCACCCATCTTGAGCAGTTCCTCGTGAGTGCCGTGCTCCTTGATGTGACCGTTGTCGATGACGTAGATCTGGTCGGCGTTGAAGATCGTCGAGAGGCGGTGCGCGATGACGAAGGAAGTGCGGCCGACCATGAGCTTGTCGAGGGCCGCCTGCACGATCTTCTCGCTCTCCGTGTCGAGCGCCGACGTCGCCTCGTCGAGGATCAGGATCTGCGGGTTCTTGAGGATGGCGCGCGCGATGGCCATGCGCTGGCGCTGGCCGCCCGAGAGGTTGAGGCCGCGCTCGCCGATTTTCGTGTCGTAGCCGTTCGGCAGTTCGCGGATGAAGCCGTCGGCATTGGCCGCCTTCGCCGCCTGCTCGACTTCCTCGTCCGTCGCATCGAGGCGGCCGTAGCGGATGTTCTCGCGCACGGTCGTCGAAAAGAGCATTGTCTCCTGCGGCACGATGCCGATCTGACCGCGCAGCGACGCGACGGTGACATCGCGGATGTCAAAGCCGTCGATGGAAATGCTGCCCGACGTGACCTCGTAGAAGCGCGGGATCAGGTTGGCGATCGTCGACTTGCCGGCGCCGCTCGGCCCGACAAAGGCGATCATCTGGCCGGGCTTCACCTCAAGGCTGACATCCGACAGCGCCGGCACGCCCTTCTTGTACTCAAAGGAGACGTGGTCGAAGGTGACGTGACCCTTGACCTTCGGCAGTTCCTTGGCGTCCGGCTTGTCCGCGATCGTCTCCTTGAGGTCGATGACGGCGAAGACGCGGTCGACGGCGGCCATCGCGCGCTGCAGGTTGCCGTAGACGCGCGAGAGGCGCTTGACCGGGTTTGCGAGGTTGACAGCGTACGTCAGGAAGGCGACGAGTGCACCGGCCGTCATCTCGCCGTTGACGACCTCGTAGCCGCCGAACCAGATGATGACCGTGACCGAGATGGCCGCGAGGAACTCGACGGACGGCGTCAAGAGGCTCGTGAGCTGGACGTTCTTCATCGCCGCCTGGAAGTTGAGCTCATTCTGGCGGCAGAAGCGCTTGATCTCGTAGTTCTCGCGCACGAACGACTTGACGACGCGGATAGACGAGACGCTCTCCTGCAGGAGCGAGGTGATGTCGGCCATGCGCTCCTGGATGACCGTTCCGTTGCGCTTGATCTTGCGCCCGAAGATCTTCATGGCCTGGCCGACGAGCGGGATGATGACGAGCGTCAGGATGGAGAGCTTCCAGTCGAGCACGATCATCATGACGAGCGAGCCGATGAGGATGGATCCCTCCGTGACCATCTCGATGAGCTGGTCGACGAGTGCCGACTGGATAGCCGCGACATCGTTCGTGATGTAGCTCATGACCTCGCCCGTCTGATGGCGGTCGAAGTAGGCCATCGGCATGCGCTGGAACTTGCGGAACATGACCTCGCGCACATCGATGATGACCTTCTGGCCGATGAACGAGACGAGGTACGACTGCCCGTAGAAGAAGATGCCGCGCAGGAGGAAGACGACGATGATGCCGACGCAGATGATGTTGAGCATCACCATGTCCTTCTCGGCCAGCACCTTATCGATCATGTCCTTGATGATCCAGGGCAGGTAGAGGTTGGCCGCCGCCGCCATGATGATGCAGAAGATGGCCAGTATGAGCTGCTTGACATATGGCCGCATGTATTGGAGCAGCCGCTTGTAATTCTTCATGTTATTCTCCTGAATGTCGTTTGTCGTGTGCCGCCTCGAGTATCTTCGCCGCCACGCGGCCCGCAGCGCCCGGCGGGCCGAGCCGCTTGCAGGCCTCGATCAGCTTTGCGCATGTCTTCTCCCTGGCGCTCTCGCCGCGGTAAAGGCGCAAGAGCTCGCGGGCGATGCGGTGCGGCTCCACTTCGTCCTGCAGGAGCTCCGGCTGGATCGTCTCGCCGAGCAGGATGTTCGGCAGAGTGAAGTGGTCGACGTGGACGAGCATGCGCCCGATCATGTAGTTGAGCAGCGCGAGCCGGTAGAGCGAGACGCACGGCAGGCCCATGAGGCTGCCTCCATGACGACCGTGCCCGAGGCCGCTGCCGCCACATCCGCAAGCCCCATGAGCGCATAGCGGTTCTCGTGCGTGAGCTGGACTTCTGCGCCGTGCTCTGCCACGAGCTGCTCGATGAGCGGCTCATACGAGGCGGCCGCGACAGGCAGGAAGAATTTCGTCCCGGGGCGCTTGGCCGCGAGCAGTTTCGCCGCCTCGAGCATGGCGGGCAGCAGCATCGTAATCTCCTGGCGGCGGCTGCCCGGCATCAGGAGCACGGCGTGGTCACCCGGCGCGATGCCAAAGAATGCGCGCGCCTCCGCCTCGGGGATCTCTGCCTTGACCGTATCGACAAGCGGGTTCCCGAGGAACGAGATGTTGGCGCCGGCTGCCTCGTAGACGGGCAGCTCGTGCGGGAAGATCGCGACGAAGGTGTCGGCGAGCGCCGCGCACTTCTTCGCGCGGCCCTTGCGCCAGGCCCAGGCCGACGGCGGGATGTACGAGAAGACGGGGATGCCGAGCTTCTTGGCGCGCTTCGCGAGGCGCCAGTTGAAGTCCGGGTAATCGATGAGGACGAGGAGGTCCGGGCGCTCCTCCTCCATGTACGCCGTCAGGTCGTCGAGGAGCCTGAGGATGCGCCTGAGGTTCTTGATGACCTCCCAGACGCCCATGACATTGTAGTCCGCGAAATTGCGGAAGAGCTTCACGCCCGCGCGCTCCATGCGCGCTCCGCCAAAGCCGATGAGCTCGGTATCGGGTGTCTGCTCGAGCACGGCGCGCGCGAGGCGCTCCCCGTGCAGGTCGCCCGACACCTCGCCGGCTGACATCATGATCTTCATCCACAAACCTCCTCAGTCCCACACCCATAAGAAAAGCCGAAAAGACGCGAGGATACCAGCATTCCTGGTTCCGCCGCGTCTCACAATCACACACTTAGATGGCTGCAATCGTTATGTTATTGGCCTCTGCCAGTGCGAGCATCTCCTCACGCTCGACGAGGAGCGTCTTGTCGGCCTCGATTGCCAGAGCCGTCGCCCCGACATCCACCATGCTCTGGATGGTCGCGAGTCCGACAGTCGGCACATCGAAGCGGTCATCCTGCTGCGGCTTGGCGACCTTGGCAACGACTGCGCCGCCGCGCGCGAGCTGACCGCCGCGGTGGATGCAGGCATCCGTGCCCTCGATGGCCTCGAGCGCCATGACGGCCATGTTCTTGACGACGGCCGTCTGGCCGACATCGAGGCGGCCGATCTCCTTGGCCATGCGGAAGCCGAACTCCATGTCCTTGCGTTCCTCAGCCGTCGGCTCGCGCTTCGTGATGACGCCGCGGTGCGGCATCAGGCGGCGTATGAGCGCCGTCTGGTCAAAGGCCTGGATGCCAGCCTTGGCGAGTTCCCGCACGAACATCATCATGATCGTGTCGTCCTTGCGGTCCGGCAGCTCCATGATGAGCTTCAGCATGCGAGCGTCCGGCTGCACCTTGCCCGAGAACAGCAGCTCCTTCGTGACCTTGCCGATCATCGTGACCTTGCTGACCTGGTGTTCCTTGAGATAGTTCAGCACGGCATCGAGATGCGCGATGCTGATGGACTGGCAGTCCGCCGTGCATTCCTTGAGCTCTGCGTCCGTCTCCGGCAGCAGAGCGACGGCATAGACCTCATAACCGAGGAGCTTTGCCGCCTTCGCACACTCAACTGGCAGTTTGCCGGCGCCGGCCAGCAATCCGATTCTTTCCATAACGATTCCCCCGAAATTCCTACTCCCTCATCTCAGTCCTGAACGCTTTCAGTCGCGCTCTCTGCGCTCGCGGCAGATGCCGCGCTCTGCATTGCGCAGGAAGCGCAGGAAATGCTCGACCTCTTCGCAGGAATCGACTTCCTGCTCGATGACGGCGATTGCCTGCTGCAAGCTCAGGCCCGAGCGATAGAGCAGCTTGTATGCCTTCTTGATGTTGCGGCGCGCCTCTAACTGGATGCCGGCGCGCGAGATGCCGACGGCGTTGAGGCCGACAACCTTGGCCGGCTGGCCATCGACGATCGTGTACGGCACGACATCCTGCGTGAGCTTTGACATGCCGCCGACCATCGCATTGCGGCCGATCTTGACGAACTGGTGGACACCAGCCATGCCGCCAATGACAGCGCGGTCCTCGACGACAGCGTGGCCCGCGAGGCTCGCGAGGTTCGACATGATGACGTGGTTGCCGACGACGCAGTTGTGCGCGACATGCGTGAGCGCCATGAGCAGACAGTCGTTGCCGACGCGCGTCTCCTCACCCTCACCCGTCGCGCGGTGAATCGTCGCACCCTCGCGGATCGTCGTGCGGTCGCCGATGACCGTGTAGCTCTTCTCCCCGCGGAACTTGAGGTCCTGCGGCTCCTCGCCGATGGACGCTCCCTGGAAGATGCGGCAGTCCCTGCCGATCTGGGTCCAGCCGTGGATGACGACGTGCGGGCCGATCTTCGTGCCCTCGCCGATCTCGACATTCTCGCCGATGACCGAGTAAGGCCCGATCTCGACATTCTCTGCGATCTTTGCACCTGGCGCGACCACAGCTGTTGTGTGTATATTTGCAGTGACCTTGTTGTCCGTATTCATCTGCTCCAACTCCTTAACCTTCCTCCAATGCCGGTCCTGGCCGGCCAGTTTGCTCTGTCCTTTTCTATATACTCCTGAATACCCTCATCATTCCTGTATCTCATTTGACTGCAAATCTGGGCGTTTTTCGAGTTGAACAAAGACTACATGCGTTTAGGCAATTGATAGAGGCAGAAATCAAAGATCTACGCCCTTTTTCAATGCAAACTTGAAATCTGCCGAAGCAGCGAGTTCGCCGTCGACATAGCCATCGCAGTGGAGCAGGCCGAAGTCACCGCGCGTGCGCACGAGCTGTGCCTTCGTGACGAGCTGGTCGCCCGGCACGACCTGGCGCTTGAACTTGACGTGCTCCATGCCGCCGAACAGCGCGATCTTGCCGCGGTGCTCTTCTGGATAGAGCATGGCGACGCCGCCGACCTGTGCCATCGCCTCGAGGATCAGGACGCCCGGCATGATCGGGTGGCCCGGGAAGTGGCCCAGGAAGTGCGGCTCATTCATCGTGACATTCTTGATGCCCGTCGCCGACTTGAACGGCTCGAGCTCGATGATGCGGTCGACGAGCAGCATCGGCGGGCGATGCGGCAGGATCTTCTGGATCTCGTTGATATCTAATTCCATGATTTCTCCCTCTTCCTATTGAATATTGACTACTTAGATATGGTCAAGCTGTATCGATCAGCGGCCTGCATAGGCAGCGGCAATCTCCTTCGCCAGCTGCGTGTTGAGCGCATGGCCCGATGCCGCGGCGATCACATGGCCGCGGATGATGCCGGCGAGGCGCAGGTCACCGATGACGTCGAGGATCTTGTGGCGCACGAGCTCATCCTCGAAGTGGAGCGGATTGAGCCAGCTTCATCGTTGTAGACGATGACGTTCTCGAGCGAGCCGCCGAGGCCGAGGCCCATCTCGCGCAGCGCCTGGATCTCCTTCTCGTAGGCGATCGTGCGGGCCGGGGCGATCTCCTTGTGGTAGACCGCCTCATCGATGTGGAAATCCTCGTACTGGACACCGATCAGCTTGTGCGGGTTCAGGGATGTGAAGCTCACACGGAAGCCGTCGTACGGCAGGACCATGACGAAGCGGCCCGTCTTCTCGTCGTCGATGCGGTAGACCTTGTCGATGACGATCTCCTTGCGGTCCTTCGCCTGTTCCACGATGCCGGCCTTTGCCATGAGCTCGAAGAAGACAAGCGAGGCACCGTCAGCCACCGGGGGCTCTTCCGAGTCGAGCTCGACATAGGCATTGTCGATGCAGTGCGCGTGGAAGGCGCTCATGAGGTGCTCGATCGTGAATACCTTGTGGCCGTCCTCCTCCACCGTCGTCGCGCGCAGCGTCGACGTGACATTCTCCGCCTTCGCGTGGATCTGCGGTGCCCCCGGAAGGTCCGTGCGCACGAAGACAATGCCCGTGTCCTTCGGTGCCGGCTTCAGCGTCGCATGGACCTCACGGCCGGAATGCAGCCCGATGCCCGTATAAGAGATTTCCGTCTTCAATGTTCTCTGTTTCTGCAAAATCATACCTCCTGCCGTAATGTGCCTCTTTATATTGTACAAAACAATTGTCTGCGATGCAAGTCACGATGCAGGTCAGTATTCTTCCCGCATGGACTTCCAGCGGTCGTGCAGCCAGAACCATTCCTCCGGGTAGCGGCGCACATGGTCCTCGATGCACTTCGTCAGGACCTGCGTCGTCCTGCGGATGTCCTCGCGCTTGTCCTTCGTCTTCTCGACAAAGACGGGGTCCTGCACGATCAGTGTGTGGAAGCCGTGCTCGTCGCGGTGCATGAAGGCTGGGAAGATCGGCACGCCCTGGAAGCGCGCCATCGAGGCAGCCCCCGGCACACAGTTCGTCGGCTTGCCGAAGAAGTCAAGCACGATGCCGCTGCGGCGGTTCGTGTCCTGGTCCATGATGAGGCCGATGGCCCAGCCCTTCTGCAGCATCGCGAACATCTCGCGCACGCCCGTCTTGTAGGTGATGTGCATGCCGATGAGCGTGCGGTACTCGTTGATGAAGCGGTCGGCACCCGTCGACTTCTGCTTCATCGCGACGCCGACGAGCGGGATGCCGGCCTGCGCGAAGGCGCCGCCCATGAGTTCCCAGTTGCCGCTGTGCGCCGCTGCGATAATGCAGCCCTTGCCGAGAGCGAGGCCGCGCTCGAGCTTGTCGAGGCCCTCGATGCGCACATAGTCCGCGATGTGCTTGCGGATGACAGGGAAGCGCAGGACCTCCATGAGCATCGGGCCGAAGCGGACGCTGCTCGCCTTTGCGAGGCGCTCCGCCTCCTGCTCGCCGACGCCGAGGCACATCATGATCTGGTCCTTCGCGAGCTTCTTGCGGCGCTTCGGCACGAAAATCCAGGCAAAGGCGCCCAGGGCCCGGCCGATGGTCTCACAGGCTCCGCGCGGCAGCAGGCAGCAGATCTTGCTCGCCGCCTTCAACAGATAGTATGACAACATCCTTTTCCCCTCTTTCAGCAAGAAAGCCTTCCCTGTCCCGGAAAGGCTTTCTTCGCGCACGATGCGTTATTTCGACTCATACTTGGCCAGCTTCTTCTCGAGCTGGCGGAACTTCTTGTACATCTCCGGCAGGTGCTTCATCGAAGCCTGCATGCGCAGCCACTCCGCATGGCTCTGGACCGGGAAGCCGGCGCAGAAGACACCCTCCGGCATATCGCCGATGATGCCCGAGCGCGCGGCGTAGACCGAGTTGGCCCCGATATTGATGTGGCCGACCGTGCCGACCTGGCCGCCGAACGTGACGTTGTGGCCGACCGTCGTCGAGCCCGAGATGCCCGTCTGCGCGACGATCAGGCAGTTCGGCCCGATCTTGCAGTTGTGGCCGATGTGCACGAGGTTGTCGATCTTCGTGCCGTGGCCGATGACCGTCGAGCCCATGGCCGCGCGGTCGATGCCATCGTGTGCGCCGATCTCGACATCATCCTCGAGGACGACGTTGCCGACCTGCGGCACCTTCGTGTGCACGCCCTCGTGCGTCGTGAAGCCGAAGCCGTCCGAGCCGATGACAGCGGAGCAGTGGATGACGCAGCGCTTGCCGACGTGGCAGTGCTCGCGGACCGTCGCGCTCGAGTAGATGACCGTGTCCTCCTCGATCTCCGCGTACTGGCCGATGTAGGTGTGCGGGTAGAGCGTCACGCGGTCCCCGATGACAGCGTGGTCATCGACGACGGCGAACGGCATGATGACGACATCCTTGCCGAGCTTGACATCCTTGCCGATGTGCGCCTGCTCGCTGACGCCCGTGGGGAACTGGAGCTTCGGCGTGAAGAGCTCGAGGAGGCGCGCAAAGGCTGCGCGCGGCTCCTCGACGTAGAGCGCCGTCTTCGGGAAGTCCGCGACGCCCTCCAGCAGCATGACGGCTGCCGCACGGCACGTCTTGGCCTCCTCGATATGCGGATCGACGGCAAACGTCAAATCGTGCTCACCGGCACCCTCGATGTTGTCGAGGCCGCTGATGACGATCGATGCATCGCCAACGATGCGGCCGCCCACGTATTCTGCAATTTCCTGCAAGGTCTTTTTCATGTCAAATCACATCCTTACTGCAGCTTGGCAATAACGTCATCCGTCACATCGACACAGCCCATCAGAGCCGTCGGCTGCTCCTTCTCGCTGTCCACGACGACATCAAGCTTCTTCTCCTTCGCAATGTCCTGCAGGGCCGCGCTGACCTTCTGCTGCAGCTGCATCTGGTACGACTGATTCAGGCTGGCCATCTTGCGCTGTGCATCGGCCTGTGCCTTCTGCGCGTCCTCCTGGCTCATGTCCGGGTTATCCTGCAGCGACTGCTGCGCTTCCTCGCGGGCCTCGTTGATCTTCTGGTTGCCTTCTTCGACGAGAGACTTGACCTGCGGCGCTTCCTGCATGACGCGGGAACCTTCGATGTAGCCGATCTTGACCTGGCCGCAGCCGCTCATGAGCATCGTCGCAGCAAAGGCGGCTGCCAGAAGACCTACGGTTTTCTTACGTAATTTCATATCGTGATTCGCTTCTTTCTGTGATTGGTTGGGTGATGGATAAGATGGTATCTATGAATCCTCAGACGAGCCGTCCGCATCGTCTTTGCTCTCTAACGTGCTGACTTCGCTGACGAGCTCGTCCGTGACATCCTCGGTGTCACTGCCGACAACGGGCATGAAGCGCTCCGGCTTCATGCTCGCGGGCAGGTCCATGGGCAGCTTGAACGCGAGATCCTCGGCGGGATTCGCGAGGACCATCGTGAAGTGATGCAGGATGGCAATCTTGGCCGCCTTGCCCGCAATGTCGTTGCGGATGTGCGTGTCGAGTGCCTGGATCTCCTCGGCCTTCTGCGCCATCATCTCCTTGATCTGAGCGCGCTGCTGGAGCCGCTCGGCCGCCGTCATCTGCATCTCCTGCTGCATCGCCGCGGTGTCGCCGCTGCTGCACTTCCGACTGCTTGCGCACAGATTCCGACTTCTGCTGGTCGAACGCCGTCTTGGCCTGCTCGCG
>ENA-OQED01000019-OQED01000019.1-human-gut-metagenome-genome-assembly--contig:-NODE-19-length-63100-cov-3.637988_pt1 | contig 63100 bp, 55 predicted proteins | sample MGYA00242790_ERZ504625 | MGnify/ENA primary metagenome ERZ504625 (study PRJEB26092, sample SAMD00036345) | human gut metagenome | host: Homo sapiens | study: EMG produced TPA metagenomics assembly of...
CTTGCTGTCTTTTAGAACGGTATCTATAGGAAGAAGCTCCATGCCACGCATATATCCCCCCCTCCTCAACACCGTCGGGGTCGGCTATTGAAGCCCCAAGCATCTGATAGCCTCCGCATATTCCAAAAACAGGTATCTCACAGGAGAGCTTTTTGACAGCGGCCTCGAGTCCGTTTTGTCTCATCCACAAAAGATCCCCCATCGTATTCTTGCTTCCCGGCAGAAATACTATATCCGGATGACGCAGCTCATTTACTGTTGACACATACCGCACTGTTACCTCGGACATCTGCTCAAAGACATTGAAATCCGTGAAATTTGATATTCTCGGATATCTGATGACCGCTATATCAATAAGCCCATCTGTCTTTTTGTCAAAGCGCTCTGTCAGGCTGTCCTCATCCTCAAGCTGTACATCCATATATGGCACCACTCCGGTAACAGGCACCCTACCTCTCTCCTCAAGCATCTGTATCCCGGGGTCAAGGATCGTCTTGTCACCACGGAATTTATTGATAATAAGCCCGCAAACACGATTCTTTTCCTCATCGGTTAAAAGCATAAGTGTGCCAAGAAGCTGCGCAAAAACGCCACCTCTGTCGATATCACCCACGAGCAGCACCGGTGCATCAACCATATGCGCAAGCCCCATGTTTACAATATCATTTTCCTTCAGATTTATCTCCGCCGGGCTTCCGGCGCCCTCAATCACTATGATATCCGCATACTCCTCAAGTTTTTTAAATGCCTTTTTTATATCCGGTATCAGAGTTTTCTTGTATGCAAAATACTCTCTCGCCGGCATGTTCTTAAGCACCCTTCCGTTTACAATCACCTGTGAGCCTGTGTTATTTGTTGGCTTTAAAAGAATAGGATTCATGCAGACCATAGGCTTAATGCCTGCTGCCTCAGCCTGCATCACCTGTGCCCGTCCCATCTCAAGTCCTCGTCTGTTATATAAGAGTTGAGCGCCATGTTCTGTGATTTAAACGGTGCCACTCTGTATCCGTCCTGTCTGAAAATACGGCACAAGCCCGCGACAAGAAAGCTCTTGCCTGAATTGGACATTGTACCCTGTACCATAATTACCTTTGCCATATCTATACCTGCTGTCTGAATTTACGTGGTAGTCTGTTGCTTTATCATGAATATTAAACTGTAATGTGAACAGTAACTTCCTTAAAGCTGTGCCAATTGTTCCTCATGAAAAGGAATTTTGTAACTGTTCAGTACCTTCACAGTTGCGAGCCGCAAGCGCATTAGAATCAGCTACGCTGATGGGCGCTTGCTCCTACATAATATACGTTTTCTTACGAAATATGCGGTACCGCATATTTCTGTACTGAATAGTTACGGAATTTTTATAGTTTTTCCTGTAGAGACTGCATACTCATAAAGTCTGCTGTTAAACTGCTCATATGTGCCAAACTCTGTTCTGTCACATATAACGCCCTCGCATGCATCAATAAGCTCCTTTGCCTTTTCAATAAGGGCATCGTCTACAGGCTCAAAGCTTCTTGCGCTGACAATCTCAGCAGAAAGCGCCTTTGCCGCAGGATAATCCAGATCATTTTCATAGATGATTCCTGTCGCAAACGGGATACCCTGTCGCTGTAAGCTCCTAAAGCTTTTTCTGCCCAGGCCCCCTCCTGCAATGACAAATACCCTCGCCATTCCATCCGGTTTTTCCAGCTCTAAATCCTCTCCTGTTTCGTCAAAGCTTCCTGCCGTAATTCCAAAAAGCCCTGAAACATATTGGTCAGTAAATACCTCCTCGGGAGTTCCGTATCTGTCCACATATCTGCCATCTATACACAAAATATGGTCTGACACACGCTTTGCCATATCAAGCTCATGGAGCGACATGATAACCGTAAGATTCTTCTGTCTTTTAAGCCTTTGGAGTATTGATAAAAACTCAAGCTTGTACTTTATATCAAGATATGAGGTAGGCTCGTCTAACACTATAATCTCCGGCTGCTGACATATAGCCCGTGACAGCATGACGCGCTGCCTTTGTCCATCGCTTATCTTTGTAAAATCCTTATCTTTTATCTGTGATACATTGACCAGCTCCATCGCCTCATCCACAGCCTTTTTGTCCTCATCCGAAAGTACTCCGAACCGGCCTGTGTATGGATATCTGCCGGTCGCAACCACATCATAGCATGTCATAAGCTCCGTCTTTAGCTTATCGGTGAGCACAACAGCCATTTTCTTTGCAAATTCATTGCCATTCATCGTCACTATATCACTTTTATCAAGATATATCGTACCGCTCACAAGCGAAAGCTGTCTTGCAATACTTTTTAAAATAGTCGATTTACCGGCACCGTTTGGCCCGATTAATGTGAGAATCTCTCCCCTTTTCAGGGAAAAATCAATATTTTCAATAAGCGGCCTGTTATCATATCCAACGGCCAGCTTTTGAGCAGTAAAATAATATTCCATCAGACATTTTTCTCCTTGCTGCGTCTTATCATGATAAACAGCACTACCGGTGCACCAAATACTGCCGTAACCGTGCTGATACTAAGCTCCGTAGGCGCAAACATCATCCTCGCAAGCAAATCACAAAACAGGCAGAACACCGCTCCCCCAAGGAAGCAGGCCGGTATCATATATATGGGCTTTGTGCTCTTTAGCATGCTTTTTACTATGTGTGGCACGGCTATTCCGACAAACGATATCGGTCCCGCAAACGCCACTATACATGCGGAAAGCAGGCTTGAAAGCAATACCAGAAGCACCCGGATGCGCTTTATGTTTACACCCAGATTTACGGCATATGACTCTCCGAGCTGATATGCCATAAGTGGCTTTGACATGAGAAAATAAAAATAAATGTAATTCCACCACCATGCTCATCACCCCAACGCTGTCCCATGTCATACCCGAAAAGCTTCCCCTTGACCAGTTATGCAGGTTTACTATGTCGGAATCATCTGCAAATGTCACCACAAACTCAGTCACCGCAGAGCATATGTAGCCAATCATGACACCGCTCACCACAAGCATTGACATGCTGCTTACCTTTCTTGAAATGATAAGCACAAAGCCCATTGAAAGCATTGCTCCCAAAAACGCTGCTGCAATCATGGCCAGTGAGCTCACACGTATGGCATTTCCAAGTAAAAATACCATAACAAGTGCCACGACCATTTTGGCTCCCGATGATATGCCAAGTACAAAAGGTCCCGCGATTGGATTATGAAAAAAAGTCTGCAAAAGATAGCCTGCAAGCGCTAACGCCCCGCCCAGTATCATCGCTGCGATAGCTCTTGGCATGCGGATATCCCACACAATACGTCCTACCCTGTCTGAGTGGTCATAAAGTGTCGCAAATGCAGCCTTAAACGATATGTGTACAGTTCCTATGCACACATTCATGATAAGCAATATAATAATTAAGATTATAAGAATAATAAATGTTGTAAAACACCTTATTTTTCTGGTTTTTTCCATGTTGTAGCTCCGCTTTTTATCTTTTTGTGCTATTGATTTTCCTGCATTCTGTCATATCCGGTAACAATTCAGCCCACCACATACATTCCACAAATCACAGTTATTTGAGCTTAAACAAATATTTCATGCCGCTGTCGGGTGCACCTGTAATCATCGAATGCATATCATCAATCATATATCCGATGGACATAGACTGCTGATACATATCGTTCGTGGTGCAAAATACATTGCCGTCTTTGACTGCCCTAAAATCAGCAAGCACCGGGCACTTGTCCAAAAGCTCATTCAGATTTTTTACACCGCCGTCTATCGCACTGTTATATATCAGATAGTCAGCATCTATTGCTCCATTGTAGAAATCCTCTAGCTGCATATTCATGGTTGACCTGCCTGTATCGTCGTCATTTGATGCATCAAAAATATATTTTCCGCCGGCAAGAGAAATCATCTTTGGCACATAATCTGTACTTTTGCGCACCTGAACCTGTCCATTGGATGTGATATAGAAAAATGCAACTGTATCACTTTTTGTGGCATCATCCGTATCGGTACCATCTGTCTTTGCGATGCGATTTACAATATCCACCTGCTCATTAAAGAGCTCATCGGCCTTTTCATCCCGGTCTGTGAGTGCTCCGAAAAACTTCACCCACTCCACTCTTCCAAGCGGCTCCTCCTCATAGCTTGAGTACTCGATTATTGAAGGGATATCAAAGCTTTTAAGCTTTTCAGTTACCTGCGGCGAATGGGTAATCATAGTATTTTCTATGGCAAGAGAACAGTTTTCTGACACCAAAAGCTCATAATCGGGCTTTGAATATTTTCCGGCATATAGCATTCTGCCACTTTCAAGAGCCTTTCTTGCACTGTCAATGTACCAGCCATCACTGTCAAGCCCCGAAAATTTAATAGTGTCCACTGCATCAAGCTTGTCAAACATATCCATCACCCCTGATGCGACCAGATACAAATCACTTACAGGCTCCTTCAATACAATGATATCCTTGTCAATATCCTTTGGAGTCTTTCTGCCCTTTGGCACGGTAAGTATTTGGGTACCGTCCTTTGTAGTAAGTATCTTGTATCCACCCTCATAATAGTCAACAGAAAAATTCTTTGCATATAAAAGCTTCATACTGCTCTTATATATAAGACCGTTTTGTGTCTCTGCCTCAGCCTTCGATTCGGTATTCCCTGAATCGGAAGAAGGACTGTCGCAGCCTGACAGCCAGAACAGTCCTATAATTAATATCAATATATATATAATTATCTTTTTTCTTCCATGCATAGCTTAATTATTCTCCATCCTCACCAAGCACCTCTGTAGCAGAATCTGAATGAAAGGTGAGTGTGTACTCAATCTCGTGCGGCTTGCTCATAGCAACTGTATCTCCGATAACCTGCATAGGTGTATCAAGCTTAACCGGAATTTCAAATACAGAATTGCCGTCTGTATTTACAGGCATGTATTTCTGTCCGTCAACTATCATATAGTCATAGTTTGGACTGCTCCACTGCACTGTTGCAGTAGCGGCTCCACCGCTTATAGTCACCTCAGCCGGTGATGCAATGCTCGCCTTACCGCTTCCGCCCTCGAAATCGAGATTAATATTGTATGTTCCGTCAGGAAGCGCTTTTCCTGCACTTTCAGATACGCTTGCATCTGCGTCCGCAGGTGTGGCATTTGAGACCTTTACCTTGTGGTCATACCATTTGCCCTTTGTACCGATAAGTGCAAGGTCAAATTCCTCATCCAAAACAGGAACCGGTATATCAAACGCATTGACCTCCTCAGTTGTGCCATCGCCATAATCGACAGTCTCAACAGTTGGCTCTAAAAGCTCAGCCTTGTCCTTTGAGGCATCCTTTGCTGTTCCCAAAAAGAGATTTACAATGTGTGTGGATGTAAGAGCAACATGTATTGTTGCCTTGCCATCCTTCACGGTGAGTGTACCTTTGTTGTCGTATGCATCATTCACATGAAACATTGAGCTGTCTGTAGTAAACTCTGCTGTATATGTACCATCTGAAAGTGCTATCTTTTCTGTTTTTTCAGCCTTTTTTGTGCTCTCTGTCGCGTCCTGCACTGCTTTTTTGCTTTCTGTTTCAGCTTTTGCATTCTTATTACCGCAGGCTGCCAGGCTCATGGCACAAACCAGTGTCATTGCAACGATATAAGTAAACTTGTTTCTGAATAATTTTCTCATGTCTGATATACTGCTCCTGTTATTTTATAGCTTCCCCACTATACATTTAAGTAACTGCTACTTGCTCATAGCAGCCGCTGTATGCTCAACATAAAGCTTCTGGATACCCTCAATCTCACCAAGTCCGTTAATCTGTGTATCGATTTTATCAAACTTTCCTGATGCCTTAAACTGTGAAAGCCATGAATCATCATCACTTCCCGCCATATCATTATTGGCATGGTCTCCTGCAACAACCATAAGCGGACGAAGAATGACATTCTTGTAGCCAGCGGCTGACACCTTCTCAATGACAGACTCACATGATGTATCCTCCGGCTCACCCTCTACAGTTCCGATAAATACGTTTTCATAACCCAAATCTGTCATCTGGCTCTGCATCTGGCTGTATGAAATCTTTGCTGTATGGCTTGTTCCATGTCCCATAAATACAAATGCTGTGCCCTCTGCCTTTGCAGCATCAAGGCTGTCATATCCTGCCTTTTCTACAGCTTCCTCTGTAAGAATTTCTGCAACGGCCTTTTTATCCTCATTTACAACTGTTGCATCACTTCCAACCTCACCGAGGAGTGGCTCTGCAATCTTTACAGACTCAAATTTATCCTTATACTTCTCTACAGTCTCTGAAAGCTCATCATACTCTGCGCCATGCATCAGGTGTGTAGGCTGTACCACAAGATTCTTTACACCATTTTTGACTGCACGCTCAAGTGCCTGATCCATATTATCAATCTTCTCGTCATCTCTTGCCTGTACATGATTGATGATAATCTGTGCTGTGAAGGCTCTTCTGACTGACCAGTCAGGATTTGCAGCTGCTATTGCATCCTCCACACCCTTGATATCAGCCACACGGCTGTCGTTGAAGGATGTACCAAAGCTTACTACAAGAATCTCGTTCTCGCCGATATCATCCTGGTTTCTCGGATCATCCTTTGAAGCATCGCCTGTATCTCTGCCGAAATAGTCAGGATCAGCATTTTCTCCCTCTACAAGCTCCTTCTGTGCGTCTGTGAGCTTGTCCCAGGCCTCCTTAGCCTCCTTGCACTGCTTGTCTGTATCATCTGTTCTCTCCTGCACGTAGATTGCATCGATTAAATCTGCCACATGCATTGCTGCCTCCTGATCTGCGTTTGCGCTTGTCTCACTCTCTGAAGCCTTAGATGCCTGTGTACCATTCTTTGCATCATCTGCCTTGCTGCCACAGCCGGTCACTGCTGTCATAGCCATAACTGCTGCCATCAGTACTACTACTAATTTCTTTTTCATGTTTTCTCCTTTTCATTCTCCCTGCAGCTATTAAGCTGCACATGTTTTAAATATGTAAGACGAAAACATTTAAAGCGTCAAAAATAAAAGCTCTTTGTACTATTATGTCAAGAGCTATACATGTCAAAATCCTTCTAACCCAGACTATACGGCTATTATAACCTTGTCTGTAATTATAATTATTTCATCACGTACAGCCAGTTACTCGTGGCTTGAAACACTATTGTTTCCGTACAACACAAAGGCAGGTCTCCCGGCTTATATATCATTGCTTCGGCCGTCTTCCCGGTTGCCCAGTGACCTATCGGCCGTCACTCCTTAATTACGGTGACGAGTTCGTACAGGATTTGCACCTGTTTCCCTTTTCACCGGAGCCAGCTTCACATCGCCTGTCATAAATCAGATTCAAATGCTTGTCTGCTCCGACACCTTTATGCTACATATTCAGTTTCTTCGTGCGTTGCTTATGCAATCGCTTGGATTATTATATTACAACTTGTAACATTATTCAACAGATTTTTATCAGACGCTTTACAGTCACATTTACAAAAGCGGTGCAAAAAGCTGCAAAATACTCTGCAGCAGCCTGCCTGCAAATGAGATATCATTTGTGCTTTCCTCATACACCTCCTCTGAAACCGCAAACGTCTCTATCGCATCCTCTTTTATTTTTCCGATGCACTGAGTCCTGTACATGTATACAAAATCCTCAAAATTCCAGTACATGCTCCTGAAATCCAGATTGCATGTGCCAACTATCGCAGTATCATCATCTGCCACAATACACTTTGAATGTATAAAGCCGGGTGTGTACAGATATATCCTTACCCCCGCCTCGATAAGAGGTCTGAAATTGGCTTTTGTCTGCAGATAAATGAGCTTTTTATCGGGAATCTTAGGTACAACAATACGCACATCAATACCTGACCTGGCTGCCGATATCATAGCATGCGACAGCTCCGTTCCAAGTATCAGATACGGTGTAAAAATATAAACATATTTTTTAGCTCTTGAGATGATACTCACATAAAGATTCTCTCCTACATCATCATGCTCAAGTGGAGAATCGCAAAACGGCTGGACAAAACCGCTTTCCTCTGACTGGCTGAAGGTATTGTGTGGATTCAGATATTCATCATGCACAGCATTGTCCTTATTGATATAATTCCACATCTCAAGGAACATCGTTGTGAAACTGTTTACACACTCTCCCTCCACACGGATACCGGCATCCTTCCAGTAACCAAACCTGATTTTTTTGTTGATATACTCATCTGCTATATTGTAACCACCGGTATGCGCCACACGTCCGTCTATCACCAGTATCTTCCTATGATCCCTGTCATTCATAATTACTGAAAGCATGGGCTTATATGGATTGAAGCGTCTGGTCTGTATTCCGATGCTCTCCATCTCCTTTATAAAATATGGCGGAATGGCATTTATGCTGCCAAAATCATCATATATGATTCTCACCACAACTCCATGCTTTACCTTTTCTTTGAGTATATCAAGTATCTGATCAAGCATAACGCCACTGCCGATTATGAAATACTCCATAAAGATAAACTTTTCAGCTGACCTTAAATCTTTTAAAATGCTCTCAAAAGCCTCCTCACCTGATTTAAAGTACTCTGTGCAGTCCTCCGCATACAGTGGATATTTCTGATTTTGAGTGATAAGCCTGCTTTGTCTGTATGCATCCATATCTGTCTGTCTGAGAGTCTCATTTAGCAGCTCGTTCTCAGGCCGAAGCGGCGCATATGCTTCCACAATTCTTGCCATTCTTTTCTGTGTCTTCGACGTAAGCTCCGGTCTTCCGAAAAAGAAATAGCACGGAATACCAACGATTGGAACACTCAGTATCAAAAATATCCATGACATTTTTATATACATTTTCATCCGCCTGTTGACAATATAAAGCGAAAGCAATATAGCTGCCACATACATCAGATCCTGAAACACCCTGCTGGCAACAGAGGCCGTATAAAACAAAAAGAACCACCATATCATCTGTATGATTATTATTGTCGAAACTATAAAAAGCTTTGAAAGCAGTCTTTGTAATATTTTTCTCATATAAGCCCTACCATGAAATTACAATTATACAACCTAATATTTCCTATATTATCTATAATAAATCTCTAATACATATTATAATATTCCCACCAATTTATCAACATTTATAATCCCCCACGAGCCTTTGTGACTATCCCCTGCCCTGTCACATGTATTATACAGTGCTAGCTTAACCGCCTCCGGTCTCATATTTGGATTTTTTTCCAATAGAAGTGCTATGGCACCTGACACAATCGGTGTAGCCATTGAAGTACCTGTTTTCCTTACATATGTGCCATCTCTCGTTCCAAGGCTTATGATATCATGCCCGGGAGCCAGAATCTCAGGCTTTACAATACAACAGTCGGTAGGACCTTTGCCACTTCTTATATCATCAAAGCTTCCGACTGTTATTATTTTTCTTGAAATTCCCGGCACAGTTACAGAAAACGGTGCCGGGCCGTAGTTGCCCGCTGCTGCAACAACTACCACTCCCATATCCCACAATTCATCTATCAGCTTCAATATCTTAATACGCTCTGCTGTATCAGAACATGGCAGATATCCTACAGAGAAGTTGAGTATTTTTATATTAAGTCTGACGCAGTTTTCTTTTATATACTTAAGTGCACGAATTGAATCCGCTGTCTGCCCCATGCCAAGATAATCAAGCACCTTAAACACATATAGTCCTGCCCCCGGAGCCATGCCTATATCTGCAGCCGATAATATACCGCACACATGTGTACCATGCCCGTTATCGTCATAACATGTCTCCTTTCCACCCACAAAATCCATAAAGTGCTTTATACACCCATCAAGCTGTTTGTGTTTAAACACACCCGTATCAAGCACTGCTATATTGACATTTTTACCACTATATCCATTTTTATATACCAGATTTGCATTTATACTATATTTCGCATTTTTCATTATTATTTTATTTTTAATTTAGTATATGATTCGTTTTCACAATATGACACAGCTTCGCTCATAGTATGATTAAAGGGGCAAAATACCTTTTGACCCTCATATCATAGTATTAATCACTACGTGAACCCATACACAAACGCACCTGTTCTGTCCTAACTCAAACCTCATTACTATAATTTCATATATTAAAAGGACTGCACCTGCGTGCAGCCCTTTACCTGGATATTATTGTTATACTTTAACGTATATTAATTAATCCTCTTTTACATCCTTCATAGAGAAGCTGATTCTTCCCATCTTGTCCTTGCCAAGGCAAACAACCTTCACCTTGTCTCCAAGTGTGAGTACATCCTCTACTCTGTTGATTCTCTCTTTTGCAATCTTTGAAATGTGAACCATTCCCTCTTTGCCAGGAGCAAATTCAATGAAAGCACCAAACTCCTTGATGCTTACAACTGTTCCCTCAAGGATCTGTCCCTGCTCAAAATCAGTTGTGATAATCTTAATCATGTCGATTGCCTTTGCAATCATCTCTTTATCTGTTCCGCAAACTGAAACAGCGCCATCATCTGTGATATCGATCTTGACACCGGTTCTGTCGATAATCTCGTTGATTGTCTTACCCTTCTGTCCGACAACATCACCAATCTTTGATGGATCGATTGTAATCTGCTCAATCTTTGGAGCCCACTCATTTACTTCTTTTCTAGGCTCAGCGATTGCCTTGCTCATGACCTCATCCATGATGTAGAGACGTGCCTCACGTGTTCTCGCGATTGCCTCCTCAACGATAGGTCTTGTAAGTCCGTGAATCTTGATATCCATCTGGATAGCTGTAATACCCTTATGTGTACCTGTTACCTTGAAATCCATATCTCCGAAGAAATCCTCAAGACCCTGGATATCTGTAAGTACAATGAAATCATCATCTGTATCGCCTGTTACAAGTCCGCATGAGATTCCGGCAACCATAGCCTTAATCGGAACACCTGCAGCCATAAGTGACATACATGATGCACATGTTGAAGCCATTGATGTAGAGCCGTTTGACTCAAATGTCTCAGATACGGCACGGATAGTATATGGGAACTCCTCAATGCTTGGAAGTACAGGAACAAGTGCCTTCTCAGCAAGTGCTCCGTGTCCAATCTCACGACGTCCCGGTCCACGTGATACCTTTGTCTCTCCTACAGAGTATGCAGGGAAGTTATAGTGATGCATATATCTCTTTGTTGTGATATTTGCATCAAGTCCGTCGATTTTCTGAATCTCTGATAAAGGAGCAAGTGTTACAACATCACAAATCTGTGTCTGTCCACGGGTAAACATTGCAGAGCCGTGAACTCTAGGAATCAAATCAACCTCTGCTGCGAGTGGTCTGATCTGGTTGATTGCACGGCCGTCCGGACGCTTATGATCCTTTAAAATCATCTTTCTGACTGTCTTCTTCTGATACTGGTAAATAGCCTCACCAAGTACTGCAAGGTACTCCTCATTGTCAGCGAAGGCTTCCTCTAACTGCTCTGTGATAGCTCTTATATTTTCCTCACGCTTCTGCTTCTCATCTGTGAATACTGCCTCCTCCATCTGCTCAGGAGTAACAATTTTCTTGATATCCTCAAACATCTGCTCCGGAATAGCACAGCTCTCATACTCATGCTTTGGCTTGCCAATCTCATCACGGATCTGATCCATAAATGCGATAACTGTCTGGTTGATATCGTGGCACTTGTAGATTGCCTCAATCATCTGATCCTCAGGAATCTCATTGGCTCCTGCTTCAATCATGATGACCTTTTCCTTTGTAGAAGCAACTGTGAGCTGTAAATCGCCCTCATCCCACTGCTTCTGTGAAGGGTTTACGATAAACTCTCCATCAACAAGTCCCATCTGTGTCATGGCACATGGTCCGTCAAACGGAATATCTGATATATGAACAGCAAGAGCTGTACCGATCATTGCAACTATCTCAGGACGGCACTCAGGATCCACTGACATGACAAGGTTGTTTAATGTAACATCATTTCTGTAATCCTTTGGGAAAAGAGGTCTCATAGGACGGTCAATTACACGATCTGTAAGGATAGCGTTCTCAGATGCCTTTCCCTCACGCTTGTTAAAACCACCCGGAATTTTTCCTACAGAGTACATCTTCTCCTCGAACTCAACGCTGAGTGGGAAGAAATCCACACCGTCACGTGGCTTGTCAGATGCTGTAGCTGTTGAAAGGACTGTTGTATCACCATACTTGATAAAAACAGCTCCGTTTGCCTGAGCTGCTACTCTTCCGATATCTACAGTAAGAGTCCTGCCGGCAAGTTCCATTGAATAACTTTTGTACATATTAATTCTCCTTAAAAATTCTTTTGCAGAAGTGTATTCCTCTTCCGAAACTACTAAACAATACATGTATGCTCATGCACTCTTTAGTGGTCTCGGCTTACTTCTGCTTTTCAAAAAACAATAATAAAAACAATAATAGAGCGGAATAATAATTACTCCGCTCTAAAGAAAATACTATTTTCTAAGTCCTAAACGCTCGATAAGTGAACGATATCTCTCGATATCAATCTCCTTAAGGTATGCAAGTAATCCACGTCTCTGACCGATCATCTTTAACATTCCTCTTCTTGAGTGATGATCCTTTGGGTTCTGTTTGAAATGCTCAGTTAACTCTGCGATTCTTGCTGAAAGAATTGCAATCTGAACCTCTGGTGAACCTGTGTCATTTGGTGTTCTACCGTACTCTGCGATAATAGCCTGTTTCTTTTCCTTTGCGATCATTGTTGATCCTCCTTATATTATAATGCGCCCTGATAACTGTATGATGCTCAGCAATAGGTCGGAGTGTCCAACTACCGAACATGGGCAAAACCACACTTATGCAGTATAGCATAGTAAGCATTTGTTGTAAACTGTTTTTTTATTAATCCGGCAAATATCTTACGACACAAATCGGATTTCTGTAATATGCATTTGAAACCTTGATTCCATCACGCTTGTTGCTGGCATGTACAATCTGTCCGTTTCCGATATAAATTGCAACATGTGAGATACTCCTTCCACTTCCGTAGAAGAATAAATCTCCCGGCTTTGCTTCAGATGCACTGATTTTTGTGCCGTATGAAGGCTGTGCTCTTGATGAATGCGGTAATGAGATTCCATACTTTCCAAGAATTCTCATTGTGAAGCCTGAGCAGTCAACTCCCTTCTCAAGGCTTGTACCACCCCACACATATCTGTTTCCGACAAACTGTAACGCATACGATACAACAGATGCCCTTACATCTGATACGCCGTCACCATACTTCACCTGCTCTATTGTCTTTGCTGTAGGAAGTGCCTGTGCCAGTGTCACATAATCCTGTGATATATATCCTACCGAATCATCCACACTTATCTCAACCCAGCCGTCAGCGACAGAATTAACCGTGAATGCCTCTGAATTTCCAACCTGCGAAAGCACCGCAGCCTCTGTTGACTTCTCTGCACGCACATTCAGTGTTTCCGTATTTACTGTGGCAACCGTCTTAATCTCCTGTTCTGCAATAGCCTCTGCCTCATCTCCTGTCACAAGATACTGCTTGTTTACATATCCTGTCACCTTGCCTGATGTGACCTTGTACCATTCTCCGGCATCCTCAAGAAGCTCACAGGCATTGTGATTGGTAAGTATTCCTATTACCTCGCTGTCTGTCGAAGCTTCCTGTCTGATATTTAAGTTTCCGCTGCTGATAACCGACATACCAAGATTTGTGTAACCACAGGTCTGTGCGGCTGTCGGTGTCTGGGATGCCTCATTTGCCTGTTCTGTCTCCTGTGCAGTATTGCCAACCTGTGCACCCTGAGCAGATGCAGTAACAACATTGCTGTTGTTTTGCGCTACCGATACGTCAGCTCCATAATAAGTAAGAGCCGATGTAACCCCTGCTGTGAGAAGCTCTGTGGCATCTGCCGCCTCTGTCAGACCAAGGGCCACCCCCGCATTGACTGTTCTGTTTTCCTTTAATGATGTTCTGGCATCTACTGTGCTGCTTGAACTCATAGATACAGCACCTATAATAATAGCAAACGCTACAACGCCTGCTGCCTGTCCTAATTTTAATTTATTTTTCATATAGCCTCCAGTTCATGCTATCCATAATCCCATGTTTACGAGTATATCACAAATTGTTAAAATGTCAATATTTCTTCGTAATATTTCCGTAATATTTGTCATTTTTTCGTTATTTTGGGTAATTTCGCAAAAAACAGCCACACTAGAATGTGTGACTGCCTGCATAATTAATTGTATAATTGATATCTGCACTCATCTGGCTCTTTAACGCTTCTATTGAATCAAACTTCATCTCAGGTCTTACGAACTTATGAAGCTCTACCATGATATCCTGTCCGTAAACATCCTGCCCAAAATCTATGATATATGTCTCTGCACCGATTGGATTTTTGCCCTCTATAGTAGGCTTGCATCCTATATTGGTTACACCAAGGTACCAGTTGTCCCTGACAAGAACTCTTGACATATACACTCCCTTTGGTGGAAGCAGCTTATCGTGCGGCACTGAAAGGTTGACTGTCGGAATGCCAATAGTCCTGCCTAGTGCTCTGCCATGCACTACTCTTCCTTTTATGAAAAAGGGATACCCCAGCAGTTCATTCGCCTTTTTAATATGTCCTGCCGCAATCTCCTCGCGGATATAGGTACTGCTTATATCCCTGGCTCCATCCTTTATCTTGTCAACCACAATAAGCTCGTATCCAAGCTCTCCTGCCATCGCAGAAAGCAGCCGATGGTCTCCTGCCCTGTTGTGCCCGAAACGGAAATCATCTCCGACAATGATACACTTGACATTAAGACCTTTTAACTATCCAATCTGACAAACGCATCCGCCTCCATCGTCATCACCTGTGGCACAAACGGACACTCTATCAGATAGTCAATACCTGATTTTTAAACACATACTCTTTTTCATCGTTTGTGATTATAACCTTTGACTCAACGCCAAGTACCTCCGATTTGGGAGGAATGTCAAACGTAAATATGATGCGCTTGTAACCATGCAGATTGCTCTGTTCAATTTGCTTTTCCATCAGAAATTCATGTCCTCTGTGAAGCCCGTCAAACTTTCCAAACGAGATGACGGACGGCTCCTTGACATGAAAATCCAGAGTTTTGCTTATATATTCCATAATATCTGTATACTATTCTATTCCATAAAAATCTTAACCGGCTTAAACTCACCGGTCTCATCAAGATACGAATACACCCCGACAAATATGCCCTCATGATTGTATACTCTGTATCTTATATCAGAGTCAGCACTGTGTTTTAAATAATCCGTAAGCACTGCCGGAATTTTATTTCCATTTCTGACAAGCTTATCAGCATCTGAAGCAGTATGCACTGCCGGCAGATTTTCGAATACTCCGTCAACAGGCATCACCATATCAAAGCAGCCTTCATCCACCTTTGACTGAATCTGTGAAAGTGTAAGTGCATGCTCTAAGTCAAAGCCTGCTACCCTTACTCTAAGCAGTGACTTCATGCAGCCATGGCAACCCAGCCTCTCTCCGATGTCATTGCACAGCGTCCTGATATATGTGCCCTTTGAACAGTGCACCGTCATCGTAACCTCCGGTAAATCAATGCTTTCAACCTTGATATCAAACACCTCGATATCCCTGGCTTTTCTCTCTATAACCTTGCCCTCCCTGGCAAGCTCATAGAGCTTTTTCCCATTGACCTTTAGAGCCGAATACATTGGCGGCACCTGCTTTTGTCTGCCAATAAACTGTGATATTGCATCATACACCGCCTGCTCAGTCACATTGACCTCAGCCTGATTTAAGACCTGCCCTGAAATATCCTGTGTATCTGTCTCCTGTCCTAAAAGCAGCACAGCTTTATAGACCTTGTCCTTATCTGTCAAAAGGTCACACACTCTGGTTGCCTTTCCAAGGCAGACAGGAAGGACGCCTTGCGCATCAGGATCAAGTGTACCTGTATGACCAATCTTCTTCTGGTGGAATATGCCTCGAAGCTTTGCCACAACGTCAAAGCTTGTATAGCCCTTTTCCTTGTATACATTGATTATTCCATTAACCATCTGCCCAAGAATCTCTCCCTAAATATTATCCTTAATTGCCGTAAGGATGCGGTCTGTTGCCACCTCAAGTGGTCCTTCAATCGTAAATCCTGCAGCCTTTACATGTCCACCGCCGCCAAATACCGACGCAACCTTTGCCACATCGTAATCACCGTTTACGCGCAGGCTGCCCTTGTAGGTACCATCCTCATTTTCGTAGAGAAATACAGCAACCTTTATATCCTTTGTCACGCGCAGCTGATTTACAATACCGTCGAGATGCTTTGGAAGCACATCGTACTTCTCCATCTCAGCGCGCGATACTGCAGACAATATAACATCACCATTCAGATACAAAGCAGCATTCAAAAGTGCCTGCCCCATAATCTTGTTCTGAGCAAATGTCTTTGTATAAAATGTATCATCGATTATCCTTGAATAATCAATGCCCATCTCCATCAGGGAGCCTGCTATATCCATAGTCTTTTTTGAAGTACATGAATACTGGAACACGCCTGTATCATGCACCATGCCTGTGTAAATACACTCTGCTATCTGTATTGTGATGCGCTCCTTCGGCAGAAGTTCAAACACAAGCTCACAGGTTGAGCTCGCATCCGGAAAGATGTAATTTGCGTCTGCAAAGGCCCCGTTTGTGACATGATGATCTATGCAAAGTGTCCTTTTTGCAGACTCAAAATACTTAGCTGCACTTCCCAGTCTGCCTGTGTCACTGCAGTCACATGCTATGAACAGATCGTATACTGTATCATCCGCATAGCCGCTGTCAATCTCATCTGCTCTTTGCATGAACTTAAAGATGTTCGGGCTTGGCTCTAAATAAAGCCTTGCCTTTATATCAGGATAATAATCCTTTATGTAGTTGTATACCGCAAGTGTTGAGCCGACACAGTCTCCGTCCGGTCTCACATGACCGGAAACGGCAACTGATTGTGCATCCTTTAAAATAGAATCAATCTCTGTCATAATCAATCCTCTTTGTTAATCCTCTTTGAGATTTTTTGTTACTTCATCAATCTTTTTAGACATCTCAACACCATACTCTATAGACTGGTCTATGATAAATGTAATGGCAGGTGTATTTCTTAAATTGATGTTCTTTGCGAGAGTTCTGCGTATATATCCCTCCGCTGACTTAAGTCCTGCAAGTGTATCAGCCTGTGATTTCTTGTCACCAAGCACACTGATATAAGCCTTTGCTGTCTTTAAATCAGGTGCCACCTCGACAGCAACAACACTTGTCATGGGATTGATACGCGGATCCTTTATCTCACCGCGTATGATATTTGACAGTTCACGCATTACCTCTTCGTTGATACGAATATTTTTTATGCTGTTCTTTCTCATATAATCCCGCTTTCTTTTTATATTAAACCGTAACTATCCGAATAGCTACATTAATTCAAGATAAACAATATATGATTATCTCGGAACCTCTACCATCTTGTAAGCTTCAACTATATCGAATTCCTGAATATCATTAAATCCGTCAAATACAAGACCACACTCATAGCCTGTCTTGACCTCCTTGACGTCATCCTTGAATCTCTTGAGTGAAGCAAGGTCTCCCTCGAATATCTGCTCACCCTCTCTGCTAATTCTGACACGGCAGCCTCTCTCCATAAATCCGTCAAGCACATATGAACCTGCAATGTTTCCAACGCCTGAAGCCTTGAAAATCTGTCTGATTTCCGCATGTCCGATAACCTTCTCCTCAAATACAGGATCAAGCATACCCTTCATGGCAGCAGATACATCCTCGATCGCATTGTAGATGACCTTGTAAAGTCTGATATCTACGCCCTCACGGTCTGCTGTAGCCTTGGCAACAGGATCCGGCCTGACGTTAAAGCCAATGATGATTGCATTTGATGCTGATGCAAGGATAACATCTGACTCGTTGATGGCACCAACGCCGCCATGGATGACCTTGACCACAACCTCCTCATTTGAAAGCTTGACAAGACTCTGCTTAACAGCCTCAACTGAACCCTGTACATCTGCCTTTACGATGATATCAAGCTCCTTCATGTTGCCGGACTGAATCTGTGAGAACAGATCATCAAGTGACATCTTTGCCTTTGTATCCTCAATGAGCTTATTCTTCTCCTCTGAAATATATGTGTCAGAGAATGCCTTTGCCTCCTTCTCTGAATCACATGCCACAAATGTCTCACCTGCTGAAGGCACACTGTTGAGTCCAAGTATCTCTACAGGTGTAGAAGGCTTAGCCTCCTTTACTCTGCGGCCCTTGTCATCAATCATGGCTCTTACCTTACCATAGCTGCTTCCGCATGCGATAGGATCTCCGACATGGAGTGTTCCTTTTTGTACAAGCACTGTGGCAACCGCACCACGGCCCTTGTCAAGCTGCGCCTCGATTACGAGACCTCTTGCGTTTCTATCAGGATTAGCCTTGAGCTCGAGCACCTCTGCTGTGAGAAGAATCATCTCAAGGAGATTGTCGATACCCTCCTTAGTATGTGCAGATACAGGACAAAATATTGTGCTTCCACCCCAATCCTCCGGGATAAGCTCATACTCTGAGAGCTCCTGCTTAACCTTGTCGATATTGGCACTTGGCTTATCTATCTTGTTGACAGCAACGATAATCTCTACACCGGCTGCCTTTGCATGGTTTATTGCCTCAACAGTCTGCGGCATTACACCATCATCTGCAGCAACAACAAGGATTGCGATATCAGTAGAGTTTGCACCACGCATACGCATTGCTGTAAATGCCTCATGTCCCGGTGTATCAAGGAATGTGATGTTCTGGCCATTGATTGATACAACAGATGCACCAATGTGCTGTGTAATACCACCTGCCTCACGGTCTGTAACACGTGTCTGTCTGATGGCATCAAGCAGTGATGTCTTACCATGATCTACGTGACCCATTACGCAGACTACAGGTGGACGAGGAACCATCTTGCTCTCATCCTCTTCATCCTCCTTGAGAAGCTCTGCAATCACATCGACCTTCTCCTCTTCCTCACATATGAAATTGAACTCTAAAGCAATCTCCTCAGCGGCTGCAAAATCAACTTCAGAGTTAACTGTTACCATCTCGCCCTTCATGAAAAGCTTCTTTACAATGGCTGAAGGCTGAACCTTCATCTTATCAGCTAAATCCCTTATTGTAATCTTCTCCGGAAGAGAAATTGTCTTAATCTCGTTCTCATCCTCTTTTGGCTGTGCCTTCGGCTGCTGTGGCTTTTTCTTACCGCCGTGCTTCTCGAGATTGATGTAATTCTCCTGCTTCTTTCCGAGCTTATCCTGCTTTTGGCTCTGATTGTGATTATGCTTATTCTTTCTATCGTTGCCTCTGTCGCGGCTCTCCTTTCCTCTTACATCATCAGGAGCTGCAACTGCAACTGTTTCTTTTCTGAAACGATTTCTGTCATCACCTCTGCTGCCTGTTCTATCGTTATTTCTATCATTGCTCCTGCTTCTGTCATTGCTTCTGCTTCTGTCATTGCTTCTGCTTCTATCATTATTTCTGTCAAAGCTTCTGCCACCCTCTGCAGGACGTCTGGCGTCATTTCTGAAGCCTCGGTTATTGTCTCTATTATTGTCTCTGCTGTTATCTCGGTTATTGTTGTCGCGATTGTTTGTTCTTCTATCGCTGTTTCTGTCCGTATTTCTGCTTCTGTCGGCATTTCTGTCAGTGTTTCTGTTGTTGATTCTGTCGCCATTGTCCTGACGTCTGTCGCTTCTTCTATCAGCGTCAGCCTGACGTGCCGGACGCGAATTGGTTACCTTCATATCTGCATACGGATCCGCTGTACGCTCACTTATAGGGCGCATAGCTCTCTCTCCGACAGGTCTTGGCTTAATAATGCTGTGCTGCTCAGGACGTGATGACTGATTATCGCGTCTGCCATTGCCATTTCTGCGCTGCGAACTGTTATTTCCATTATTTCCGCTGCCGTTTCCACCATTTGTTTTCCTACCCTGCTTACTGTACTGGGCATTGAAAACTGCTGTGATGCTTGCCTTTTTCTTTGGTCTGTCGGCTGCCTTAGCCTCATCCTTTTTAGGTTCTTCCTTTTTAGGTTCTTCCTTCTTAGGTGCATCTTTTTTTACTTCTGTTTTCGCGTACTTCTTTCGTACAATTTGCTGTGCCTCATCCTCAAGACCGCTCTGCACATTTTTGACAGCAAACTGTGTGCCGTTTAATGTGTCTATGACTTCCTGCGACTTTATATTTAATTCTTTTGCAAGTTCATGAACTCTCATTTTGCCATATATCTATTTTCCTCCATTATTCAGTTTTATTCGACTGCAACTTTTTTATCACTGCATTTGCAAGGTTTTCATCCGTTACTGCAAGGGAAGCGCGAAACTCTTTGCCTATTGCATTCCCTAACCCCACCTTGTCACTATAAAAATAAATCGGAACCTCATAGAAAGCAGTCATATCCGAAAAATGCTTCTTTGTGTTGTCTGATGAATCATCTGCAACTATCACTAAAAATGCCTTTCCTGTCTTTACAGCTTTCTCTGTCGAAAACTCTCCGCTAACCACATTGCCTGACTTTGCTGCTAATCCCAGCATAGAAAGTACTCTATCTGTCAATTTGGTTCATCTCCTTTTCAAGCTCCTCATATACCTGTTCTGATACACTAACACCAAGGGAACGCTCAAGTGCCTTTGTCTTTTTAGCCTTTTTAAAGCATTCAAGGCTCTTACATATATAAGCTCCCCTGCCGTTTTTCTTGCCGGTGTCATCGAGAATTATGTCACCCTCCGCAGTCTTTACCACGCGAATAAGTGACTTCTTTTCCTTCATCTCCTGACAGCCTACGCATTTGCGCATTGGAATCTTTTTATTTGCCATTACTGCTCATCACCACTATCTGCCGCATCATTTTCTGTACCTGCTGCTTCGTTCTCGTCAGCCTCTGTATCAAAAGCCTCTGCCTGTACATCTGCCTGTTCTGTATCAGCTAATCTCTCGTTCTCAGCAAGTTCCTCATCCGAATAATCATAATCGTCATCATAATCATCCTCTTCATAATCATTCTCATAATCCATGAAGTCACCTGACTCTCTGGCCTGTGTCTCGCTCTTGATATCAATCTTGAAGCCTGTAAGTCTTGCTGCAAGTCTTGCATTCTGTCCTTCCTTACCGATTGCAAGCGAAAGCTGATAATCCGGAACAACAACCTTTGCTGATTTCTCATCTGCATCTGCGATAACAGAGATAACCTTTGCAGGGCTAAGTGCGTTCTGGATAAGTATTGCCGGATTCTCATCCCATGTGATGATATCGATTTTCTCACCGCGAAGCTCATTTACGATAGCATTTACTCTGGCACCATTCATACCTACACATGCTCCTACAGGGTCTACGTTTGGATCATTTGACCATACTGCAATCTTTGTTCTGCTTCCGGCCTCACGTGAAATAGCCTTTATCTCAACTATGCCCTCTTTAACCTCTGTAACCTCTGACTCGAAAAGTCTCTTCACAAGCTCAGGATGTGTTCTTGAAACAAGAATCTTTGGTCCCTTTGATGTGGACTTAACCTCAAGGATATATACCTTGATACGCTCTGTAGGCTTGAATACCTCACCCTTTATCTGCTCACTCTCAGTCAGAAGTGCATCTGCCTTACCTAAGTTGATGCTGACATTCTTTCCGATGTATCTTTGAACAACACCTGTCACAACATCCTTTTCCTTGCTGTTGTACTCGTCAAATATTACCTTTCTCTCCTCCTCGCGGATTTTCTGAAGGATAACATTCTTTGCGTTCTGTGTAGCAATACGTCCGAATTCCTTTGACTTAACCTCAACTCTCACGATATCTCCAAGCTGATAGTTACCGTTTACCTTGTGCGCATCTGCTAAAGAAATCTCCTCAACCGGATCCTCAACCGTATCTACAACTGTCTTCTCCTGGTAGCATGAGAAAGCACATGTCTCAGGATCGATTTCTACCTTTACATTGTCTGATTTACCAAAATGGTTCTTGCAGGCAGTCACAAGAGAGTTCTCAATTGCCTCAAGTAAAGTTTCTTTACTGATGTTTTTCTCCTGCTCTAATATATTTAACGCTTCTAATAACTCATTGCTCATTATTTTTTCCTCCTATTTGTGTTATCGTGCGCTTTAATTAAAAATCCAATGCCTGACGTATAAGCGCAATGTCACTCTTATTGAATGTAGTCTCATTGCCGTCTTCATCGGTTATTGTCACTGTATCCTTATCATAGGCTTTAAGCAGACCATAAAATTCCTTTGATTTGTTGATAGCCCTGTATGTGCGAATCTCTATTTCCTTATTCATATTGCGCACATAGTCCTTTTCCTTCTTGAGAGGTCTTCCAAGCCCCGGCGAGCTGACCTCGAAGGTGTACGAATCAGGAATATAGTCCTCTCTGTCGAGAATCTCATTCATCTGCCTTGCAACCACTTCACAGTCATCAACAGTTATGCCACCCTCCTTATCGATATATGCTCTCAGGTAGTTCATGCCGCCTTCCTTGACATACTCGACATCAACAAGCTCAAAATTCATGCTGTCAAGAATTGGTTGTATAAAACTCTCCGTCTTTGCCTCATATACACTTGCCTTTGACATTTTATCACCTCTCTTTTTTATATTTGTAACTATTCAGAATTGTTCCAAGTGGTTCTGAATAGCTGCCTGATGTTTATAAACGTGAATTGAGAGAGGACTTCTGCCCTCTCTCAATCTAGTCAACGTTGTTATCATAGGTATAATAGCACTATCAGAAAAAAAAATCAAGTTTTTTTAAAAAAGTGCTTGCTTTTTTTGAAACTCCATGATAGTATAATACACGGTTCGTTGGTCAAGCGGTTAAGACGCCGCCCTCTCACGGCGGAAACACGGGTTCGATTCCCGTACGGACTGCTCACTGATATTTATTTAATTAAATACAGCCCAACCCGAAAGCATCGCATTTATGCGATGTTTTTTTATTGTTGTTGACACCGGACGCACCCGCTGCACCGAAATGCACCTTGCATGCGCTAACGCTACGCTGTCAAGATACTGTACGAATTATGCTTTTTAGGCTCACTTTGCTTGACGAAACCGTCGAAACGCGCCGTCCATGGCGCGGTTCTCCTTGACTTGCCTTCCATGGCAAGTCATTTCTGTGTTTCATAGGCATAATTCTACAGTAACTAAACAGCTTCGCTAGTCGCTTATGCAAGGTGCATTTCGGTGCAGCGGGTGCGTCCGGTGTCTATCCACGCTATGATAAATATTTCCGCCTTAAAGTAAAATTGCCTTGGAGCATTCCGTTTACCACAGAAATGCTCCAAGGCATAAATAATTCAAGTATAAATCCGGCTTAAAAATCAGTTATAATTAATCATCATATCCGTTAGGATTGTTCTTCTGCCATCTCCATGAGTCGGCGCACATCTCCTTAATACCATACTGTGCTTCCCAGCCGAGCTCTCTCTTGGCCTTTGATGGATCACAGTAGCATGTAGCAATATCGCCAGGTCTTCTAGGCTTTATTGTATAAGGAATCTTAACACCTGTTGCAGCCTCGAAATTCTTTACGATATCAAGCACGCTGTAGCCATGTCCTGTTCCAAGATTGTAGATGCAAAGACCTGCATTCTCCTCAATTTTCTTTAAAGCTTTGACATGTCCAACCGCAAGGTCAACTACATGGATGTAATCTCTCACACCTGTTCCGTCAGGAGTATCATAGTCATCTCCGAATACTCCAAGCTCTTTGAGCTTGCCTACTGCCACCTGTGTGATGTAAGGCATGAGGTTGTTTGGAATACCGTTTGGATTCTCACCCATTGTACCACTCTTATGAGCTCCGATTGGATTGAAGTAACGAAGAAGAATAACGTTCCACTCATTATCTGCCTTATAGATGTCCATAAGTATCTGCTCAAGCATAGACTTTGTCCAGCCGTATGGGTTTGTACACTGTCCCTTTGGACACTCCTCTGTGATAGGAATCTGTGCAGGATCTCCGTATACTGTAGCTGATGAAGAGAAAATGATGCTCTTGCAGCCATTCTGTCTCATCACATCAACAAGTGTAAGTGTTCCTGCAATATTATTGTTATAGTACTCCCAAGGCTTTGCCACAGACTCTCCTACTGCTTTGAGTCCTGCAAAGTGAATACAGCTATCTATCTTTTCTTCCTTAAAAATCTTATTTAAGATGTCTCTGTCAAGGATATCTCCCTTATAGAACTTTACTTCTTTGCCTGTAAGAGCCTTAACTCTGTCAAGTGACTTCTCAGATGAATTTGAAAGATTGTCAAGTACTACAACATCGTAGCCTGCATCAAGAAGCTCCACACATGTGTGGCTTCCGATATATCCGGCTCCACCAGTAACTAAAATTGCCATAATAAATATCTCCTTTTCATTTTTGTTAAATTTATTGTAGCGCATTTGCTCATTTTTGTATAGAATAAAATGTAGAAGAAATATGTAAAAATGTTGTAAAGGTAGGCAATATGAACAATAAATACAAAAATTCCTATATCGTAAAAGAAAAAGAGCTTGTATCTCTATCCGTATATAACGTAGGCTTCCAGAGCTGTGATAGCCTGTATCAGTGGGGACCCGGTATCAGAGACCATTATCTGATTCACTATATCATAAGCGGTAAAGGCCGCTACACTGTAAATGGCAGTATTCACACATTAACTCCCGGTGATGCGTTTCTCGTATATCCAAATACCGAAGTGATTTATCAGGCTGATGCGCAAGATCCTTGGGAATATACCTGGGTAGGCTTTACCGGCAGCGATGCTGCAACCATTTTAAGAGCCACTGATTTCACAAAAGCGCATCCATACATACACAGTGTATCAAACGGAAACGAAATCAAAAGACAGCTCATGCATATATACGACGCCAGAGGCACAGAATTTGAAAATGCACTCGAAATGACCGGGCGACTCTACACCACCCTCGCTCTTTTTGTCAGCGCCGCCACATCAAAGCCACCGCAAAACAGTGCAAACTCCTATGTACAAAAGGGTATCGAATACATCTCCGCCAACTATTCATACCCTATCACCGTTGAGGATATTGCATCATATATAGGCTTAAGCCGAAGTCACCTGTTCCGTTCCTTCCAGAGCATCCTCGGTGTATCGCCAAAGGAATATCTGACCGATTTCAGAATCAAACAGGCATGCTATCTGCTTAAACACTCCTCATTGTCCATCACAGCAATTGCAGGCTCTATAGGGTTTGATAACAGCCTTTATTTTTCAAAGACCTTTCATAAAATAAAAGGCCTTTCGCCTAAGGAGTATCGCAGTAAATACAAAAAAGCTCAAGAATAAAAAAGCTGCCGGGCTTCATGTGAAGCCCGGCAGCTTTTTTCATATATCTCTTTATGCTAAACTAAGCAAGCTTAGATTTAGCAACCTCTACTAATTTAGCAAATCCTGCTGCATCTGTAACAGCCATATCAGCTAATACCTTACGGTTAAGGTCAACGTTTGCTAACTTTAAGCCGTGCATGAACTGGCTGTATGAAAGTCCGTTGAGACGAGCTGCTGCGTTGATACGAGCAATCCATAACTGACGGAACTGTCTCTTTCTCTCTTTACGTCCAGCGTATGAGCTTGTAAGTGCTCTCATAACTGACTGCTTTGCTACTCTATACTGCTTAGATCTAGCGCCTCTATAACCCTTTGCTAACTTTAATGTTCTGTTATGTCTTTTCTTAGCGCCTAAACCGCCTTTAACTCTTGCCATTTGTTGATTCCTCCTTAACTAATACTACCGATTACATGTATGGTAAAATCTTCTTCATATTCTTAACATTTGTCTCATCTGTCATTGTTGCTTTTCTGAGATTTCTCTTTGTCTTTGTTGTTTTCTTAGTTAAGATATGTCTCTTGTAGGCTTTATTTCTTTTTAACTTTCCTGTTCCTGTAACTTTGAAACGTTTTGCAGCTGCTCTGCTTGTTTTCATTTTTGGCATTGTGTGTTCCTCCTTAAATTGTTATCTCTTTTCTGCCAGCACCATACCGATGCTTCTTCCTTCAACCTTTGGTGCTTTCTCCACTACCGCTACATCTGAAAGATTCTCCGCTATATCATCAAGGATATGTTTGCTTGCATTCATATGAGCCATCTCACGTCCTCTGAATCTGAGTGTGATCTTTACCTTATTTCCTTTTGCAAGAAATTTCTTTGCAGCATTCATCTTGGTATTCAAGTCGTTAGCCTCAATGTTAGGTGAGAGACGAATCTCTTTCAATTCAACGGTCTTCTGCTTTTTCTTTGCATCCTTTTCCTTACGGGCCTGCTCATAACGATACTTACCATAGTCAATCACCTTACATACAGGTGGCTTTGCATTTGGTGCTATCTTTACTAAATCAAGTCCTGCCTCGTCTGCAATCTTTTGAGCTTCTCTTGAAGAAACAATTCCTAACTGCTCTCCATCCGCTCCAATCAGTCGAACTTCTCTGTCTCTGATCTGTTCATTAATCATTAATTCGCTAATGGTCTTGTACCTCCATAAAAAATAGTGGATAGGCAGACTATCCACTATACAATCTTCAACACAAATGTTTGAAAATATTAACGCTAAGTCGCGCCATTGCGCTTAGGTGAGAGTGGATACTCTACTTTGTTTTCATACAACTACTAGAATATATCACAGACAATTTCTGTTGTCAACACTTTTATCTAAATTTCTATAATCTAATATGTACCAAGAATCTTAAGGGCAATTGCCTCTTCCCTTATGCCTCTTAACGCATTCTGCACCGCCGTATCCGTAAAACGCCCCTCAAAATCAACAAAGAACCTGTACTCCCATGCCTTATCAGATATCGGACGAGACTGGATATTTAACATATTGATTCCATTGTATATAAAGTGTGCCAGCATATGATACAGTGCACCACTCTTGTGAGGTGTCTCAAAGCATATGCTTATCCTGTCCGCATCTCTGCGGCATACCCTTTTAGCCGACACAATTATAAACCTTGTTGCATTGTTTTTATTGTTCTGTATGCGGCTCTCAAGCACCTGAAGCCCGTATATATCAGCCGAGATATGGCTAGCTATGCCAGCCTGTGTGATATCTCCGTCATCCTTTACCTTCTTTGCAGAAAAAGCTGTATTCCTGACAGCCACCTGGTTAATATCCTTATGCTCATCAAAAAAATCTGAGCACTGCATAAGCGCCTGCGGATGTGAGTACACAGTCCTTATATCAGAAATCTTTGCACCCGGAAGTCCCATCAGACTGTGGTCGATGCGTATAATCTGCTCCCCAACTATATAATTGTCGTATTCAACAAGCAGATCATAGTTTTCCGATACAATACCGGCTGAAGAATTCTCTATCGGAAGCACTGCATAATCAGCCTTTCCGCATTTGATATCCTCCATGGCATCCTTCCAGGAATCCACGTTGTAGCCATTACAGTTCTCGCCAAAGTATGTCTTCATGGCAAGCTGTGAATATGCACCCTCAACTCCCTGAAACACAATCCTTGCATTGGAAAAATCCAGGCTGTCTACCTCAGTAAAGTTTTCCTTCTCCACTATGCCATGCTCAGTCATAAGCTGATACTGCTTCTTTCTACTGGTCGACATAATCTGTTCAAAAAGCTCAACTATACCGTGCTTCAAAAACTCATCATCTGCAAGAGACGATAATTTCTCAAGCTTTTCATCCTCTCTCGTCTTGTCAAAGACCTTTTTGCCGGTGGTTATCTTATACTCGGCAACGTGCTTTGAGATATCCATTCTTTCCTTATATAATCTGACTATTTCACTGTCTATCTCATCGATAGACGCTCTCAATTTCATTAAATCTTCCATTATTGTCTCCTAAAAAAGATATAATAAAATATTATTACAAATTTTATAGAAAGGCAAGTAATCCTTGAAAGATTTATCATATATAGATATAATTTAGTTAATATCTAAGCATAAATATCAAATACCCTCGGGAGAATTACATGAAAAAATATCTAAAAATAATTATTCCACTAATTTTAATATGCATCACAGGCCTTGTTATATACCATTTTGTATCAAAGGTAAAGCTTAATTCATCCTATGTAAATGGTAATACTGCAGGTAATCTGTACAATGCCGGGCTCTTCTGTGAAAGTGACGGTGAAGTATTTTTCTCAAATACAAACGACAACGGCAGGCTGTATGCCATGAACTTAGACGGCAGCAATATACATAAACTGAGCAATGACACCGCCATGTACATAAACGCAGATAAAAACTATGTCTATTACGTAAGAAACAACAATCAGAAAATCACAAGTCAGACCTACTTTTCATATGACAGGAACAGTCTCTGCCGTATAAAAAGAAATGGCCACGGCTCCACCGTGCTGGATCCTGACCCATGCATCTATGCATCCCTGATAGGCAACTACATATATTATCTGCACTATGACACACAAACAGCTACCTCTCTATACCGCATCAGAATAGATGGAGAAGAAAAAAAGAAAATAAAAAATCACTATCTGTTTACCTGCAACACATCAGACCGGTATTTTTATTATAATAATCCAAAAAACGGACAGCTATACAGATATGACACTGCTTCACAGAGCGAAGCCTTATTCTACGACTGCAACTGCTACAAGCCGGTTGTGCTGGATGACACAAATGTGTACTACATGGATGTAAATCGTGACAATGCAATTGTCCATGTCAATATCAACAATCCAAATCCTGTGGTTTTAACGGAAGCCAATATTGAGCATTACAATGTATATGGCAGTCTGATATTCTATCAGCGCGGCGGTGATAATCCGGCACTGTGTGTTGTAAAAAATGACGGCACCGGCTTTAAAGAGCTTGCTAAGGGTGAGTTTTGCAACATAAACGTAACATCACAGTATGTGTATTTCACAGATTTTGTCTCGAACAAAGAGTACTGTACATCCACACAGAATCCGGATACAATAAAAGCTTTACAGCCATAACAGATAATTTCATTAAAAAGAACACGCATGATTAATCAACTCATGCGTGTTTTTTATTAATTCATATAAAATTCAAATCTTGATCTGTATATATCACTGCACTTTCCGGTATTCTGGTCTATCGCAATAACAGAAAGCACATTATTTCCCTCAGGAACAGGTATTGGAGCTGTATACTCTGTTGATGCAGCACTCGGATCTGACGAATCCCAGGTATAGTATACCTTGCAATTTTCAGGTACTGTGATTGTAATGTCTGTCTGTGCACCAAATGTACCTCCGTCAGGGTCTATCTCCGGTGCATCCGGTGCCTCAAACTCGATTTCATACTTGGCAGATGCCACCTCGCTTTTGATTCCTCTGTCATCAACCGCAACAGCTGTTATCTCATATGTGCCTTCCTTGTCCAGGGTGATCGGGCTATAATATCTTTCTCCTCTGGTCAAAGGATCATCCGAATCATATGAATAGTATATTTTGGTATCGCTGTCTGCATCTATAGAAAGCTCAATAGTCTCTCCATACTTGCCACTGCTCTTGCTAAACTGCGGTTTAGATACAGTATAATCCGCAAAAAGCTTTAAAACAGATGCATCCTTAGCACTCTCACGCAGCGCAACAATTGCATCATAATCCTTTTTTGATTCATAAATCGAGATAAGCTGCTTATAAGCCTCTTTGCTCTTTGGATCAATATTGATAATTTCCTGATACAGCACAAGAGCGGCATCATAATCCTTCTTCGACATATATATATCAGCCAAAGCAAATCTGACATCTGTATTATCCGAATCAATCGACAAAGCCTTCTCATAATAAGAAACCGCGGAATTTATATTCCCCGCCGAATAAGCCGCCTTTGCCTGCTTCACCTGATAATCAAATGAATTGTCATGTGATCTGCTTACATTACGTGTAATAGCTGCAATAAGTATTACAATTGCTACAGCGCACACTACAGCTGATATAATAATTATCTTCTTCTGCTGCGCTCTCTTTGCCCTCTGTCCGTCAGACTGCGGCTTCTCACACGGTTGTTTCGTCTGAGACAGCTGCTCACCTGTCTGAGCCTGTCTCACTTGCTGCTTTACAGACTGTGACATTCTGTCCGGTTTTTGTCCGTTCCACTGACCGGCACTATAAAGCTGTTCCCTCACCGGCTCATCAAACCTGATTGTCCTATCAGACACAGGCTTTGCAGTCTTTTGTCCATCAGTTCGCCTGTCATCATTTCCAACCAGATTATCAAGATAATCATCAAATTCGTTGTAATCAGGCACTATCTGAACCGGATGCCCACAGACATCACAGTACAGACTGCCCGCCTTCAATTCATTACCACAATTGGCACATCTCATACATCTAATCCTCTTACTTATTGTCTAATTGTCTAATTATCTCTTCATAGCCTCAACACAATTGCTCATGAGCATCGCAATTGTCATAGGACCTACACCGCCCGGTACAGGTGTGATATGTGACGCTTTAGACACAACAGAATCAAAATCCACATCACCACACAGCTTATTTTCAGCATTTCTGTGGATTCCAACATCAATGACAACCGCACCATCCTTCACATATGAAGCATCTATAAACTTAGGCTTTCCTATTGCCACTATAAGTATATCAGCATTTTTACATACATCTTTTAAATCCTTTGTATGTGAATGACATACCGTAACAGTTGCATTCTCCCTAAGCATGAGAAGTGACATAGGCTTGCCGACTATATTGCTTCTGCCAACCACAACACAGCTTTTACCATCAATATCTATATTGCTTCTCTTTAAAAGCTGAATGATACCGGCCGGAGTACACGGCAAAAAACCAGGCTTTCCTATAACCATCGCTCCAACACTCTGTGGACTGAAGCCGTCAACATCCTTCTTCGGGTCAATAGCATCAATAACCTTGTCCTCATCGATATGCTTTGGCAGTGGAAGCTGACAGAGAATACCATTTACAGAAGCATCAGCATTGAGCTTTTCGATAAGTTTTAATATCTCATCCTCCGTAGTCTCCTCTGCAAGTTCATACGAAAGCGATTTGATTCCGACATACTCACATGCCTTTTTCTTGTTGCGCACATACACTGATGATGCAGGGTCATTTCCGACCTGAATCACCGCAAGGCACCCCTCGATACCCTTTTTCTTAAGCTCAGCCACTTCTTCCTTAAGCTCATCCTTAATCTGCGTTGAAATTAATTTTCCGTCTATTAGATTAGCCATATTTCCTCCTAGAATAATCCTGTGATCACACCATTGTCATCCACATCAATGCCGTATGCAGCCGGCTTCTTTGAAAGTCCCGGCATAGTCATGATAGAACCGTTTACTGCTACCACAAAGCCTGCACCTGCTGACGCATAAACCTCACGTACGTTGATTTTAAAGCCGCTCGGTCTGCCAAGCTTCTTAGCATCATCAGAAAGCGAATACTGTGTCTTTGCCATACATACAGGGAAATCTCCCATTCCAAGGTCTGTAATTCTCTTAAGTTCTCTCTCTGCTGCCGGAGAATATGTAACACCATCTGCTCCATATATTTCTTTTGCAACAGTTTCAATCTTTTCCTTAAGTGACAGGCTATCATCATAGAGCACCTTAAAATTGCTTTCCTTGTGCTCGATTGTTTCAAGTACCTTGTTGGCAAGGTCAATTCCGCCTTCGCCACCCTTCTCCCATACCTCTGAGAGTGCAAATTCACAGCCTCTTTCTTTACAGAACTGCTCTACAAAATCAGTCTCAGCCTTTGTATCTGTGACAAATGAATTTAATGTGACAACTACAGGCACTCCAAACTTGTGAAGATTCTCAATATGCTTCTCAAGATTTACGATTCCAGCCTTAAGTGCATCAAGATTCTCTGATGAAAGCTCATCCTTTGGCACACCGCCATTATATTTTAATGCTCTGATTGTTGCAACAAGTACAACTGCATCCGGCTTAAGCCCTGCCATACGGCACTTGATATCAAAGAACTTCTCTGCGCCAAGGTCTGCGCCAAAGCCTGCCTCAGTGATAACATAGTCTGCAAGCTTTAATGCTGTCTTTGTGGCACGGACACTGTTACAGCCATGTGCTATATTGGCAAAAGGTCCACCGTGAACTATTGCCGGTGTATGCTCAAGTGTCTGGATAAGGTTCGGCTTTAAGGCATCCTTTAAGAGAGCTGCCATAGAGCCTGTAGCCTGAAGATCATCGGCTGTGACAGGCTTTCCGTCAAAGGTGTATGCCACGATAATTCTGCCAAGCGCTTCTTTAAATCTGCCATATCATCGGCCAGACAGAGTATTGCCATAATTTCAGATGCTACAGTGATGACAAAATGATCTTCTCTGACCATTCCGTCCATCTTGCTTCCAAGACCAACAACGATATTTCTAAGGACACGGTCATTCATATCCATACATCTCTTCCATACAATCTGGCGTGGGTCGATACCAAGCTCGTTTCCCTGCTGGATATGATTGTCAAGAAGTGCCGCAAGCAGATTGTTCGCAGATGTAATTGCATGAAAATCTCCTGTAAAATGAAGATTTAAATCCTCCATTGGGACAACCTGTGCATATCCGCCACCGGCTGCTCCTCCCTTGATACCAAAGCAAGGTCCAAGTGACGGCTCACGAAGTGCGATAAGTGCTTTCTTTCCCAGGCGTCCAAATGCCTCTCCAAGACCTACGCTTGTGGTTGTCTTTCCCTCTCCTGCAGGAGTCGGGTTTATAGCTGTAACAAGTATGAGCTTTCCGTCAGGATTTTTCTTTGTGCGATTGATAAGCTCATCAGAAATCTTTGCCTTATACTTTCCATAAAGCTCTAAGTCATCCTCTTCAATCCCTATAGATGCTGCTACATCCTTGATTGGAAGCATTGTAGCTTCCTGTGCGATCTGAATATCTGTTTTCATTTTTCTTTGCTCCTTTGTGTTAATTATTCTCTAATATAGTATCTAATTCCTCTTTAGTCACCAGAACCTTGCGGGGCTTTGTCCCCTCCTCAGGTCCCACTACACCGGCCTCTTCGAGCTGATCCATGATGCGGGCCGCCCTGTTGAAGCCAATTTTAAGGTATCTTTGAAGCATTCCAATTGAAGCCCGTTCCTTATCTGTGATAATTGACGCTGCCTCCGCAAAGTAAGAGTCCCTGCCATCATCCGTGTTTTCCACATCTGAAATGGTAACGGTTGTATTTGTCGTATCATTCGACAGGCTCTCCATCTTTTGTGCCACATCATTACTGTACTGTGCATTCTCATTATTTTCAATAATAAATTTCACAATATCGGAAACTTCTTTATCTGAAACGAATGCGCCCTGTACTCGAAGGGGCTTCGGAACACCCTGTGGGTCAAATAACATATCTCCCTTTCCAAGGAGCTTTTCCGCACCATTCATATCAAGTATGGTACGACTGTCAACACCACTTGTAACCGCAAATGCGATACGGCTTGGCATATTCGCCTTGATGAGACCTGTAATAACATTAACAGAAGGCCTCTGTGTAGCTATAATCAGATGTATACCGGCTGCTCTCGCAAGCTGTGCCAGCCTGCATATTGCCTCCTCTACATCCTTTGATGCAACCATCATAAGATCTGCAAGCTCGTCCACTATAATTACAATCTGTGGCATCTTTGGCGGTTTTTCTGTATCCTTGCCATCCATTGCATCAATCATGGCATTGTAACCGTTTATTTCCCTGACACCGCTGTTTGCAAACTTCTCGTATCGGTCTGTCATCTCTGAAACCGCCCAGTTTAATGCTCCTGCAGCTTTTTTAGGATCTGTAACAACCGGAATCATCAGATGAGGTATGCCATTGTATACACTAAGCTCAACCACCTTCGGGTCAATCATAATCAGCTTTACCTCATCCGGCTTTGCCTTGTATAGTATACTCATGATAATTGTATTGATACAAACTGACTTACCTGAGCCGGTAGCACCTGCAATTAAAAGATGTGGCATTTTTGCGATATCAGTAACCTTAACCTTGCCTGCAATATCTTTTCCCACTGCAAAGGTAATCTTTGATTTGGCATTTTTAAATTCTTCAGACTCCACAAGCTCCCTGAAGGAAACAGCAACACTCTGGCTGTTTGGCACTTCGATGCCCACAGCGGCTTTTCCCGGAATAGGAGCCTCGATTCGTATATCCGCAGCTGCCAGATTAAGCTTTATATCATCTGCCAGATTCACAATCTTTGATACCTTCACTCCAAGCTCCGGTGTGATTTCAAACCTTGTAACAGCAGGACCGCAGCTTATATTATTCACCTTCGCATTCACCCCAAACACATTAAGAGTCTGTTCAAGCTTTGCCGCCGTCTCACGCAGATGAGCCTGCGAATCACCGGTCTTCCCCCTGTCAGGAGCCTTAAGCAGATCAACATCCGGAAATACATACGGCTTCTGCTGGATTGCATTTTCTGCGTCATTTATCGCTATCTGCTCGCTGACTTTTTCGACCTCTTTGGCGAGCTCATCCTTATCTGATTTGACTTTTTTCTTACCTGGCTCTGCTGCAGGTGGTTTTGTCATTACCACATCTGCAACCGGAGCTGATAATTTTGATTGCAGCTCATTATCTTTTTGTATGCCAAAATCATCAGATATATCAGGCTCCACGCAGCCCGATATAGGTATCTGCGACACATGGCTTGCAGCTGCTGCGCCCGAGCTGTCCGGTTTCATTCCATTAATCTGCTGCAGGGTCTTTCTGCCAAGCTCATCTGCACTATCACTATCGGCTGTGCCACCCAAAACCGAAACCGGCTCCGATGCCACACCAAAGTCCGGTGTTTGCACTATTTCCCCTGCATCCCCTGATGTAAGGCTTGTCGTCTTTTTCTCCTTTATTGCAGGTGAACTCGGGTAATTCTCTATAGTTATCTCACCAAGCGCATCTGTAGCTGCTGCACCTTGTCCAAATATCCCCACATGCGCTGTATCACTACCTGCCATGCCTGAATCCAGCGCATTTTCACTGCCATCAATTTTTGTATCAAGTGACACGCCTGTTATCTTATTGTCCATCCTTCGGCCGGCACGCTTACTCCTTCTGCCACCTTTTGCAGCCTCCTTTATGTCACTCTCTGTATCATCTGAAGCTAAACCATCTCTTGTCTGACGCTCTCTTGACTTATACTGCCGATACTCCTGATATCTCTCATTATTCTCACGCGCTGACTCGTATACCTTTCGGCCGCCGTTTCTCATACCCTTCATGAATGACTTACCGGTAATGAGCACAAGACAGATAATCATCACAACTATTGTCACCACGTATGCACCTATAATTCCTACCGCCGGAACTAAAATGCAGCCTATAAGAGCACCTATAAAGCCACCACCTGAATGCCTTTCAACACTGTCAATGTATGACTGCACCGGCGAAACCGCGAATTCACCATACACTGCCAGGTACATAAACACACATATAAACCATATGAGAACTATGGTCATAACAAGCTTCATGATAGCATATGAATTGCCCTTATTGGACACAGCAAAAAAGCTGCCCACCAGAAGCACAAGTGGAAAAATATATGCCACCATTCCAAATAAACCAAAAAGGAAACCGCTTACTGCGTTTCCCAAATTACCGCCTATTCCAAAATTGCTTATAAATAAAAGGATTGAAACAGCTACTACTATCCAGAGAAATATTTCCTTTTTAAAGGCCTGCTGCCTCTCTATCTGAGCCATTCTCTCCTTTTTTGTCTGTCTTTTTGCTGAGGATTTCTTCCTCGTTGCCATGTAACTAACCTCCGTATTTTGATTTACAGAGTATATAATAACATATTTCTTCTGTTCTGTGTAAATTTTCTAAAGTAATTTTTCGATTTTGTGATTAAAGGGTCAAAAGGTATCATCGATGCATGCTTGCATGCAATTCGATGTATACCTTATTGATCCGCACTACACCGAGAAAGTAGCAATTTGCTGCGGGGACGTAGCAAATTAGCGGATTTCGAGGTGGAGTCAGATTACGGGAATGCGTAGCATGTAGTAATCTGATTAATCATAAATGAGGTGCAAAATACCCCGCCATGAATGGCGGGGGCAAAATGTTATGCAAAAAGCACAATTTTACAAAATATTTTATTCACCAATAAGGTAATTGTATAATCCCTCATATTTGAATTTCGAAGCATTCCAAGAGAAATCATTGGCCATGCCCCTGTCCACAATCTGGTTCCACTCACGCTTCTTATCGAAGAAGATGTGCTTAGAATAATTGATGACTGCAAGCATCTCATCGGCATTGTAGTTTGAGAATGAGAAGCCATCTCCTGAATTCTCATACTCATTGTAAGGCTTAACCGTATCCTTGAGACCTCCTGTCTCACGAACAATCGGAACTGTACCATAGCGGAATGAAATAAGCTGTGTCAGACCGCAAGGCTCAAACCTGGACGGCATCAAAAATGCATCAGCAGCCGCATAGAGCTTGTGAGCCAGATCATCGGAGTAACAGATATTTGCCGAAACTCTGTCAGGGTATTTCCATGCATAGTGTCTGAACATATTCTCGTACTGAGGATCTCCTGTACCGATAACAACAAGCTGTGTGAAATCGTCCACGATACCTTCAATCACATGATTGATAAGGTCAAGACCTTTCTGGTCTGTAAGTCTTGAAATAAGACCTATCATATACTTCTTCTTGTCAACCGCAAGACCAAGATCCTGCTGAAGCTTTGTCTTGTTGTTGAACTTCTTCTTTCTGAAATCGGAAGCATTGTAATTACAATAGATTCTGCCATCAGTCTGTGGGTCATAGGCATTGTAATCAATACCGTTTACGATACCCTGCATGTCAAAATGTCTGGCACTTAAGAGCCCGTTTAATCCCTCACCATAGTACTCTGTCTGAATCTCGTTTGCATATGTATCACTGACAGTGGTGATGTAGTCAGCATATACAAGACCACCCTTAAGCATATTTGCGTCCTTCTTGAACTCAAGCTTGTCCGGTGTGAACAGATTGTCTGTAAGACCTGAAACACCCTGTACCCACTCCCTGTCCCATATTCCCTGGAACTTAAGATTGTGGATAGTGATAATTGTCTTGATACCCCAGAAAAATGGATTTGCGGCAAACTCATTCTTTAAGTATACAGGCAGAAGACCTGTCTGCCAGTCATGACAGTGTATAATATCCGGCTTAAAATCAATAAGCGGGAGCATTGAGAGTACAGCCTTGTCAAAGAATGTATACTTCTCAATCTCAAACTTAGTGTCAGAAGTATATGGAGAAAATCCTGTAAAGAACTCCTGATTGTCAATAAAGTAATATGTAACGCCGTCCTGCTCATATTTGAGCACTCCGACATACTTGTCCTGCACGTATGGACCTGAGCTCATGTAAAAATGGGTAACATACTCAAAATTATTGCGATACTGCTCCGGTATACAGCTATAATCAGGTATTACAACCCTTACATCCCAATAGTTCTTGTCAAACTCTTTGGGAAGTGCACCGCACACATCTGCAAGACCTCCTGTTTTTATAAATGGTACACACTCTGAAGCTACAAATAGAATCTTTTTCATATTCTCCTCCCGCTAAAACCCGTGATATATAATATTTAGTTTACTCTTCCCAATTATGGTATACTTCCTGGACGTCGTCATCATCGTCAAGAAGGTCTAAGATACGGCCGATATTTGTGATGTCAGCTTCATCTGTCAGTGTGACATATGTCTGTGGAATCATTGTGACCTCTGCTGAAGCCATTGTGATGCCTGCCTCCTCAAGAGCAGCCCTGACTGCATCAAAATCAGCAGGTGCAGTTGTGATTTCGTAGCTGTCATCCTCATCGGCAAAATCCTCAGCACCTGCATCGAGTGCCTGCATCATAAGGTCATCTGCATCCATATCGCACTCTTCCTTGTCGATGATGATCTGACCCTTCTCGTCAAACATGTATGATACACAGCCCTGTGTACCGATGCTTCCCTGTCCCTTTGTAAAGGCATTGCGGACATTGGCCGCTGTACGGTTCTTATTGTCTGTAAGACACTTTACGATAATAGCTGTGCCTGATGGTCCATAGCCCTCATATGTAGCTGTCTCATAGTTTACACTGTTGCCGTCTCCTGCTGCCTTCTTGATACCTCTTTCGATTGTATCGTTTGGCATATTGTTGGCCTTTGCTTGGCAACTACCTGTGCAAGCTTGAAGTTATTGGCAGGATCCGGTCCTCCCTCTTTAACTGCAACTGCGAGCTCTCTACCGATCATTGTAAAGATTTTGCCCTTTGCAGCATCATTTTTCTCTTTCTTATGCTTGATATTCGCAAATTTAGAATGTCCTGACATAATTTGTATCCTCTTTTCTACTTTTAAAAATAATCCATATCTTATAATATCATTTTTTCTCTTCCGGCGCAAGTTTCTTAATCATTACCTGCTTAATCACCTTATCCTCGACGCTCATAACAGAAAATCTGTAGCCATATGCGCTAATCACAGTCTTATCCCCCTCCTCCGGAATCTTATCCGAAAGCGATATGATAAAACCGTTAAGCGTCTCGTAGGCATCATCATCAACAGGCAGTGACAGCGCCTCCTTCACATCGGAAAACTCAGTCATGCCGTCCATTATAAATGTCTCGTCATCATTCTTTCTGATGTAGTTTTCTTCCTCATCGTGCTCATCCTCGATATTTCCGACAAGCTCCTCGAGTATATCCTCCATCGCGATAAGTCCCGATATCTGTCCGTACTCATCCACAACCATCGCAAGATGACTCTTTTTAGACTGCATCTTTTTAAACAGATCATTGATATTTACCGTCTCGGGTATGAAGTCCACCGGCCTGATAAGCCCGTCTATGTCCTTGATACTGCTGCGGTAAACCTCATTTTTTTCAAAAAATGTAAAAGCATCCTTGATATGTAAGACTCCGATGATACTGTCAACATCATTCTCATAGACCGGAAAGCGAGATTTGCCGGTATCTATGATAAATTCGATTGCATCAATAAAGGACATACTGCCGTCAAGGCTTACGATATTTTTGCGGTGAGTCATGATATCTTTTACTTCCTTATCATCAAACTCAAACACATTGTGTATCAGCTCTGCCTCAGATGCAAGGATTGTTCCCTGCTCATGCCCCTCCCTGACCATGGAAATAATTTCTTCCTCTGTGACATCATCATTTCCAAGTATTCCATCGAGAGTCTTTTTGTTGTTTTTCATTCCATAAATCAATACTCCAATACACAAAAGAAGTATCACTACAAGTATTGATAAAATTATAATTGCATATAACATAATGTTTTATTATCCTATGTAATAAGTTCTAAGCTGATTTCAAGCGCCCTGTCTATTTTAAGCAATGTGTCCTCATCAAGATGGCACACCTTATCCTTAAGCCTTTTTTTGTCGATTGTGCGAAGCTGTTCTAAAAGCACAACCGAATCCTTTGCAAGCGCATACTCCTTGCAGGCAAGCTCCACATGTGTGGGCAGCTTTGCTTTATGCATCTGCGAGGTTATTGCTGCGCAGATTACCGTCGGGCTGTGTCTGTTTCCGACATCATTTTGTATTATAAGGACAGGTCTTATCCCGCCCTGCTCTGAGCCTACAACAGGCCTTAAATCAGCGTAATAAATATCTCCTCTTTGAATAATCATACACGAATACACTCCATATTATGGTATACAAAAAGTATCTCCAGATTTTTCGAGTGTATTCTTAAAAGTTACACTTTTTTAGTTTTTGTGGTAGATTCTTGGAACACGCGGTGTGATAAGACATGCAAACTCATAGTTGAATCTGCCTGAAAGCTCACCTAACTGCTCCATAGTGATTGTCTCATCCCCATCTTTACCGAGCAGAGTAACTGCATCGCCTATTTTCACGTCAGGTATGTCTGTCACATCAACCATAAACTGATCCATACAGACTCTGCCGCATATAGGTGCTTTTTTTCCTTTTATGAGAACCCAGCCCTTGTTTGAAAGTCCTCTTGAATATCCATCACCATATCCCACCGGGACAGTTGCTATCCTCATATGATGCTCTACCGTAAATGTGCCGCCGTAGCTTATATGCCTGCCCGGCTCAAGCTCCTTTACATAAGCAACCCTGCTGTGCAGTGACATGACAGGCTTTAGGGAGATTTTACTCTTGTCTACCTCCTCTGACGGCCACAGACCATAGAGTGTGATGCCTGCTCTTACCATATCCATATTGCACTCAGGGATTTCTACTATTCCCGCACTGTTTGAGCAGTGCTTAATTGGGATCTCGACTCCTCTTGCCTCAACAAGAGCTATCATCCTCTTAAAAAGATCAAACTGCTCAAAGGCAGGCTCCTTTGACAGCTCATCTGCCCTTGCAAAGTGAGTGAATATTCCCTCTATCATAATATTCGGCAGCTTAGCAATCTGTGCAATAATATCTGCACTTTCCTCTGTCACCTGAAAGCCTATACGGCACATACCGGTATCTATCTTGATATGTATCTTACAGGTTTTATTCTTGGCGACAGCGATACGCGATAGCTCCTTAGCTGTCTCATATGTACATACCGCCGGGCGCACATCGTTGTCCACTATCTCCTCAAACTGCTCCGGGAAGCTGAGTCCTAAAATAAGTATCGGCTTTTTCCTGCCTGCCGCAATAAGCTCCATTGCCTCGTTGCTTGTAGCAACGGCATAGCCCCACAAATACGGAAGCGGCTCCAGTACCTCTGAAACAGCCTCAGCACCGTGACCGTAACCATCAGCCTTTACGACTGCTGCCATCATTGTCCCCGGCTTTAGCTTATTGTGCATCGACTCCATATTATATAAAATTGCATCCAGATCTATATCTGCTCTGATTCTGTTAATTGCCATTTTTTCCACCTTAATCCAAACTTTATCTAATCCATCAATAATATCACTTGCTATCATACCATAAGAGCCGGTATTGTCAAATACCATATCACCGGCAAGTCCATGAATAAATGCACCGTATGCCGCGGCCTTTTTCGTGTCACGCCACTGTACCAGAAGACCTCCCACGACACCGCTTAGCACATCTCCGCTTCCGGCTGTTGCCATACCGCAGTTGCCGGACAGATTGATAAACTTTTCGCCATCAGCCGCTGCGATAATCGTACGAAAATCCTTAAGCACACAAGTCACATCGTACAAGCCTGCAAACTCTCCTGCCACACCGATGATATCCTCCTGTATATTAGCAATGCTCTTTTTCATAAGTCTGGACATCTCGCCCAGGTGCGGAGTCACGATGACAGGCATTTTATGCTCATTAAGTAAAGTCATGTTGTCTGATATGATATTAAGCGCATCCGCATCAATCACAAGAGGTATCTCTGCTGTTTTTAGTACTGTTTCAACTAACATTTTGGCATTATCAGACTTTGAAAGACCGGGACCTATCACCACTGCATCTGCCCACTCAAGCTCTGTCTCAAGTGCTTTAGCTGACGCGATATCAGTACAAAGCAGTGCTTCCGGCAAAGCACATTGGATTATTGAGCGGTTGCACTCCGGCGTTATAATTTTCACAAGCCCTGCTCCGCTTTTGTATGCAGCCTTTGCCGAAAGCACCGCCGCACCGGCCATATTGCGGCTTCCTGCTATAACTAACAGTTTTCCGAAAGTTCCCTTGTTGGAGTGTGCCGGTCTGTTATCAAGCTTCTTTAAATCAGACTCATCAAGAGCCCTTACTGATGGCAGATTACCACAAAAGCTGTGGTCATCTATGCCTATAGGCACCACCTTAACCAGACCGCAATAATCACAGCCCGGCCACAGGAGAAGGCCTGTCTTCTTATAAGAAAAAGTATATGTGAAATCTGCTTTAAAAGTGCATCCCATCACATGTCCTTTATCAGAATCCACTCCCGACGGCACGTCGACCGCCACCCTGTAAGCATCTGTCTTGTTAACGGATGAAATCACATCTGCTAAAGAGCCTTCTATGGCTCGCTTAAGCCCTGTGCCAAACAGTGCATCTATTATTACATCACTTTTACACACACACTCAATATCAGAGACCACCTTAAAGCCATACCTTGCGTATATATTTTTCTGCAGCTCAAAGAGCTCGCTTCCTGCCTCATCTGTGCCAAAAGCATAGTACACCATGCATCTGTATCCGGCCTGATTTAAAAGTCTTGCTATCGCGATACCGTCTCCTGCATTATTGCCTCTGCCGCATATCACGGCAAACTCCTTTGATTTATCAAAACATGCAACAAGCTCCCGGACAACACCGGCCGCAGCCTGCTCCATCAGCACCACCGAAGGAACCAAAAAGACCTGTGATGTTGTATCGTCCAGAAGCTTCATTTCATTACCTGTAACAATATATTCCAATATCAATTCCCCTTATTCTCATTGTTTGCATTATCAGTATTTGCATTATTGGCATTGAAAACCATAGGATCGTCATATTCAATATCAAAAAGATCTAAAACCTCAGCGCCAAAAATATCATGAAGATACGAATAAATCTCCCTGTTGTTAATATCTCTGTTCTGTTTTCTGATTACATTTTTCTTAAGTTCAACTCTTATATTTGCAATCCAGTCGTCAATTTCTTTTGATTCCAGTTTATTTTTCTCGATTTTTTCACTGAAGTAATCCATCGACAAAAGCATCAGCCTGTCATTTACAGCTTTTATATTCTTCTGGATTTCAATAAGCTCTCCCTCAATGTTGTCAGCTTTCTCATTTATCTCATCTATAAGCTGCTTATCCTTGTCACGCTTTTCATCACCGTCATCTCCCATGTTGGCAACAATATTAGACATAATTTTCGACTTAAGCTTTTTTAAATTCTTAAGCTCATTGTTGTACTTTCCCTGCAGCTTTAACAGCTCATCCAGTTCTTTTTCCGTGGCTGATATTTCGTCAGTCTTACCATGAATGGCAAAAAGTCTGTGCCACTTCTGGTCTAAAACCAGTAAAGGCACCTTTTTTCCTTTTAATGCAGCCTCAAAATCTTTTTTATCATTCATAAGACTCACCCTCTATTTATTTTTGGAGTTTTTAACAATATTATAGCTGAGCTGCATAAGGCTGTCAGACAGATGAACACTCTCCACAACCACATCTTTATTTGGAATTTCAAGATCCACATGTGCAAAATTCCATATAGCCCTTATTCCTAAATCCACAAGCTTTGACGCAATAGAGTCAGCCTTTGACTTTGGCATGGTGAGCGCCGCAATATCCACCCTGTGTGTTCTGCAATACTCATCCAGCTCACTTAGCATAAGGATTGGAATACCTCGCACACTCTTTCCTGAAAGCTCAGGATTTACGTCAAAAAGCGCTGTTATGACAAAGCCAAGCTTTTCAAACTTTACATAATTGGCGAGTGCCTGGCCCAGATTGCCTGCACCGATGATAATTATTCTATGCTCTGTGTTAAGTCCCATTATCTTTCCGATTTCCTCGTAGAGAAACTGAACATTGTATCCGTATCCCTGCTGTCCAAAGCCACCGAAATTATTGAGATCCTGTCTGATTTGTGAAGCTGTCACTTTCATTCTGTGACTCAGATCGTTTGATGAAATACGCTCCACTCCCTCATCCAAAAGCTCTCCGAGATATCTATAGTATCGTGGCAGTCTTCTGATAACTGCCTGTGATATTTCTTTACTCAAGTCTTATTCCTCCAATCATCAGGATATCATTTCTCTTTTAAAGACAAAAACCCAAGATTAATTATAATTTTTTGAAGGTCATCTGTCAATGTGTTAAGAATTTAACATTCAAAAAATTCATAATTATCCCCGGGTTATATCTTATTCTAAGGCTAAAAACCAAATTTCAGATTAAATTGTCTTCTCAAGCTCCTCTCTGATTGCCTTGATGAAGCCTTCGCTGTTTAAAACAGTAGGATTTTCAATTGTTGTGATGAGTGCGAGATCCTTTGTCATCTTTCCGCTCTCAATAGTCTTTATGCAGGCTGCCTCAAGCTTGTCTGCAAACTCAGAAAGTGCCGGAATCTTGTCAAGCTCTCCTCTTTTTCTGAGTGCTCCTGTCCATGCAAAAATAGTAGCTACAGAGTTTGTTGAAGTCTCCTCACCCTTTAAGTGCTTGTAATAGTGTCTCTGTACTGTTCCGTGTGCTGCCTCATACTCATAGTATCCGTGAGGGGATACAAGCACTGATGTCATCATGGCAAGTGAGCCGAATGCAGATGAGATCATGTCACTCATTACATCTCCGTCGTAGTTCTTGCATGCCCAGATAAATCCACCCTCAGATTTCATTACTCTGGCAACTGCATCATCAATAAGTGTGTAGAAATATGTAATTCCAGCCTTCTCAAAAGCATCCTTATACTGTGCATCAAAGATTTCCTGGAAGATATCCTTGAAGGTGTGGTCATATTTCTTTGAGATGGTATCCTTTGTGGCAAACCATAAATCCTGCTTTGTATCAAGTGCATACTTAAAGCAGCTATGTGCAAAGCTCTCGATTGAATCATCCAGGTTATGCTGTCCCTGAATAACTCCTGAGCCCTTAAACTCATGTATTAATTCTCTAGTCTCAGTTCCGTCTTCTGCTGTAAATACAAGCTCAGCCTTTCCGGGACCAGCCACCTTCATCTCTGTTGCCTTGTACACATCACCATATGCATGACGAGCGATTGTAATTGGTTTAACCCATGTCTTTACGTTTGGCTCTATACCCTTTACAACGATTGGTGCTCTGAACACTGTTCCGTCAAGCATAGCTCTTATTGTGCCGTTAGGGCTCTTCCACATCTCCTTTAAATTGTACTCTGTCATTCTGGCTGCGTTTGGTGTGATTGTCGCACATTTTACTGCGACACCGTATTTCATGGTTGCCTTTGCTGATTCAACGGTCACCTGATCATCTGTACGATTTCGCTCCTCTAATCCCAGATCATAATACTCTGTCTTTAAATCGATAAAAGGTATTAAAAGCTCATCCTTTATCATCTGCCAGAGAATTCTGGTCATCTCGTCTCCGTCCATCTCTACAAGGGGTGTTGTCATCGTAATCTTGCTCATTCTTAAATCTCCTTTACTTAATAAGGTTTTCCCAACCAAGGTGTTCCATATTTTTCTTTGAATTGTTTATATGCTCTCTGGCGCATTTTTCTGCCAGCAGTGCGTCATGATTCTTAATTGCCTCGCATATCTGTTTATGCTCGTGAGTGGAGTTTTTGGCTCTTTTTGTCTCGCCGAGTGTCACCTTTCTCACTCTGCCGACATACTCATGATAGTCCTTTAATACCCTCATAAGTTCCTTGCTTCCGCCAGCCTCATACAATAGCTCATGAAACCTATTGTCCAGCTCAAGAAGCTTCTTTGCATTGCCCTTTTTCTCATGAAACTCCGTGAGATAAATATTCTCCTCCATGGCCGCCATGAGCTCGTCCGATATCCTCGTTGCAGCCCATCTGGCACAAAGTCCCTCAAGCAGAGCCCTTATCTCGTATATATCCCTGATATCGTCCGTGGAAACACCCTCCACGAATGCTCCCTTATTGGGGATGATAGACACAAGTCCCTCAAGCTCAAGCTGACGCAGTGCCTCCCTCACGGGAGTCCTGCTCACTCCAAGCTCATCACCGATATTCTTTTCCTTAAGCTCATCGCCCTTTGCAAATGTTCCTGCAAGTATACCATCCCTGATATGATTGTATACTCTGGCACTCAGGCTGTAATTATCATGTGACATGTAATAATCTACCTCACTATAATACTATATTAAGCTCTTTACAGCAATCAGTAATTTGAACTACAAGCTCATTATCCGTGATGGTAGTCACACGACCCTCGTCGTACTGCTCATCTACCCATTTCTTTATCATGGTCACAAGCTTTGAGTTCTTATCTACTTTTCTGTCATCCGGCAGGCGGTAGTAAGTGTTTATCCACAGCGCTATTCCTGCAAGTCCTGATGTATTGGACACAGCTACAAGAGGTGGTCTGTTTAAGAATTTACCTGTATCGAATATGTTGTAAATTTCCTCATTTTTGAGAAGTCCGTCAGCATGGATTCCGGCTCTCGTCACATTGAAGTTTCTGCCGACAAAAGGTGTACGGCTCGGCTGCACATATCCAAGCTCCTTCTCAAAGTACTCTGACAACTCTGTGATAACCGTTGTATCCATTCCATCGAGTGTGCCTTTAAGCTGTGCATACTCAAATACCATAGCCTCAAGTGGTGTGTTTCCGGTTCTCTCTCCGATACCAAACAGTGAACAGTTGACACCGCTTGCTCCGTAGAGCCATGCCGTAGTCGAATTGTTTACTGCCTTGTAAAAGTCATTGTGTCCATGCCACTCAATCTGTGATGAAGGCACACCTGCATGTGTGTTAAGTCCGTATATGATACCCGGAACGCTTCGAGGTATAACTGCTCCCGGGAAGTTTACTCCATATCCCATTGTATCACAGGCACGCACCTTAATCGGAATCTTGTACTCCTCCTGCAGCTTCATGAGCTCAACACAGAATGGAATAACAAAACCATATATATCAGAACGTGTGATATCCTCCAGATGGCACCTAGGGCTTATTCCTGTCTCAAGACACTCCCTGATGACTGACAGATACATATTCATTACCTCGCGTCTGGTCATCTTCATCTTATAGAAAATATGATAATCCGAACAGCTTACAAGTATACCGGTTTCCTTGAGTCCTATATCCTTTACAAGCTCAAAGTCCTTTTTGCTGGCACGAATCCACGATGTAACCTCTGGGAACTTATATCCTCTCTCGAGACACTTGTAAACAGCGTCCCTGTCCTTTTTGCTGTAGAGGAAAAACTCGCTCTGTCTGATTATTCCCTTAGGGCCACCAAGCTTATGTAAATAATCATAAATGGTAACAATCTGCTCCGTCGTGTACGGTGCTCTCGACTGCTGGCCATCTCTGAATGTAGTATCTGTAATCCAAATGTCCTCCGGCATATTGTGAGGCACTATTCTGTCATTGAATGCTATCTTAGGAACTTCTGAATAAGGAAAGAGATTTCTAAAAGTATTCGGCTCATCTACATCCACGAGCTGATAAAAATGCTCTTCAAGCTGCAGTAAATTTGTTTTTTCGTTCATCAAAACTTCTCTCATCTTCACATCTCCTGTGCTTAGTTTTATCTTTTGAATAATTGTATACAATTATACTTTTTGTGTCAATAAAAAAATTTAAATCTTAGTGTAACACTTTGTTATGTCTATCATAACCTAGAGTGTAAATAAATTTTATTGGAGGTCACTTATGAGTGATTTAGCAGCAACAAACTGTTCATGCAGCAATACAGATAACGGATGCGGATGTTCTTCGATTTTATGGATTATCCTGTTACTGTGCTGCTGTTGTGGAAATGGTAACGGAGGCTCTTTCTTCGGAGGAAACGACTGTGGAAGCGGCAATAACAGCTGTATCTGGGCTATCATCTTACTTTTCTGCTGTGGTGGCTTTGGCTGTGGAAGCAGCAATAACGGATGCGGATGTGGCTGCGGCTGCTGATTTACATTTTTACTGCGGGTCTTTTCGGCCCGCAGCTTTTTACGATTTTTCAGTATTCTTTTTTTGCCTGCGCTGCTCTTTTTCTTTGAGCTTTTCAATGACTTTACATTCGCCCTTCACTCTGTGCTTTTTGATGCATTCTTCATCTATCTCGTATACGTCGTGACCATCTATGATAAGCATATATCTTTTTTTAATAATATATGCTGTAAACATGCATAATGTGAATCAGGTGACATATTATATAGAAATATATTTTAAAGGATTTTTATGGACGAGAACAGCCTGTTTACACCATTCGATGAAATAACCCAGACAAGGGAGCTTCAGATGCTTAAAACCATAATTCCATATATGCCGCATGACTCACAAAAGCAGATGACTCTTATGGTTCACTACATATCACTTATGAATTCAATGAGAATGATAGATTGTGCACCTGCACTGTCTGTTGCGGAGACTGAAAGTATGTCAGACAGAAGACTATCCATGCTCAATGCCTTAAAGAAATACTGCAGCAAAAGTGAACAGGATACGATAGACAATCTATTAAATATTTTTTCAGTTTTGGACAATAGGGAGATTTATGACAAAGCAGGAATTTTTAAATAATTTTGCACAAAAGGAAAAACCAAAGGACACAACAAGTGCCATGCCGTTTCTCATGGAAAGTATTAAGGAGGCAAAGCGTAACGGCATAGAATTTACCAAAGAAGAGGTCTATTCCATGTGCACTGAGCTAAGCAAAAACCTGCCTGAGAAAAACCGCAGGCAGGTTGAAAAGCTTTTAAAAATGTTATAGTTTAATTTTTAAACGAATCTGTATTTATGCGAAGTATCTTGTCTATCGGTGCAGGCGAGTTTCCCTTGCCATCCGTGCCCTCAAGGTACTTCTCTCCCGCAGATTCAAAAATGACATACAAGCTTTTATCCACACTGTCAAGCTCCTCTGAGCCCGGCGGCATCTCTATTGTGATGTCGGGGCTGTTTGGCCTTGACGACAGAGCTATGAGTGATTTGTAGCACTTAATATACGATGACTCATTCCTGCCATAGGAGGTACTCAGATATACCTTTCCTGAGGCATCAAATGTAACGCCCTGCACCCTGGCAGGTATCGTATATGTGCTCAGGCTTGTGAGCTTGTCGTCCTTTTTGTCATAATAATATGCTACCATCTTTGACTTAAAAAGGATATTATGAGCGGCTATCCACAACCTGCCTCCATAGTATGTGATGCATGACGGCTTGTTTCCCACATCAAACACATCTACCACACCTGTCGCATCGATGACCTGCTTGGAATTCGCAGTGGCCATTAGAGAGATAAATCATACGAGATACGCTCCACAGTTGTGTCGTAGGAATTGCACACCCATACATTTTCCCCCGTCAAAGGCAATTCCGCCCAGGTGACTGTTTGCATCCATGCCAAGTGTCACAAGGTACTCTCCGTCCTCCCTGTCAAATACCATAAGCTCCCCTAGTGAGCCCTTGTCATCAGAATAGCTCGTGATAAGCACGTATTCGTCCGTGATACAAATCCCCTGAGGACACTGTGCCTCACTGAAAATATAATTATTGAGAAAATCATTTTCCTTCGTCTCCGGCATGCCCGGAATATCTATTTCATCTATAAAATCGTAATCGCAATCCTTAAGCGCCAGTGTATGCGCTTTTTTTATTACTCCTGTAATTGTAATGCTCTACGCTGTATTCATTGTTAATCGTCCTGACCCATTTGGCATATACCACATATCCATTTGCTTTTTCGTAGGTCAGAACATCCGCCTTTTTTGAAAAATGCTCATCCAGATACCAGCCATCAAATTTATAACCGTATTTGTGTGGTTCTCTTAGTCCCATGAATTTCTGCTTTGGTGTGATGTATCCATAATTATTGATATTATTTGCCGCACCGCCCAGATTATAGTAAATATATGAAACACCATCACTTTCTGACATATTGTCAACCAGTGTATTTAGTGATGGCCCGGAAGCAAAAGAGGCAGCTTCTGCCTCTTTTATCTCCGATGCAAACACATGAGTATTGGTAAAAATCAATGTAAGTAATATAATTAATGCTATTCTACTCTTCAACTTCAACAAGCTTGCTTGCCCTTTCTTCTATCTGTTTTGCAGCCACATCATCCGGTGCCTGCTCATATCTGGCAAACTCATACGAGAATGTGCCGCTTCCACTCGTCATTGAGCGAAGTGTGGCATTGTATCCATAAAGCTCCAGATAAGGAATATCCGCAACTATCTCCTGATATCCATTGTCTGTCGGGTTCATGCCCATCACTCGCGCACGTCTCTTGTTAAGCTCACCCATCACATCACCTGTATAGCCCTCAGGCACCACTACCTTAAGAGTGGCAATCGGCTCAAGAAGCACCGGCTTTGCTCCATAATGCCCTTTTTAAAGGCCTGCTGTGTTGCCACCTTAAAGGCCATCTCAGATGAATCAACCGGATGATAAGAGCCGTCATACAGCACAGCCTTTATACCTGTCACAGGATAGGCTGCAAGAGGTCCCTTTTTCACGGACTCTGCAATACCCTTTTCAACAGCAGGGAAGAAGTTCTTCGGTACAGCTCCTCCTACGACCGTCTGCTCAAATACATATGGCGTATCCATATCACCTGACGGCTCAAAGGTCATCTTGACATGTCCGTACTGTCCGTGTCCGCCCGACTGCTTCTTGTACTTATACTCTACGTCAGATTTTTTCCTGATAGTCTCCTTAAAGGCTACCTTTGGACGCATAAGCTCTATCTCCACCTTGTACTTTTCAAGAAGCTCACTTGCCACTACCTCAAGCTGCATATCACCGATACCATATAGTACAGTCTGTCCATTTTCACTGTCATTTACACTGTTTAATGTCAGATCCTCCATTAACAGTTTCTGTAAAGACTGGGAAATCTTGTCCTCATCGCCCTTTTTCTTTGCCTTGTAGCGCATTGCCACATACGGCTTTGATATACTTGTTCTAAGATATGTAACAGGCATATTTCTGGTGGAAAGCGAATCTGTCGTAAGAGTCTTTGTAAGCTTTGCAAGCGCTCCTATATCACCTGCATGAAGCTCCTTTACTTCCTCCACCTTACTGCCTCTCATCACATAGAGCTTTCCGATTTTTTCATCGCAGTCCCTGTGATAATTGTAAAGTACATCATCTGTCTTTAGTACGCCCGAATTAACCTTGATCAGTGAATACTTACCGATGTACGGGTCAACTATAGACTTGAACACATAAGCGCTCTTTGATTTGCAAAATCATAATCAGCATTATACACCTCATTTGTCTTGGTGTTAATACCGGTACAGCTTCTCTTCTCAGGACTTGGCAGGTATTTCACAATATCAGCCATAAGTGTATACATGCCTCTTGCGAGAATATTTGAGCCCATGAGCACCGGTACAATAGAGCCCTCAAACACGTTTGCACGAAGCGCAGCCCTGATTTCATCATCAGAAAACTCCTCTCCGCCGAAATATCTGTCCATGAACTCCTCACTTGTCTCAGCTACAGCTTCAACTAGGGCCTCACGACATATTCCCAGGTTCTCCTTTGAGTACTCAGGCACATCAAACTTATCCACGCCTCCGCTTTCATTCCATCTCTTTGCCCTCTGCTGGATGACATTGACATAGCCCACAAACTTCTCATTCTCTCTGATTGGCAGATGGAATGGAGCTATTTTCTTGCCGTAAAGCTCCTGCAGCTTTAGCACCACATCCTTGAAGCTTGCATTGTCGATATCCATGTCCGTCACGAAAATCATCCTCGGCAGCTTGTATTTCTCGCATATCTCCCATGCTCTTTTTGTGCCTGTCTGTATGCCTGCCTTGCCTGAAACCACGATGATTGCAGCATCTGCAGCCGATACAGCTTCTTCAACCTCTCCCACAAAATCAAAAAAACCAGGAGTATCGAGAATATTTATTTTGACATTATCCCACTCTATCGGTACAACCGATGTATGTATAGAGAACTGACGCTTTATCTCTTCTTTGTCAAAATCGCTGATAGTGCTGCCATCCGCTACAGTGCCCATTCTGGTAGTCTGTCCTGCCAGATATGCCATAGCTTCCACGAGTGATGTCTTGCCACAGCCGCTATGGCCTAAAAGCACGACGTTTCGAATCTTCTCAGTAGTGTAAACATTCATTTCAAGTACCTCCCTGACATTATTATAGTATGTAAACATTGTACTAATATTTTATATAATTTACAACACTTTTATGCAATCTGACGATTATTTTTTTATTGTTATATTAGAATAAATATGCCAATAATTTATTGCTTTATAGTGTTAAATTGGATATAATATATTGTAAATATTCAAAACCACTATAGTGCGATTTTGAGAATGTGCGTGTGGTGATTCTGAATAGTTACAATAAAGAATTAGGAGATACACATAAATGCATTTTGATAAAGTTGGCTTTATAGGGCTCGGTCTGATTGGCGGCTCGATAGCCAGAAAAATGAAAGAAAATAATCCAAAGGTCTCAATTATCGCAACAGCCGGGCATCAACAGACCATAGATGATGCCTTTGGGCTTGGCCTGATAGATAATAATGAGCTTTTAGAGCTTAACTCTTTTAAAGACTGCGACGTAATCTTTCTGTGTGCACCGGTAAACAAAAATATCGAATACCTCACACAGCTTAAGGATATCATAAAGGATGACTGTATCATCACAGATGTAGGCAGCACCAAAATCCAGATTCATGAAAAGGTCATAGAGCTTGGTCTTGAGCGCAATTTCATCGGCGGTCATCCTATGACCGGCTCTGAAAAAACGGGCATACTCAATTCAGACAAGCAGCTTTTGGAGAACGCCTACTATATTATCACTCCTACTGCAGCAACTACTGAAGAAAATCTGAATAATTTCAGACAATTTGTACTTTCGCTCGGCTCGATAGCTCTCATTTTAGACTACAGGGAGCACGATCATGCTACCGCAGCCATCAGCCACCTGCCACATATGATTGCATACTCTCTTGTCAATCTGATTGAGCATATTGATTCCGAAAAAGAGACCATGAAAACAATTGCTGCCGGTGGCTTCCGCGATGTGACACGTATCGCCGCAAGCTCCCCTGTCATGTGGGAAAACATATGTGAGTCCAACAAAACACAGCTGCTCTCACTCATGGACCAGTATGAAGCCAATTTCCATAAGCTTCGCGAAATAATTGCAGAGGGCAGTTCTCAAAAGATGATTGATTATTTCCAGGATTCAAAGAATTACAGGGATTCACTCACACTGCCCGGTGCCAAAATCCGCAAGGATTTCCACGAGATATTTGTCGATATTGCCGATGAGGCAGGCGGTATTGCAGTGCTTGCAAGCCTTTTAGCCTTCAACGGCATCAACATCAAGAATATCGGCATCATAAACAACCGTGAGTTTGAGGAGGGTGTACTGCGCATAGAGTTCTATGACGAAGATGCTCTTGAATCGGCTATCAGCGTACTTAAAGAAAGAAACTATACTATTCACCGCAGATGATTTATCCTGTTATATGGTTTTAATACCAAAAACAAAGAGCCGTAAAACGAATTTGATTCGTTTTACAGCTCTTTTTATACCGTCCAATGCAGCACTGTTTACAAATAAACAGAAACCAATAACACTTTATTAATAGACGCTCTCCTCAAGTACCTCATAGAAATTCTCAAAAGTCTTGCGGCAGCAATAAGGGTCTATTATCTCAACCCCCTCTGCCTTAAGCCCCGGCAAAGTAAATGACATGGCTACGCGATGATCGTCATACGTTTTAATTTTACAAGGCTTAATACACTCTGCCGGATAAATCCTTAAGCCATTTTCAATTTCTTCAACCCTCACACCTAATTCAGCCAGGTTTTCCTCGATGGCTTTTATCCTGTCACACTCCTGCAGACGGATATGCGAAATGCCTTCTATCCCTACAGGTGCATTTGCAAACGGTGCAATCGCAGCAAGTGTCAGCGCCTGATCTGAGAATGTTGACAAATCCCAGCTTCCGCCATGTATATGAGCATTCTTTGGTGGCATACACACTATGCCGTCTGCCTCGTCGGAAATTGTGCAGCCCATATCCGCAAGCACATCAAGAAATGCCACATCTCCCTGCAAGCTGTTCTGGTGCACCCCCATCACCTTTGACTTAACATGTAAAAGCGGGCTCATTGCATAAAAATAGCATGCAGCCGACACATCCGGCTCTATATCATAGTCTAAGCTTTCATACGCCGCTTTCTTAGGGATAATAAAGCTGTTATTCTTTTTATCCTGCATCACATCAAGCCCAAACTGCTTCATCATAAGACGCGTCATCTCAACATATGCCATACCATGCGTTCCTGTGACATTAATAGTAAAGTTCTTTTCCATCACTATCGCCGAGATAAGAAGGGCACTCAAAAACTGGCTGCTCTTGTCTACGTTTATATCAACAGTATCAGCATACTCCCCTGTATTTCCGATGGTAAAAGGAAAATGATATTCGTTCTCATCATACTCAATATGGGCACCCAGCTTTTCAAGCGATACAAGCAGATCCTTCATAGGACGCTTCTTCATCTGCTCAGAAGACACTATATGGTATCTGCCCTTTGACAGTCCAAGAAGAGCTGTAAGAAAACGTGCAGCGGTACCTGCACTTCCCACATCTATCTCAGCTTCATTCTTTGGTATCCTGCCTCCAAAGCCTGTTATTGTTATTTCTCTTTTATCCTCATCCACCAAAACCGGAAATCCCAGACGAATCAGTGCATCTATAAAATGTCTTGAATCATCACTAAAAAGACACCCTTTTAAAACGCTGCGCCCGCTTGCGAGTGCAGCGATTAAAAGGGCCCTGTTTGTGATACTCTTTGAGCCAGGTACACTGGTTACTATATCATGTGGATGATTTACTTTTTTTACTTTATAAATCATTGAAAATCTGATAAATATCAATCTTGAGTGCATCAGTGTCTGTCATACCGATAAACACAGCACCATAGTGATATACTCCTTCTTCACTGTCTGTTCTTCGTACAATCTCGACAACCGCATCCACAACCTCCTTGGTCCAAATTTGAATCTTGGTGTCATAATATGTATGTATATCAAGAGGTACCTTTGCATTAAATCCGATACCGCTTCTGGAAATATCTGTGACATCCACATGACAATACTTAAGTGTTGTCACTCCGTCCTCATCCAGCCGCTCTAACTGTACCGATACATCAATGTCAAGTCTTTTATGTCTTCTCTTTTCTTCCATTCACTTTACCCCATCTATTATATTATTGACTAAGGGAACAAATTACCCTCAAACAACATATTAGTATATATGACTGATTTTTACAAGTAAAATTTATTCAGCTGCCTCATCGTCCATATGCATATCGTTCGTTATAAACATCGCATCACCAAAGCTGAAAAACCTGTATCTTTCCTCTACAGCCTCTTTGTATGCATTGAGGACATGCTCTCTGCCTGCTAATGCTGACACAAGCATGACAAGTGTAGACTGTGGCAGATGGAAATTTGTAATCAGACAGTCAATCACCTTAAAGCTGTATCCCGGATAAATAAAGATATCCGTCCATCCGCTGCACTCTTTTAGCATGCCGTTTTCATCGGATGCTGCCTCTAAGGTACGAGTGCTTGTAGTGCCGACAGATATTATTCTGCCGCCATTTTTCTTTGCATTATTAATCTTGTCTGCAGCCTCCTGTGACACCATGTAAAACTCAGAATGCATATGGTGATCAAGCACATTATCCACCTTTACCGGTCTGAAGGTACCAAGCCCCACATGTAAAGTAACCTCTGCTATATCCACTCCCTTATCCTTTACCTGCTGTAAAAGCTCCTTTGTGAAATGCAGACCTGCCGTAGGCGCAGCGGCCGAGCCGTCATACTTTGCATATACTGTCTGGTAGCGGTTCTTGTCCTTTAGCTGATGTGTGATGTATGGCGGCAATGGCATCTGTCCGAGCTTATCAAGTATCTCCTCAAAAATACCCTCATAGCTAAACTGAATCAGCCTGTTTCCATCATCAACCACATCTATTACTTCACCTGTTAAAAGTCCGTCACCAAATATAATTTTCGTGCCCGGCTTTGCCTTTTTACCCGGTTTTACAAGGGTCTCCCATACGTCATTTTGTCTGCGCTTTAGAAGAAGTATCTCTATCTTTGCCATAGTGCCTTCTTTCACGCCAAAAAGACGTGCAGGAATGACCTTTGTATTGTTGAGCACAAGGCAGTCGCCCGGTCTTAAATATTTAACAATCTCCTTGAACACATGATGGCTGACTTCTCCTGTCTTCTTGTCAAGCACCATGAGTCTTGAGCTGGAGCGGTCCTCCAGAGGATCCTGTGCTATCAGCTCCTCCGGAAGATCATAATCAAAATCTTTTACGTCCATAATTTTCCTATTCCTAACACTATACTAACGTCTAACCACGAAGTGTGATACCTGCAGTCTCTTTAAGATGAGCAAGTATATCCTTTACAAAGCCCTCAACCTTCTTAGTCTTAAGCTCCTCATCCTTTGGTGTAAATACTACACTGTACGCCATGCTCTTCTTATTCGGAGGAAGCTGTACACCCTCGTAAACATCAAACAGTGTAACATCTGAGACATAATCACAGGCTTCCCTGATACCGTTTTCAATCTGCTCACATGTAATATCCTTGTCCACAACAAAAGCAAAATCTCTCTTCTCATCATCAAATTTTGAGATTGGAGTAAATACTCTGTCCTTTCCATACCACTGTGAAAGTACTCTTAAGTCAAGTTCCATCACATATGCCGGTACTCTCATGTCAAGCTCATCGCATATCTCATATCTTACCTGACCGAGATATCCGACCTTTTGACCGTCACAGAATACCTCTGCGGTCTGATACGGATGAAGGAATGGCTTTTGAGCCGGCTTGTATGTAAACTTCACATCAAGCGCATCTGCTACAGTCTCAGCCAGTCCCTTTATAGTAAAGAACGATTCATCCTCACCGAATACGCCTGCGCAAAGTGTCTCTCTCTCATCCGGATACTCTGTAAGCGGAAGCTCCTTTGCGATAAAGATATTTCCCAGCTCAAAGATTCTTCCCTCCAATATACCCTTCTTCTGGTTTCTTGCTATGGCATAAAGCATCTCAGAAGCAAGTGTTGTTCTCATAAGCGAGAGGTCAACATTGATTGGGTTTATAAGCCTGATAGCATGCCTTTCAGGTGCATCCTCCGGGAATCTGAGCAAATCAAGATCAGCTGGTGAGAAGAATGAGTAATGTATTCCCTCATACGCGCCTGCTGCACAGAGCACCTCTTTTATCTTGCGCTCTGTCTGCTGTCTAAGGTTGAGTCCTCCGAGTGTAACCTGTGCCGTAGGCATGAATGCAGGAATGACATGGTCATAGCCATACATACGGATAACCTCCTCGGCCACATCCGGATAATCCTCCATATCCTCACGATATGCAGGAATCATGAGTGTCAGCTCATCACCGCTTACAACCGGTGCAAAGCCTAAATTTGTGAGTATTCTCACAATATCCTCTGTAGGTACCTCTATTCCAAGCACACCGTTTTCCTTTGCAATAGAAACCTTCATCTCTTTTGGCTCAAGCGAATTTCCTGTAGTCACCTCAACGTGAGTTGAAGAAACCTTACCACAGCCAAGCTCCTCCATCAGGTGAAGTGCTCTCTTCATAGCCATCGCTGTTGTGTACTCGTTTACGCCCTTTGAGTAAAGTGCACTCGAATCAGATGACTGTCCCAACGCACGTGAGCTCTTTCTGATATTATCTCTTGCAAATTTTGCAGACTCAAACATCACCTCAGTGGTGCCGTCGTTAATCTCAGAATTTAAGCCGCCCATGATACCGGCAAGCGCAACTGGCTTCTTTCCATCACAGATAACCAGGTTATTGCTGTTTAACTCAAATTCCTTCTCATCGAGTGTGACAATTTTCTCTCCATCATTTGCACGTCTTACTACAATCTCATCTCCCTCAAGGTATGAGTAATCAAAAGCATGCATTGGCTGTCCGAGCTCTTTTAAAACAAAGTTAGTGATGTCTACCACATTTGAAATAGAGCTTATTCCGACAAGTGCAAGACGCTTTCTCATCCATGCCGGTGACTCAGAGATTTTTACATCATGCACATAGTGAGCTGTGTAGCGAGGGCAGATGTCCTGTGCCAGGACAGATACCTTGAAATTTTCCTTCTTCACATCATCTGCAGTATAGTCAGTTGCAGGCTCCTTAAGCTCTTTTCCCAAAACAGCAGCAACCTCTCTTGCCATGCCATATATACACTGGCAGTCAGGTCTGTTTGCTGTGATTGCAATATCAAAAATCCAGTCATCAAGGCCGAGGATAGGTTTTACATCATCTCCCGCCTTAGCATCCTCAGGTAAAACCAAAAGTCCGTTGTAGCCTGCACCCGGATAGAGGTCTTCATTTAAGCCAAGCTCTACGCCTGAACATAACATTCCATATGAATCATATCCACGCAGCTTGCCCTGCTTTATCTCCATCACGCCCTCTATTGTAACGTGATCCTTTGCTGTGGCATATACTGTGGCACCGATAAGTGCGAGAGGATATTTGCCCCCTGCCTTTACATTGTCCGCTCCACAGCAGATCTGGAATGTGCCATGTGCTCCGGCATTTACCTGACACAGGCTTAGGTGTGTCTCCGGAATCGGCTCACATTTTTCTACAAGGCCGACTACTACGTTTGAGATATCCTTTCCCACCTCATATGATTCCTCAACCTCGAAACCACATGAGAATAATTTTTCCTCTAACTCCTTTGGTGTTACATCTATATCTACATAATCTTTTAACCAGCTAAGTGGTGTTAACATAATTTTTGCCTCCTGTTATATATTCAAGAAAAATGAATCTAGTTGTCATCAATCTGGTCTAATACCCTAAGGTCTGACTCGAATAAAAGCTTGATGTTGTTAATTCCGTATTTGAGCATTGCAATACGCTCAAGACCGATACCAAATGCAAAACCACTGTACTCATTTGTGTCTATGCCACAGCCCTCAAGCACCTTTTTATTTACTACGCCTGCACCAAGCACCTCAATCCAGCCTGTGCCCTTGCATAAAGAGCAGCCCTTGCCGTGGCACTGGAAACAGCTTACATCAACCTCTACAGACGGCTCTGTAAATGGGAAGTATGAAGGACGAAGACGTGTTGTGACATTCTTTCCGAACATCTTCTTTACAAGCTGGTCAAGCATACCCTTTAAATCGCACAGTGTGATTCCCTTATCTACCACAAGACCCTCCATCTGTGTGAACATAGGAGAATGTGTCGCATCATCATCCGAACGGAAAACCTTACCCGGTGAAACAACCTTGATAGGCGGCTTCTTTGCTTCCATTACATGAATCTGTCCTGCTGAGGTCTGTGTACGCAGTAAGAACTCAGGTGATAAGTAGAATGTATCCTGCATATCACGGGCCGGATGATCCTTTGGAGTATTTAAAGCTGTGAAATTATAGTAATCATTCTCGATTTCTGTACCCTCGTAAACCTCAAAGCCCATAGATGTGAAAATCTCTGAGAGCTGGTCCTTTACCTGTGTTACAGGATGAAGATTACCCTTTTTGCTTCTCTTTGCAGGCATAGTGACATCTATTTTCTCGCTCTCATACTTGCGCTTAAGTGCCTCTGCCTCAAATTTCTTAACCTTCTCATCAAGAAGCTTCTCAACTGCCTCACGTGTCTCATTGACCCACTGGCCTACCTTTGGTCTCTCATCAGGAGCAACATCCTTCATGCCCTTTAAGACTGCTGTGAGCTCACCCTTCTTTCCAAGAATTGCAGCACGCACATCATTTAATTTTTCAAGACCGTCAGCCTTATCAATTTCAGCAAGTGCTTTTTCTCTGATCTGTTGAATTTTGTCTCTCATCGAATTTCACCTCATAATATTTTTCTTAATTTGCATAAACTCGTAACTTCAAGCTTGAATTCGCCGTTTATGCTATAAAAAACGCCCCTGCATGGCTATTAAACCATGCAGGGACGAAAATTCCGCGATACCACCCTGATTTCCATTGAAGAAATATGCAATGGACTCTCATTGATATGTGTAACGTACATAACACGTCATGAACTACTGTGCTTCATCCATGCAGCTTCAGTGTGAACTTCAATCAATAGCCTTTTTGTAAGACTGCTTTCAGCCGATGACAATCTCTCTCTGGTCAAAGTACTATAATCTACTATGCACCTTCATTGCTTTTATTATATATAGCTGCGACATATATATCGCAAATGCTTATCTCTTAATAACACATAAGTCATTTTAGCACAATCTCTATATTTTGCAAGTAGAAAATTTTATATTTGATTTATATTTTATTTCTAAGCCCCTTAGGATAATGGTTTTTAACCTGTGTGCCATTCACCTTGCCCCAGCCGGCCGGATATCCATCTACACATACAAGTGCCCAGCCCTTTTTGCATTCAGCCGCCTGCTCATCAGATAACATAACTGACTGACCATTGAAAAAGCCGATAGTCTGCGGATTGTCACATGTAAGCTTTACTACGTTTTTAGCATCATTTAGCTTAAGTGCAAGTGCCAGCGAATGCGACGGCTCAAAGCGCTGTTTTTTAAACTCTCCTATATGAAGCCCTGCTCGCTGCACCTTAAGCCCTTTAATATCAACTTCCATATCAGGCAGCCTGTAGAGCTGCTCCCCAAACATGACAAGCCTTGAGTTTTTTATCCATGCTGCCATATCCTCTGATATGGCCTCATCAAGAAACTCTGAGAGAAGCTTCATATTTTCTTTTGTGAGAGCCGGCTTTGTTTCATTTTTCCTGTTCTTACTATTTTTGTTCTTTTTGGTTTTCCTGTCAGCTTTAAGGTCTGTGTCCACACTGCCTCTTCTCACAAGCTTTGCCACAAAATGTCCCTCTCCGTCCACCTTATGCGGCCAGAAGCGCTCCATTTCTTCAAGTGTAAAATCAGGATGTCTCTCCAAAAAATACTCAATTACATCCTCATTTTCTTCCTTCGAGAAGGTGCAGGTGCTGTACACTATCGTACCTCCCGGCTTAAGCATCACCGCAGCATTATCCAGTATTTCCTTCTGCCTTGCCGCACAGATTGCCACATTTTCCATGCTCCACTGCTCTATTGCCTCAGGCAGCTTTCGAAACATTCCCTCTCCTGAGCAAGGTGCATCCACCTGTATAGCATTAAAAAAGCCTGGGAAATGTGAAGCAAGCACAAAGCTGTCCTCATTTGTCACAATCGCATTTTTGATTCCCATACGCTCTATATTCTGCGACAAAATCCGGCTTCTTTGTGTGTTAATCTCATTTGATACCAAAAGTCCGCTGTCTCCTAAATATGTGGCAAGCTGTGTGCTCTTTCCACCGGGTGCCGCACACAGGTCAAGCACTCTCATCCCCGGCTTTGGAGCTAAAAGTGCAGCCGCCGACATGGCACTTGGCTCCTGTATGTAGTAAAGCCCCATCTCATGATACGGATGCTTTCCCGGACGCACATTTTCATCAAAGTAATATGCCTCATCTGCCCACGAAACCTTTTTATCTGAGGATATTTTAAGTGTTTTCAATATCCTCATTCTTTCTTCCGGGCTTTGCACCTTTAAGGTATTGAATCTGAGCGCCTGAAATCTGTTATTGTCATAGCTGTATAAGAAATCATCCCACTCATCACCCAGAAAGGCCTTCATCTTTTTTTCAAACTCTATCGGTAAATTCATTGTCAAATCCTCTTGTTTTCTTACGAAATAATTACAATGTATCTTACTATCACACACATAGTCATGTATCTAAGCACTTCGATATTACCACATTTCTACTATCCATGCTATCAATTTTTTGTAGGCATATCACTGCTCACTACGTACACTGCTTATATCCACCACTGTCACATCCTTATAATAATATCCGATTATATCCTTATAGCCGCTTCCTGCCTTTGCCAGCTTGTCTGCCCCATACTGGCTGAAGCCTATTCCATGGCCGAAGCCTCCTCCGGACAGTGTATAGTGACCATTTGCACCGGCACTCACACTAAAGCAGGCGCTTGGTATCATCGACATATTCTCCCTCACAGAGCCATCGTTTAATGTAACTTTTTTCTGATAATGCCCTAACGCCTTTCTTATATCATTCTCCGCCGTAAAGGTCTGCGATTTGTTTCCATAATTTATTGTGAGCGAAAGTACATAACCGGCATCCGACGTCTTATCGACAGAAATACCTGTTGCTGTGCCGTACTGAGGATCATTGTATGCCGATAAATCAAGCTCCGAGGTCCATCTGTAGTATGGCGAATTGTCATCCACCGACTCCACCTTGTGTATGAAATCCGGTGTACTCGAAGACCATACCTCCATATCCTCGGTTTTTCCGGCAGACGTAGAAAAATAATAACATGTTATTAAGCTTCTTCCGCATGAAACAACCTGCCCTGCCGTAGCTTTTACAGCCTCATCGGTCGACTGCTTTGTTTCTGAAGCGTTATAGACCTGAAAAGCCGTTGTATTGTCAATATTTGCTCCGTATAGCGCATACTGTGTATTTTTCATCTGTGAATATACAAAGGTTCTTGCGCAAACAGCCTGAGCCTTAAGCGCCTCTGCATCAAATGTAGACGGCATCTCCGACGGCAACACATAGCGCACATATGTCTCCACATCGACTGTATTCACCGCCACAATACCTTCCTCTGTCCCGATAAACTCAAATGAGCCCGGATAGCTCTTACCGTTTATGCTGACATAATTGTCCGCTGAGCTCACCTTTATCTTACTTTTCTGTACGTTTGCCATATATGCTCCCACATCATCAATAGCATTGCTGCCACAGTCGGCATCATCCACATAAAGGTTAGCTGCGGCAGCTGCCGCAATTGTTGGAAATGCATCCTTTCCATCGTTTTTTATAAGCACTCTTATGTATGTAAGGTCAGGTACCTGTCTTCTGACAATGGCACATATCCTGCCGGAATCAAGTATGTAAGAAAGTGTTTCACTTCCGATTATCAGGTCAGAAACCGCAATTTCCTTAGGTGAAGTGCCTGTCTCATCATACACCGGCAACTCGCTTGACTGCATTGGAATGTCACCCTGCCCTGCAATCTGCATGGTTCCGTTTCCGTACGACAGCATCACACCTGATATATCATCCGGCTTTACCTGTATCTTTTTGACCTTAGAGCCACTGATTTCAATATCACAGACCCCTGTAAAGCTCTCTTCCATGGTACCCTTTGCCCTGTATAGATCTCCATCACATATGAAAATCAGCCTTCCATCATCATTTGACACAATATATGCATTCTCATACACCATATCCTTAGTCACTGCCCTCGCCTGTTTTACAAGTGCCCCTTTTTCCTTTTGCGCCATAACAATTGCAAAAACAATAACCACGCATACCACGGTTATCGCAAGCATTATCCAGACCATCTGATTCGGCTTTTGCCGTCTCGTCTTCTATTTGCCAAATTTCTGTTCTCCTTAACACCCAAATAGTGGTTACTTGCTCAAAAATGGGAGCTGCAAAAACAGCTCCCTTTATCATCT
>ENA-OQED01000021-OQED01000021.1-human-gut-metagenome-genome-assembly--contig:-NODE-21-length-59120-cov-1.835981_pt1 | contig 59120 bp, 34 predicted proteins | sample MGYA00242790_ERZ504625 | MGnify/ENA primary metagenome ERZ504625 (study PRJEB26092, sample SAMD00036345) | human gut metagenome | host: Homo sapiens | study: EMG produced TPA metagenomics assembly of...
GGCTCGTCGCATCCTGGGGCTGGAGCAGGTCCCAAGGGTTCGGCTGTTCGCCGATTAAAGCGGCACGCGAGCTGGGTTCAGAACGTCGTGAGACAGTTTGGTCTCTATCCTCTGCGCTCGTTGGAATGCTGAGGAGGCCTGCCCATAGTACGAGAGGACCTGGGTGGACGAACCTCTGGTATGCCGGTTGTCACGCCAGTGGCACGGCCGGTTGGCTACGTTCGGAAGGGATAACCGCTGAAAGCATCTAAGCGGGAAGCCTGCTCCAAGATAAGCATTCCGTGGAACCTTCGAGTTCCTGTAGTCCCCATGCAGAACACGTGGTTGATAGGCCGGACGTGGAAGCCCCGCGAGGGGTGGAGCCGACCGGTACTAACGGACGAAAGGCAACACTAACATTCCAACCCCTGGCGGTTGGACCGCATCTTCCTCCTGCAAACGACACCAGACGGCAATGAGCATTGTCTGGCCACAAGACGAAACATCGACATATCCGCGTCCGCTGTCCGGTTCCCAGGCCGCCACAGGCCGGCAGACCCCAGCGTCTGACCGTACAAGAGAAGATTTGCGGCGGCCATGGCCCAGGTGAGACGCCCGGTCCCATTCCGAACCCGGAAGCTAAGGCCTGGCACGGCGATGGTACTGCACCCGACAGGGTGTGGGAGAGTAGCACGCCGCCGCACCACACGTACAGGAAGCCCCTTGGAGCACACGCCCCAAGGGGCTTTCGCATACCCGAAACACTCACGACCCAAACCCACACACCCCCACAAAAACACCCGGGGCTTCTCGCACTCATGAGACCCACGTCCGGGACCATTCCCGGCCGGCCCCGCCGTCGGGGCCGAAGAGAGACGGCGCGGCGCGTTCCCATTTCCGCAGGAAATCCGGAAAACAGCACGTCCGTGACCGTGGAATCCCGACGCCCGGGCCTCCTCCCCCCCGGTCTGCTGTGCGGACGGCTCCCCCCCTGAGGGGAGCCAGAAACTGGCTTGGTTATGGGGTCGCTCTACACTGGCTTCTGCTATGCATTACTTCACCCCTAAACGTTGCGCTACGTCGAATAAAATCATGTATCACGATAAGGCGCAGGTTCAGCGTGCCGCTGATCAAAGCCTAATCGAGCGCGGAGTTGAGCTATGGGTGTACCGTTGCGAATTTTGCGGATGCTGGCATCTCACGCATCGCGATCCGCAATCCAGTTACCGGCATGTACCGCTGAACCAGCAACTCAAGCCACACAGTCGTAAAAAGGGCTACAAGCCACGTAGACGTTAGCGTCAGAAGCTCCACAGGCCTCGCCAACGCCGTGTCTGAGACAGGTTACGGTCCAAACACGTCAGGTCGTAGGCTGCTAAGCGTTCAGGGCGCTCGGACACACTTCGTCCAACACTTACATCACCTTGGTGTTTTCAAGGTTGCGGATAACCCAATCGTTGAAGCGAATTACCGGCTTGCGCAACATAAGTCCCAACAGCAATGAGGGGACAAGGAACAGTGCCAGTTTGCCCATGGAAACCCAGTATTCCATGCCGAATGAGCCTGCCATGGCCGAATGCATCGCATCCACGCATAGGGGAACAGTAGCCATTTAGAAACGACCTGGAAGAACGTCGGCAGTGTTTCAATGGGGAATGTGCCGCCGGAACCGGCTACCTGCATAACCAGCAGTACTACGGCAATGGCTTTGCCGATATCACCGAACGACAGGGTCAGCGTATACACAATATTCGAGAACACCAGTGCAGACAACCACCCGACCATCAAGAACTGAATCGGATGCTCACACTGCACGCCGAGATAGAACATATCGCCCAGGCACACCAGCGTACCTTGCAGCAAAGCAAGGAAACCGAAAATCATGTATCGGCCGAAATATTCGTGGTGCAAGCGTAAACCGAACTGCCGCGCATTGCCGGGAGCCTCGGCACGCGGCTTCTTCAGCACATCCAACGCGGCGGCCGGTCCGGCAATCCGCCCGGCAATCATGGCCTCGCGAAGACCCACTTCCGAACCGAGCGGCAGATCATTGCCCAACCCTAAGATACGAGCCTTCTCATGGTCGGAAATCGATACTTTCAACATGGCGACCAGAATGATCGCACCGACCCAAATAGACAAAATCGTGTAGAACGGAGCCATCGCGGAACCATAGTTGGCAACGGGATAGAGCGCGATGCGGTCGACCGCTACGGGTGCCGCCAGCATGGAAGCAATGGCATCGGGCTTCGCAGAGGAAATCACAGACAGGTCGATGGTGCCGCCATTGGTGATAGAGGCGAGTTGGGAAGACAAGTTGTCGAGTTTCTTCGCCGAACGGGTCAAAGCGCTAGCTGCGTCAGTCAAGGCCGACTGGATGTCCGTCAGGCTGTCTGAAACGCCGCCAGAAAGACCTGACACGCTGCTTACGGTCGATGCAAGCCCGTCGATTACGGAACTTGCCTGCGTGGTCACTTCGTCCATGGACGAGGTCAGATTGTTCAGTTGCGGTTTCAGCGTGCTCTTGTACGTGTCTGAAGCCTGAGTAATCGATTGTTTGGCGGCAGCGATTTGTGATTTCAGATCTCGACGCGCTGTATCGGCATCGGCAGTACCGTTTGCTATGTGCGTGGCCGCATCGCCCAACGCGGTGGCGGCTTGCTGCATGCTCTGCTGCGCCTTTGTGGCTTGGTCTGCAGCCGCGTTCAGTTGAGCGGCAACGGTATCTCCGCCCACGGGCAGTGAAGCCGCTTGTTTGGCGAGATCTCGTAAAGCGGCGGCATACTTTCCAAAGCTGTCGGCCTGAGCCTCCACTTTGGATTGCATATCGGTTAGCTTGTTTGATATCTGTGAGGATTGTGAGCCCACATCGGCAAAAGCGGCATCGATTTGCTTGGCAATGGTGTCGTAGGATGAACCGGCCTGCTGCAATGCCGTACCGACGCCATCGGTGGCTCCGGACAATGCCTTGTCGAGGCTGGAGACGCCGTTGCGGGTCTGTTTCAACGCCTTTTTGGTTGTGGCCGCAGCTGAGCCTGTTGATCCCAGCAGCTTATCGGTGGAATCAATGATGCTGTTGGCGGCCCCGAGCAGATTGGCATAGGAATCCATCTGCGACGCAGTGCCGGTCAAACGAGACGACATGGTGGCAATATGACTGGAGGCGTTGTTGACGTACTGCTCCATTTGCGGGCTTTGCGCGTAATCGGCCACGTTGGAAACCAAATCCAGCGCCACGCTCGCCAAGGTCTTCACAAATGTCTGGTCGATGGTCGTGGCCACGGTGGTAGCACCCTGGTCGGTGATATGCGGAGCGATCGGATTGATTTTCTCATTGAGATAGTATTCGAGCTTGGCGTGCTTGATCTTCGGTGAAAACAGCGTCATCATATCGGAGCTGAAGCTCTTTGGAATAATCAGCGCGGCATAGTATTCGCCTGAGTTCACGCCATCGATGGCCTTAGCACGATCCACAAACTGCCAGTCAAGGTCATGATTGGCCCTGAGCGTATTGGTCACGGTTTCGCCGACGTTGATGGTGATCGGCATCAGATCGGACTTATAGCCCTTATTCCACGTTTGCCACGGCGACCTTCAAGGCCTTGGTGTTGCCGTACGGGTCCCAGCTGGCGGCGATGTTGTACCAGGCGTACAGTGCCGGCACAATCACCAATCCCATAGCCACGATTACGGCGATCACATTGCGGGTGGCTTGGCGCACGTCACGTACGAATATTTTCCAGATAAGCTTCATCGTGCGCCTCCTTGCCCAGACTGCCCAGACTGACCGGACTGCTCGGACTGTGCGGTGTGCGCAGTCGGCTCGGCGGCCTGATCACTGAACGGTGTGAGTCGTTCAGTGGTTTCGCCGATATCCGGATTGCTGCCCATCGCCGCTTCGTGACGTCCGTGGCCGTGGAAACGCCGCCACGCATATCCGTTGAGCATCACATTGCGGAACTCGTCGGCACTCATGGCACTGACGCCAAGCTGCATGGCGTAGGTTTCGCGTGCGTATTCAACCACAATGAGATAGGCGTCGATAAGAATAATCGACAGAATCCAGGAGGTCAGCATGGCGATTTTCTCTTGGGTGACGAACAGCAGCACCAGGAATACGAACGGGAGTACGGTCAGCAATGTCAGACCGGCAACGATCATCTTTGGGTACCGCGCGAAGAACCGGTGCGCGCGATGGGCGATGATATCGCGCAGTTCCTTGCTGTCGGACACCGTGCGGAATACGGAGTTCAAGCTCACCTGTTCGTTCACCATGCTGTTGTGCTCGGTGATCATCAGGTCGGTACCTCCCAAACGATGGTCGAACAGCGCGTTCAGGTTCATCGCATACCGGCGTACGACAAGTCCCACGAAAAGCGCCGCCGGCAGATACCAGAACAGGTGCAGCATGTCGAGCCAGTAATGGTTCGCGTACAGGCCGGCGATCGGGCCGCGCATCGCGTTGATGCCGTAGGTAAAGGGCAGCCATGGGTGCAGTTCGCGGAAGAAGTTCGGCATCATTTCAATCGGATACAGGCCGGAGGCACCGGGTATCTGCACAATGACCAGAATTACGGCGATGGCTTTGCCGATATGGCGGAACGCCACGGCCAGCGCGTAAATAATGTTGATGTAGACGAACGAACAGAAGATTCCGGCCAAGATGAACAGCAGCGGATGCTCGCATTGGATGCCGAGCACCAGATCGCCGATGGTGGCGATGATGGCTTGCAGGAATCCGATGGTGACCAGCAGCAGCCAGCGGCCAAGATATGCTTGCGTAGCGGTGATACGGCGAATGCCCTCGCGGTCGACCTCAAGCTTGTAGATGGCGATTAGCACGAAACCGCCTACCCACAGTGCCAGATTCGTGTAGAACGGGGTGACTGCGGACCCGTAATTGTCGGTGGCATACACGACTTTCGTGGTCAGGGTGACGGGATTGCCCATGAAGTCGCCGAATCCCTTGTCATCCAGATGCAGCGTATCCCGGATTTTCTGGTAAGCGGCGGAACTATCGAGCGTGGCGATATCGGTGCGTACGGTGGCGACATCGCTGGCCACCTGGCGCAGCGAATCCTGCGTGCTGCTGATGGTGGTTTTTGTTTGGTTCAGGGTATCGACAAGCTGGTCGAACAGCCCGTCGGCCTGATCCAAGGTGCCGGACAACGAAGTCAACGTGCCATCCAGCGTGCCGTTCAGGGCGGCGAAACTGTTCAATGATGAGGTGAGCGACGGCATCACGGTGCCGGTCAGCGAGCCGCGCGCGGTATTCAGCGCCGCGATGCCGCCGGTGGTGGTGTTGGTCATGGCTCCGGAAAGGTTCGTGGTGGCGTCTTTACCGGAGTTGATGAACTGTGTGGTGTCGGTATGGAAGGTGTTGAGCTGTGTCTGCTGTTTGCTGATCAATGAGTCGAGCGCATCGATTTGTTTCCAGATGTTCTGGCCGACCGGGTCGGTGGTGTCTTTGCCGATGCCGGCTTTGGTCAGCGCGTCTTTCAGATCGCTGATTGACGTTTGGGTGGCGTTCAGTGGGGCCGAAAGTGTGTTGGTGATGGTGTCGACGGAGTTCTGCGCGCTGTTGAAGGAACCGGTGATGCTGCCGGCGGCGTTGTTGACGTGAACGGCCAGTCCGGAGAGTTGTGCTGAACTGCTGTCGAGCGCGCCGACCAGTGTGGTGGAGAAGGCTTGTGACCCGGCCTGTGTTTCCGCCAACAGTGTGCCGGACTGGCGGGAGGCATTCTGCGCGGCCGCGACGGTCTGCTTGAGTGAGGCGGTGGTCTGTTTGGCGTCGGCGAGAATCGTGTCTGATTGGGCCAGCGTGTCCTGTAAGTCGGTGAGTGAATCCTGAACGGTGTTCAGCGTGGACATCACCGTATTGAGATCATCGATCGTATCGTGCTGGACTTTGCCGGTGACTTGGTCGAGATCGTCTCCCTCTTCGGAAACGGCCGAGGCAACGGTGGTGGCTACCGTGGTGACGAAGGCGGAGTTGATCTGCTCATCGATGGTGGTGGCGCCGGTGTCGGTGATTTTCGGCGCGATCGCGTTCTTCTTCTCGTTGACGTAATACTTGATTTTCGGCTGTTTGGAGGTTCCGGTCACCGATTCGACCAAGCTGGCGCTGAAATCCTTGGGCAGCACGATGGCTGCATAGTATCCGCCGGTCTCCACGCCGTGGACGGCCTGTTCCTCATTGTCTACGAAGCGCCAGCCGAGTTCGTCGTTCTGCTTGAGTTTCTTGACGACCTGCCGGCCCGCATCGAGATGGCCGACCAGATCGTTGGTGGTGCCTTGGTCTTCATTGGCTACGGCCACTTGCAGATTGCCGGTGGCTGAATAGGGATCCCAGTTGGCGAGAATGTTGAACCATGCGTACAGCGAGGGCAGCATTGCTACGCCGAGCGTCACCACAACGGCAACGGGATTGCGTAAGATACGTCTGCAATCGCGTAGAAAGACTTGCCAAACCTTCCGCATCCAGTCCCTCTTTTCCGGTTCGTAGTCATTGCGGCCACATGCAGTCTATTCCCACCACTGGTGCGAATACTGCTGGTTTGGCGGGTTTTCTTGCAAAACTGGCCGTTGGTTGTCCGCATAATGGGACTGATATGTGAACGTTTGTTGATGGTGCGACACCGGCGGGATGGTTGTGCAATTTTGCCGGTATCCGGTGATGAAATGTTGAGGTGTGGACTGAGTCGTCGCAGTGCTGAGACCGAGACGACTCAGTGACGAGCCTATCCGAGGCTATCTCGTTGGTTCTGGTCTCACTGATCCAGACGGAAGCCCTGAGCGGCGGCCTTGTCGAGCAGTGTCTGATGGCTGACATCCTGCCGACTGATCGTGGCGACCTGATCGCTGAAAGCGTCCACCGGACGGTCGGCTTGGCGCAGATCGTAGTACCGGTGAACTTCCTCGTCGAAGGCGGGCAGCTGGTCGAGTACGCCATCGGCGTCAGCCGGGTAGGTGTTCTCGAAGAACTGCATCGTGCGCGGCATGCGCGGCTTGACGGTCGGGTTCTGATCGGGCTTGCCGATGGCCAGACCCAGCACCGGATACGTGTATTCCGGCAGATTCAGCACGTCGATAAGGCCGGGGATGTTGTTGAGCAGAGAGCCGAGAATCACGCAGCCCAGTCCCAGCGAATAGGCGGCGGTCTCCATGGCGTGCAGGGCCAGCACTGCGTCGTTCTGAGCTTGGGTGAAGCGATAGCTGTACTTGAGATGGAATTCGTCGGAAGCGGGATCGATACCCTTGCGTTCGGCGATGCGTGCGTTGCGGTGCTCGTCGATGACGAACACGTACAGCAACGGCGCGGTGGCGATATACGGCTGATGGCCGAATTCGGCGAGCTTGGCTTTGGTGGCCGGGTCGGTGATACGGATGGCGGACCAGTCGTTAAGGAACTGGCTGGACGCGGCATGTTGGGCGACGGTTTCGAGCGTGGCGCGGGTATCGTCGTCGATGGCCTCGTCCTTGAACTTACGGATGGAGCGGCGGCCCAGAAGAGCCTCGATTGTTGCGTTGGTAACCATGGCTTTATTGTCGCACGGCAGACGCCGGACGTCACGGTGGATTACCTCACAGTGAAATGCCGATATTGTGTGGCGGAACTGTGCTGGACTGATGGTTCCTGTCGATTGACTGATGGTTCCTTGACGAAATTCCAGCGATGAGTCATCAGTCAGCCAACAGAAACCATCATCCAACCGGGGGATTAGCGGCTGGGCTTGCGATGGCGGTGGTCGACGAACGCCTTGGAGCCCCGATCCGACAGCTGCGAAACCACTGCGCCGAGTGCGGCCGAAACGGCGGCGAATGCCAGACTCATTGCCAGACTTTGCGGCGCGTCTGCCGCCAGTCCCTTGCGCAGATTGCGTTTGCTTGTGCCCTTGTCCCATATCATCTGGAATGCTTTGCCGGCAACCAAGCCTGCCAGCGCTGGGACTGCCGACTTGATGAGCTTGTCGCCCAGAGAATCAGGGTCGTTGAGCCGGTCCTCGCGCAGCCTGTTGACCTTCTCGTCGATGCGGTGCAGGCTGTCGACCGCACGGTCGGCGCTGGAGGGGAAGTCGGTGTTCGTTTCGTCGCTCATGACTCTCAGTCTAATAGCATCTCAATCATCTCAGCGCAAAAGATGGGCGTTAATGGTGGAGTCATGAACGAGCGCAGACTAGAGTGGAGGCATGAGCGAACAGAACGTGAACGGCACCGTTGCCGTCGAGAACTCTCGTGGCGGCAACGGATTTTTGGTGTTGCTGCGCCACGGCCAGACCGTGTGGAGCGAATCCGGGCAGCATACCGGGCGCACGAACATCCCGTTGACCGCGGTCGGCGAGCAGCAGGCAGCGGATGCCGGAAGGCGCCTGCACGAAGCTTTCCCCGAAGGATTCAGCCAGGGCTGTGTGTTTTCCAGTCCGCTGAAGCGGGCGTGCCAAACCGCTGAACTGGCCGGTTTTGCGGACCACGGTGTGTTGGACGGCATCGCTGAATGGGATTACGGCCGAGCCGAGGGGCGTACGCGCCAGCAGGTGAGTGAGGCCAGCGGTTTTGAATGGGATGTGTGGCGTGACGGGCCGCGCTCGCTGACGCCCACGCTGGAGGGCGATTGGGTCGAGACCTTACCTTCGGGCGAGCAGGTGCCGGTCCATGCCGGGCCTGGCGAGACGCTGGAAGAAGCAGCGGTACGCGCCAAGAGCGCCATCGATGAGATTACGCCGCTGCTGAAAGACGGCCATAATGTGCTGTTGGTGGCTCATGCGCACATCCTGCGCATCCTCACCTCGCAATGGCTGGGCGTGGACCCGCATTTCGCGCGGTTGCTGCGTTTGGATACGGCGCACTACTCGGTGCTCAGCGTCTATAAGGGAGATAACGTCATCGAACGGTGGAACGCCTAGCCCCGGTTGCGCTGTGATTACGCTGGCCTGCCTGCTGCTGCGGGCGGGCCTTTATTGTTTGTGGTGGGAATTGCGGTATGTCGATAAATGATTTGCAAACGATAGCGTCGCCGTGTTGTTTTTTTGATGGGTATAAGTGGCAATCGATTGCCATGAAAGATATGTTAGCGCTCTCATAATTGCGAACGCTTGCATTGCGATAATGAGGCAAAAATGACCGAATTAATGGGATATTTGTTGACAATGGCCTGAAAATGATGATTTATGACGCGCCGATATTGCTATCGTTTGCAAAATGAAGCAAACCGTTGCACAATAGTGCATGTCGATAGTCGTAAAGGTGCGTGCTAGCGTACCTGTCCTGACCGGGGACGGCCGGGTCGACGATGAAAGAGAAAGGTTCGATGATGAATCGTACAGTCAAGTCAGCAGTCGCGATGGCGGCTGTCGCTGCGATGTCCCTCGGCGCTTTGGCGGCCTGCGGAAGCTCGACCTCCGGCGACGACTCCAAGGGCAAGGTCTACTACCTGAATTTCAAGCCGGAAGCGGCTGATCAGTGGACCGCTCTGGCCAAGGAATACACCAAGGAAAAGGGCGTTGAGGTCAAGGTGCAGACCGCGGCCTCCGGTACCTACGAGCAGACCCTGAAGTCCGAAATCGCCAAAACCGAAGCCCCGACCTTGTTCCAGGTCAACGGCCCGGTCGGCTACCAGAACTGGAAGAAGTACACCGCCGATATGTCCAATACGGATGTGTACAAGGAGCTCGCCAACCAGGATGTGGCCCTGAAGGATGGCGACAAGGTGGTCGGCGTGCCGTACGTGATGGAAACCTACGGCCTGATCTACAACAAGGACATCCTCAACAAGTACTTCGCGCTGGATGGCGCCAAGGCCACGTCCATGGACGAAATCGACAACTTCGACACCCTGAGGCCGTGGCCGACGACATGCAGGCCCGCAAGGACGAGCTCGGCATCAAGGGCGCGTTCACCTCCGCCGGCTTCGACTCCAGCTCCGACTGGCGCTTCAAGACCCACCTGGCCAATCTGCCGCTTTACTACGAGTTCAAGGATGACAACGTCACCGAGCAGCCGGCCAAGATCAAGGGCACCTACCTGCCGAACTACAAGAAGATCTTCGACCTGTACATCGCCGACTCCACCACCGACCCCACCCAGCTGAGCGCCAAGACCGGAGATGATGCGAACTCCGAGTTCGCGCTCGGCGAGGCCGCCTTCTACCAGAACGGTACCTGGGCCTGGACCGACCTGCAGAAGGCCGGCATGAAGGCCGAATCCGTGGGCATGATGCCAATCTACACCGGTGTCAAGGGTGAAGAGAAGCAGGGCTTGGCCACTGGTTCCGAGAACTACTGGTGCATCAACGACAAGGCCTCCGACGCCGACAAGAAGGCCACCGAGGACTTCCTGTCTTGGGTGATCACCTCCGACACCGGCAAGAAGGCCATCTCTCAGGACATGGGCTTCACCACCCCGTTCAAGACCTTCGATGATGTCAAGTTTGACAACCCGCTGACTGAAGCCGCTGTTGAGGATCAGAAGTCCGGCAAGACCCAGGTTTCTTGGAACTTCACCATGATGCCGTCCGAAGAGTGGAAGAACAAGGTCGGCCAGGCACTGCTCGAGTACGCGCAGGGCACCGGCAAGTGGGATGCCGTCAAGACCGCCTTCGTGGACGGTTGGGCTTCCGAATACGAGGCTTCGCACTGAGTCTCATAGAGTCCCATAGCCGATAAGTAACAATCCGCGGCGCCCCTGCCATTTCCTTCTCCGGGGGCGCCGCTTTGTATTGCTGAGTCTCGCACAAAATCGTCCGCCGCAAAAAAGTGTGAGGCACGCACCCGCTCAATCACACACTGTGTGTCCATAGATTGGCGATTTTTCGCCATTTCCCACAATGTGCGATTGAGCGTTATTGTGCGGTTGCCTCACACTTTTTCTATGGTGGGCTTTGTTGTGTGAGCCTACTTAACGCGGGAGGTGGAGGAGCGGACCTTCAGCTGGGCCGGGAACACGATGTAGGGTTGCTCAATCGGCTTTTCGTCAATGAGATCGAGCGTCATGCGGGCTGCCACGCGGGCCATTTCCACCGGATCCTGGCGGATGGTGGTCAGGCCGATATCGCCGGTGTAGAAACTATCGTCGTAGCCGATCAACGAGACGTCGCCGGGCACGGAGAATCCATTGCGCTCCAGCTGGAACATAAGCGGCAAAGCAATGCCATCCTCTTGGCATGCGATGGCGGTGGGCATCTCGTCTTGGCTTATGAGTTGGTTGACCACGTCGCTGATTTCATAACGTCCATCGTCATCGACCTTGCAGACGATAACCTGCGGCTCGATGCCTTCCCTGCGGCAGCAGGCGGTGAATGAGTCGAATCGGCTTTGCACGGAGAAGCTCAGCGACACCTCGCGATTGGTGCTGATGTAGGTGATGCGGCGATGTCCGAGATTGATAAGATGGCGGGCGGCCAGCGTGGAGCCCTGCACATCGTCGATATTGACGGCGGCGGTAAAGCCGCGGGCTTCGGGTTCGACTGAATTGATGCCGACGATCGGCACGCCGACCGAAGCCAGTTGCGCGATTTCGTTGTTGTCGATATCGAAAGACGCCACAATCACGGCATCGGCGTTACGGCGTACCGGCAACATCTCGAAGAATTCCTTGCGCTCCTCGATGCTGGAAATCTGGAATACCGAAATATCGTAGCCCTGCGTGTGCAGCACCTCGTTGAGCCCCTCGATGACCGAGGCGGTGAACCACAGGCGGATATGGCCGCTCATCAGTACTGCGATGCGCAGGGAGCGGCCGGATTCAGGGCCGCAGCCGAGCGGGAGAGTGAGAAATTGAGTTTGTCGGCGATGGCGAGCACGCGCTCGCGGGTCTTGGCCGACACCAGATCCGGCCTGGTGAAGGAACGTGAGACGGTGGAGATGGAGACGCCGGCCTCGCGGGCGACATCCTGAATGCTCGTAGCCATTGCAGCCCCCTTGCGTTGAATGGAAAATCGCAATACACATGCACAACTGACTCCAGTGTACATGCTGATTGATTGATCTGCGGCGATGACAACGATTGTATTACAAACGTTTGCAAAGTGTCTATGTCGGCGTTAGATTGGCTTTATATAGCCATTATCTTAGGTGAAAGAAGATTGCTGGAGCCGGAGTGTGCTCGAACTTGAAACGCCTAAAATGACAACGTTTGACATATAATGATTCGACGTTTACTATGAACATAGGCTTGAACGAGAACAGGCCGTGCATGCGGTTCTCGATCGGCAAGCTCGCATTGAGTTGAACTCCGCAGCCGGCGCACGATGCAGTGTCACAACGCAGCGGACTCAAGGAGGAGGAAAAGTCATGATCAGCATGGCTGGCAAGGCGATACGCAGATGGTGGGCGCTGTTCGCGCTCCCCACATTCGCCGCATTCATCATCGGGTTCCTGGTGCCCTTCATCATGGGCGTCTACTTAAGCTTCTGCGAATTCACCACCGTTACCGACGGTGAATGGGTGGGGCTTAAGAACTATGGCAAAGCGTTGAAAGACAAGGAATTCCTGCACGCGCTCGGCTTCTCCACCGCGTTCACCATCGTGACCACCATCGTGATCAACGTGATCGCCTTCGCCATCGCCTACATGCTGATCAAGGCGATCAAGGGCTCCACGCTGTTCCGCTCGGTATTCTTCATGCCGAACCTTATCGGCGGCATCATCCTGGGCTACATCTGGCTGCTGCTCCTGAACGGCGTACTAGCCACTGGGGCCGCGCCCTGACCTATAAGGCGTCCTACGGGTTCTGGGGCTTGGTCATCCTGGTGTGCTGGCAGCAGATCGGCTACATGATGATCATCTACATCGCCGGCCTGCAAGCCCTGCCCACCGATGTGCTGGAGGCCGCGGCCGTGGACGGCGCCAACGGACGGCAGACCATGTTCCGCATCATCATCCCGCTGATGATGCCGTCCATCACCGTGTGCTCCTTCCTGACCGTGACCAACGGTTTCAAGCTCTACGATCAGAACCTCGCATTGACCAACGGTGCGCCGAGCAACATGTCTGAAGGTCTGGCGCTGAACATCACCCGCACCTTCTACGGCCGTATGGGCTGGGAAGGCGTCGGCCAGGCGAAGGCCGTGCTGTTCTTCATCCTGGTCGCGGTCATCGCCCTGATTCAGAACAAGCTCACCACGAGCAAGGAGGTGGCAGCCTGATGAACGAGAACAAGCCTGTGAAGCATGGCGCATTATGGACCGTGCTGTTTGCCGTTGTCTCCCTGTTCTGGATTTTCCCGATCGTCCTGGTGCTGATCAACTCCTTCAAGCAGAAGGCGTACATCTCCAAGAACGCGTTCTCCCTGCCTGCCGGCAAGGCGTTCGTGGGACTTGAGAACTATGTGCGCGGCATCGAGACCACGCAGTTCTTCGCCTCCTTCGGCTGGACGTTGCTTATCACCGTCGGCTCGGTGGTGCTGATTCTGGTGTGCACCTCGATGTGCGCATGGTGGATCGTGCGCGTGAACAACTGGGCCGCGAAGCTGCTCTACACCCTGTTCCTGTTCAATATGATCGTGCCGTTCCAGATGGTGATGTTCACCCTCTCCAAGATCGCCGACATGCTGAAGCTCAATACCCCGTGGGGCCTGTGCATCGTGTACCTCGGTTTCGGTGCCGGTCTGGCCGTGTTCATCTTCACTGGCGTGATCAAGGGCATCCCGCAGGAGCTTGAGGAGTCCGCCATGATCGACGGCGCGTCAGTGCCGCGCATCTTCTTCCAGATCGTGGTGCCGATTATGAAGCCGTCGATCGTCTCGGTGGCCATCCTCGAAGCCATGTGGATCTGGAACGACTACTTGCTGCCGTACCTGACGCTCGACCTCGGCAAGTACAAGACCGTCTCGGTCGCCGTGCAATACCTCAAGGGCGGCTACGGTTCCGTGGATATGGGCGCCATGATGGCCTGCCTGGTGCTGGCCGTCATCCCCATCATCGTCTTCTACTTGGTATGCCAGAAGTATATAGTCTCTGGTGTCATGGCGGGAGCCGTCAAGGGCTGACGACTCGCGTCGTCAGCCCATGGCTGGAAGCCCAGTGGGCTTCCAGCAGGCTCCAGGCTGAGCCGCGACAGCGGCGAAGCCAATGATGAGCCTCGTCGTAGGCGAGTCCGTAATTGCAGGGCCGAAGGCGGAGCGGTCAAGGGTTGAGCCCGACAATTTGGCTCCCCTCCCTGAGGGGAGCCAAAAGCTGTACAAGGAGTAGTTGATGAACTGGCTGGCACCGGACTCGAAATTCATGCGCGCGTGGAGCAATCTTGTTGACGGCGTATGGATCAACATTCTGATGCTGGTCACTTCGATTCCGATCATCACCATCGGTGCGGCCCTGACTGCCGGCCATGATGCTTGCCGCCGCTCCATCGAGGGCGAGGGCAAAGGCGTAACCGCCAACTACTTCAAGTCATTCAAAGCCAACTTCATCAAAGCCACACTGCTGTGGCTGCCGTTCTTGGTGGCGCTGATTGCACTGGTCTGGTCATGGATCGTCCTGCAGATCACGCCGCTGCTCATCATCAAATTCGCGCTGACCATCCTCTGGCTTATCGGTTTCGAATGGGTGTTCGCGCTTCAGGCACGCTTCGAGAACACCGTGGCCGGCACCTTGAAGAACGCCTTCATCTTCGGCATCTCCCACATCGCGATGACCGTGGCCCTAGTCCTCGTGGATGCCGTGTTCGTGGCGCTGCTGGTGGCCAGCTGGTTCTACATGCCCGGTGGACTGTTCCTCCTGGTGATCCTTGGTTACGGCACCATGCTGATGCTCCATATCCCCGTTACCGAGCGTGTTTTCAATCCATATCTCATTGACTAGGCGGGTTCTCTCGCGAATATGCGGCGATCTTCGAGGTCTGAGCGCTCTCTGTCCACGCAAGCGCGGTAAAGATAACAAATTGATAACAGTTTGGGGCGGCTGGCGGAGCGGGGTGCCGATTGAGGGGGTATTAGTGATTGGCTTGGAAGGGGGCTTTTGACATACGGGGGGTGTTCGGACTGGGCGGTTGCCCCCGTAAGTGCTTATATACATAAGGAATCTGGCACACTGAGTCTCAGTGCCGTAATGGTATCATCGCAAATAATGTTTGCGTTCACGTAGAGGCGAACGAGACACCCGACAAGTGGGTCGAGGCAAAGGACAAGGAGAGATGCGGTGAAGCATTGGAAGAAGATGGCAGCATCGTTGATTGCAATATCAACGATGGTGGCAGTAGTTCCGACGACGTATGCCATGGAATCGGAAGATTCCCAACCGCAGACAACCGATACCGCGACAGTGCAGACTACTAAGGCTGCTGAACCGACGCTGCTCGCCAGCTGGGACTTCACGGGCAAAAACGGCACCACGAACAGCGCGATTGCCGATTCGACCGGCAAGTACAACCTGACGCTGAAGGACGGCGCCAAGATCGAACAGTACGGTGACCGCAGCAACAACGAGGCGCTCTCACTGCGCGGCGATGGCCAATACGCCCAGATCGATGACCAGCTGTTCAAGGATGCGGGCGACTCCTTCACTCTGGAGTTCGCGTCCAAGACTCGTCACGACGACAGCGGCAAGTTCTTCTCGTTCATCGTCGGCAAGGACGGCTCGAACGACGCCAACACCACCGATCAGGCCAACGCCAACAAGTACCTGATGTTCTACAACAGCAAGACCGCCATCAAGGGCGTTATCTCCAACAACAACTGGGGTAACGAACAGGGATCCAAGGTCACCGTTTCCGGCAACGACAACAGCTGGGCCGATTACAAGATTGTCGTGGACGGCACCAACCTTGCCGTGTTCCGCAACAATGCCCTGATCATTTTCAAGGCCAACACCGGCATCAAGATGAGCGATCTCGGTGCGACCACCGCCTACATCGGCAAGTCGTTCTACTCCGTCGATGAGTACTGGAATGGTGCAATGGATGATATCAAGGTCTACAGGGGCGCTGACCTGACCATGCCGACCGCCGTTGCGATTTCCGGTACCGGTGTGGTGAACAACAAGCTCACCCTGATTGAGAAGGACTCCACCAAGCTCACCGCCACCGTCACTCCGGACGACGCCGTGAGCAAGAACGTCACCTGGTCCTCCTCCGATGAGTCCGTGGCCAAGGTCGCCGCAGACGGTACTGTAACCGGCGTCAAGGCTGGTACTGCCACCATCACCGCCACCACTGAGCTGGGTGGTGTGAAGGCCGAACTGCCCGTCACCGTTGAGCCGATGAACGCCCAGAACGCCGCCGCAGCCGACCTCGATGCCGCGATTGCTGCGCTGAAAGTTCCGGCGGCCGAGAATCTGCCGCTAGTCGCCAAGGGCACCAAGAACGGCTCGGCGATTACGTGGAAGTCCTCGGACGAGAAGCTCATTACGTCCACTAACGAGAAGTACGAAAACAAGACCACTGGTGCCGATGACCCGTATCGTGGTGCTGGCATCATCAATCGTCCGGCCTACGGCGACGGTGATTCCAAGCCGGTTACGCTGACCGCCACCGCTTCCTACAACGGCGGTGAGAAGGTCACCAAGACCATCGAGGTCACTGTCAAGGAGAAGACCCGCATCGCGCCTGACACCGGCTATGCGGCCGTCACTTTTGAGAGCGACAGCAACGGTGGAGAAAAGGCCTGGGTGGCTTCCACTGAGAAGAACGATTTCTTCACGTTTAAGACTCGCAACAATGGCCAGGCGGTACTTACCAATGATGCAGACACGGGTGGCTTGCGTGACATGTTCGTGCTGCGTTCCCACGAAGGCGACAAGTACTACCTGATTGCCACTGATCTCAAGGTCTCGTCAATGGGCTGGAGCCAGAACCAGGTTAACGGTTCTCGGAAAGTTGAGGTCTACGAGTCCACCGATATGATGAACTGGACCCGTACCAACGGCGACGGCAACGGCGGCATCACCATCAACACGCCGAACGCCGGTATGACCTGGGCGCCGGAAGCTTACTGGGATGATGACCTGAACGCTTACGTGGTGTTCTTCTCTTCCCGCATGTTCACTGATGACACCCGTACCACTCCGGTCAAGAACGACAAAACCGGCAATAGCTCCTATGCTCAGGTGCGTTACGCCATCACCCGCGACTTCGTGAACTTCACCGAGCCGCAGATGTGGCAGGACACCGGCTACTCGCGCATTGATTCCACCGTGCGTAAGATCGGTGGCTACTACTACCGATTCACCAAGAATGAGCAGGGCGGTGCCGCTGGCGATTACATCACCACTGGTAAGAGCATCTTCCTTGAGCGTTCCAAGGTGCTGACTGCACCGACCACCGAGGCATCTCCGGGTCAGGACCCGAACACCGGTTGGCAGCTGCTCGAGCAGGCGTTGCTGCCGTTCGAAGGACCAGAGACCATCAAGCTCAACAAGGATGACGAACTCAACACGAAGGACGACGACGGCTACATTCTGCTGTCCGACAACTTCGCCTACCGTGCATTTATGACCACGGGTGCCGAGCTTTCCAAGACCACGTGGGACAACCCGATGACCAAGCGTTACCCGGACTTCAACAACGAAAAGAAGCCGGTCAAAGCCGAGCCGGGCGCTCAGGGCTACATCACTCAGGGTGCTAACGGCGGTCTGCCGGACAAGGTGCGTCACGGTGCGTTCGTGAACGTGCCTGAGTCTGTGCTCAAGGTGACGAAGTCCTGGACCGCTGCCAACCCGACGCACATCGAGGCTGTTGACTCCACCACCAAGGCCGTGTACAACGCCGGCACCCGCGAGCTCACCGCCACGGTGACCGCCGCCGATAAGGGCACGCTCGCCGGTTCGGTGAAGTTCTCTGCTGGCGACTGGTCCAAGACCGTGAAGCTCGACGCCGAAGGCAAGGCCACTGTGACCCTCCCGGCCAGCGTCTCTGCACTGTTGCGGTTGCTTACGACGGCTACACCGATGGTTTGGTCAATCCATCCGATACTACGGTTGACGGCATTGAACAGGGCAAGGTCGATTTGGCTGAGCTCAACAAGCAGATCGCCGCCGCCGAAGCGCTCAAGGAATCCGACTACACGGCCGATTCCTGGGCCAAGCTTGCCGCCGCGCTGAAGACTGCCAAGGCCGCGCTCGCCGCTGAGAATCAGGGCGAGGTCGATACCGCCGCAGCCGACCTTAAGACCGCAATCGAAGCCCTGCAGAAGGCTCCGACCAATCCGGGCGAAGGTGACGGAGATAAGGGCGACGGCAATAAGCCGACTACCCCGACCACCGGCGACAAGACCAACGTCAACAAGCCCGGCAGCGCGCTGAGCAATACCGGTACGGCCGTGCTCGGCCTGGGTGGTGCCGTGGTAGCACTCGCCATCGCCGGCATCTCCCTAACCCTCTGGCGCAAGCGTCGCGCCTGAGCTGCTACGCAACCAAGCCCCCCTCTGACGAGGGGGGGCTGTCAGCCGAAGGCTGACTGGGGGAGAGACCGCGGCGAAGCCACCGAAAGAACGGCATGGCCTTCGGCCGATTCTGTATCCCGCGGCTGCCGCCGCAGGTCTCTCCCCCGACTGCCTAACGGCGGCCACCTCGAACGCAATTAAGGACCAGCTTTCAGCTGGCTTCATATTTGCTCACTGTCGTTCGCCTTCGCCTAAAAACGACTCTGGCGTTTTCTTCACGGCTCAGCTCATCAGAGGGCGGCCCACAAAACTTCGCTCCATAACTGAAGGCGCAACCACAATCAACCCTATCAATGAGGAGAAACATGGGAAAGCTGATACGAAAGGCAACCGGACTCACGGTCGGCATGGCAACACTGCTCGCTGGTCTGTTGCTGCCGATGACGGCCAGTGCCGAGAGCGCATCGCCAATCGATGCCAGTCCGATCATCCACTATTCATTCGATAACGCACTGACGTCCAAGACCATCGCTAACGAGGGCAGCGCGGCCAACAGCGATGCCACCCTATCCGGCGACGCCACGGTGGCCAATGGCCAGATCAACCTGACCGGCTCGCAAACCATTAGCGTGCCGACCACGGCCATCGCCGGTAAGAAGGACGTTACCGTCTCCATCTGGCTCAAGAACAATTACGGCAACGGCAATACCGCCGCCGCGTACATCGGCGCGGCCAAGACCGGCAATTATCCGGCCAACGGCTACTGGCTGCTCAACCCGGCCAACCCGAGTGGCTACGCGAAATCCGTAATGACCAATGCCACTGCGGCCGACCCGAATAACAGCCCGTGGGGCACCGAAGTCGGCCCTGGATCGACGAACGCCGCCACCACCGGCACCAAGGCCACCAGCGATTTGGCTCTGTACACCACCGTCATCAGCGGCACCAACAGCACCATGAGCTTCTACCTCAACGGCAAGCAGGTTGGAGACGCCACCTACACCATTCCGGCCGGTGGCCTGACCAATTACGGCGACCTCGTCGCCTACATTGGCAAGTCCTCCTACGCTGACCCGAACTCCAAGCTCGACGTGGACGATTACGCCGTATACGACACTGCCATCAGCGCCGCAGACGTGACCAAGCTGTATGACGCTCAGGTGCTCGACAAGGCCGAGGCCGCTGTCAAGGCCGCTGTGCCCGCATCCGCTACCGAGGACTTCGCGCTGCCGACCAGCGCCGCTGGCGTGAGCATCGCGTGGAAGTCGGGCAACGCAGCCATCGCCGTTGACAACGCTACCGGCAAGGCCACAGTCACTCGTCCGGCCGCAACCGCAGCTGATGCCGAGGTGATCCTCACCGCCACGTTTGGCAACAACGCCAAAACCGCCGACTACACGGTCCTCGTGCCGAAGCAGCTCTCCGATGCCGAGCAAGCCAAGGCCGACCTTGACGTCGTCACCATCGAGGACTCCGACGACATCCGTAGCAACTTCTCCGTGCCCACCAAGGGCAACAATGGTTCGACCATCTCGTGGGAAGTGACCGGTGGCAAGGATATCGCCACACTAGGCGAAGGCGTGAACGACAAATCTCGAACGGTCACTGTTAAGCGCCCTGCCGCCGGTAGCGATGCCGCCACTGTGACGCTCAAAGCCACTGCCAAGTACGATACCGCCACTGAAACTAAGACCTTCACCGTCACCATTCAGCCGATGCCTGCCGCCGAAGAGAAGGACGAGGCCTACGTGTGGGCGTTCTTCACCGGCGAGGGCGTGGGCGGCGAGAAAATCAGCCTCGCGGCCTCCAAGGGCAACGATGCGCTCGACTGGAACACGCTGAACAACGGCACGCCGATATTCACTTCCGAGTTTGGCGAGAAGGGTTTGCGCGATCCGTTCATCATGAAGTCCAAGGACGGCGACAAGTTCTACATGCTCGCCACCGATCTGAAGATTGACGGTCGTGCCCCCCTCAACGGGCTGAATGGCTTTGCTGGTGCACAGGCTAACGGTTCCAAGTACATTGAGATCTGGAAGTCCGACGATCTGGTCAACTGGTCCAAGCAAAGCCACGTCAAAGTGAGCTCTGATTACGCAGGCAACACTTGGGCGCCTGAGGCCTACTACGACGAGGAAATCGGCAAGTACGTGGTCTATTGGGCCTCGAACCTGTACGACAACACCGACGAGAACAGCCGCAAGCAGCTGACCTACAACCGCATGGTGTACGTCACCACCGATGACTTCGTCAACTTCTCCGACCCGACAGTGTGGATTGACGTTGATCGCCGAGGCGGTGCAGGCAGTGGATCCATCGATGTGACCGTGCAAAAGGTAGGGGATACCTACTACCGCATCTACAAAGATGAAAACACGATGTCTTTGCGTCAGGAGAAGTCCACAGATTTGACTGCCGCAATTGGTGGTGCCGGCGTGAAGAACTACGCCGATGCGCTTAAGGGTAGTGCATGGAGCGAAGTTGCCACGAACATCGGTAAAGGCCAGGCTAACGGTTACGGTAAAACCTTCACTTCCGGCGAAGGTCCATCGCTATTCAAGGCCAACGATGGCGATGCGAACGGCTACCAGTACTACCTGTTCGCCGACCAGCCGAGCTATCATCAAGGTCCAAACCACTATGTGCCGATGGCGACTGAGGATATCGCCAGCGGTCAGTGGACCGTTATCGGCAATAAGATGCCTGAGGCGAACTTCCCGACCAATTCCGATGGCGGCAAGCCGCGCCACGGAACCGTGCTGCCCGTGACCCGCGCCCAGTACCAGAAGGTGCTGGAGGCATACGCCCCGGCTGTGGCTGTGAAGTCCGTTGACGCGCTGTCTGCCGAGACAACGGTTGGTGTGGCTCCGACGCTGCCGGAGACCGCGCATCTGACTCATGCGGACGGTTCCGTTTCTGACGTTGCAGTTGAGTGGGATGCCATTGACGCATCTTTCTACGCCAAGACCGGCACCTTCACCGTCAAGGGCATCACCCAAGACGATTCCCGTATGCCGGTTGAGGCTACCGTCATTGTGAACGGCATCGACCTCTCCAAGGCGACCGTCACCGTCGAACCCAACGAGTTCACCGCAGACGGCGCTGCCAAGGAACCAGCCGTGACCGTTGTACTCGATGGCGCGACGCTCAAGGAAGGCGCCGACTACACGGTGGCCTATACGAACAACGTCGAACCTGGCACTGCCACAGTGACCGTAACCGGCGCTGGCAAGTACTCCGGTACTGTCTCGGCAACGTTCACCATCAAGGCCGCCGAGCCCGGCTCCACGCTGGACAAGTCCAAGTTGCAGGCGCTTGTCGATAAGGTGAAGGGCTATAACAAGGCTGATTACCAGTCTGGTTGGGATGCTTTCGCCGTCGCGCTCGCCGACGCGCAGCAGGTGTTGCAGAACTCCACCGACCAGCAGGAAGTGGACAAGGCGCTGTCTCGGCTCCAGTCCGCCGCCGACAAGCTGGTCAAGAAGTCCGGCGACTCCGGCAAGACCGACGGCAAGGACGACGGTGCCCAAAAGCCCGCCTCCAAGCCGGACAGCGCTCTGTCCAACACCGGCGCCTCGGTATTCGGTGTGGGTATCACCGCGGTCACACTGCTCGTCGCCGCCGGCGCCGCCTACACCCTCCGCAAGCGCCAGGCCTGAGCTGCTTGCAGCGTAGACCAAGCCCCCTCTGACGGGCCGAGCCGTATAGCAAGCAGCCTACTGGATTGTTTGCTTCATGGTGCGGTCCCATCAGAGGGGGCGTATTGCACGTTCGTCCGACGACGCTGTCAGACGCATAAGCTTTATGGCCCCATAGCTCCAATAGTCATTACCGAACTTCACCACTCAACATCTAGATCTGTTGCGCGGCAAGCAGTATCACCGCGCGCAAGAAGGAGAAACAATGACAACCAAACCATCGATAGGCAAGCGCCTGCTCGGTGTGATGCTGGCAGTGCCGATGGCGCTTGCCGGCATGGGAATCGGTGCGACCACGGCGGTCGCGGCCGATACCGTTCCGACCGATAATCTCATCGCCGCCTACGACTTCACCACGAAGCCAAGTGACGGCAAGACCGTGGCCAACAGTGCGCCGAACGCTACGCTTGGCGCGGCCGAAGTGCAGAACTCCGCCGACTCGCTCTGGGCCGATAGCGCTCTTACCCTTTCCGGCGGTGCCAAGACTGGTTCCGGCGACTGGGTCAAGTTGCCCTCGAATCTGCTGCCCGGCAAGGACGCCGCCACGGTGCAGTTGGAGGTCAAAGCGGATTCCAGCATGCTCAATGCTTTCCATTTCCTGTGGAACATCGGTAACGACAGCTCCGATACGGAGTATTTCTTCGCCACGCTCAACTGCGGCAGTTCGCGTAACCCGCTCGTCGGCCTGAAATCGGGCGGTACGGAGACGCTCGTGCAGTCCAGCTCCTGCGTGGCCAAGGCCGACCAATGGTTGTCGGTGACCGCCACCATTGATGGCACCGCCGCGAAACTGTACATCGACGGCACGCAGGTGGCATCCGGCACCGTGCCGGCCAAACTGTCCAGCGTCAAGGACCAGTCGCTCAACACCATCGGCCGTTCGCCGTGGCCCGACAACCTGTTCAAGGGCGCGGTCTCGAACTTCCGCGTATACGATGCCGCGCTCACCGCCGATCAGGTCGCCGCGATCAGCACTGCCGATGCCTCAATTCATGCCGGTGAACTCACCGGTTCCGTGCTGAACGGCATCATCATCCCCACGACGGTCGACGATCCGTTCATTTCGCTGCCCACTGCGAACGGCGTGACGTGGGCGTCCTCCGATAGCAGCGTCATCGCGACTGACGGCACGGTCAACCAGCCCGCCAAGGGCGAGGCAGCCAAGACTGTCACGCTGACCGCCGCCGTCACGGTCCGTGGCCAGACCGCTACGAAGGAATTCACGGTCACGGTCAACCCGACCACGAAAACTGCCGCTGAACAGCTCAAGGAAGTCGCGGCCGGCTACGTGATCCCGTCCGTCGTGCGTTCCGGAGACGCCCTCCCGGCGGCTGTGAATGGCACTACCGCCACGGTTACGTCCACTAAGGACGTAGCCGTCGAGGATGGCAAGATCACCATCGATGGCGACGAGGCCACGACCGGTACCATCACCGTCGAGTTCTCCAAGAACGGTCTCGCCGGCATCGAGCCCATTACCAAGGCCTTCACCGTAAAGGTGCTGCCCGCCGCGAAGTCCGCGACCATCGCCGCCTACGATCGCAACGCCACCGGCGAGAATGAGGCCAACAACGGCGACGTCGCCTACAGCATGCACCTCGCGCTGCAGAACGCCGACGGCTCGTACACCCCGTACAACGAGAATTACGGCATTTTCTTCGCACGCTCGCCGAAGGCGCAGAAGCTCAACGAGAACCTCGACGGCAATGACTATCGCAGTCTCAAGGATCCGAGCCTGTTCCGCATGGCCGACGGCACCTATGGCGTGATTTCCGTGCGTACCAACCGCGGCACCGCCACCGGTGACTCCACCGCGAAGTCCAGCGTGCTCATCGCCACCTCCGAAGACCTGCTCACCTATAGCGAACAGGAGAACTCCGGGTCCATCGTCGACCTTGGCGAGATCAACGGCGTCAACGCTCCGTACGCCGTGTACGACACCGCCAGCAAGCAGTATGTTGTCGGCTGGGCCGATGACAACGGCGTGGCCAAGTACACCACGTTCGATTCGCTCAAGGGCTCCGCGTCCAAGCATGGCAGCGTACTGTACGGTTCCATCGCCAAGTCCGGCGTACTCGATGCCGACGGCGTGCAGGGCATCGCGAACTTCCGCTCCGGTGCCACCATCGCGGTGGACGAGGCGACCGTCAAGGCGCTCAACACCCGTTACGGCCGCTCTGAGAACACCGGCACGAGTAATCTCACTGACATCACCGTCGAGAAAGGTTCCTCGATTGATGAGATGACCTCGCAGCTGCCGAAGAACGTGGACCTCACTTACTCCGACGGTTCTACCGGCTCCCTGCCGATTTCCTCATGGAACACTGAGGGCATAGATCTGACGAAGGTGGGTGATTACACTGTCACCGGCACCGTCAAGCAGACCGAATACCAGATTCCGTTCGCTGAGGACCGCGCCGATCCATCGGTGTATAAGTGGCAGTGGACGCATGAGGCCGACGGCAAGGAAGTCACCGAAACCAAGTTCCTGATGATCGCTTCCAATGACATCCAAGGTGACGTCACTTGGCAGCATGGTTCGCCCCACATGCCGTTCCGCATGGCCGACACGATTTCCGGTCTCGCCGACGAGCCGGGCAACCCGAATGCCCTGATTCAGTCGAACGGCTACAACAACAAGGAGGTGTCGCTGCTCAAGGCTGGCGACAAGGACTCCGAGGGTAATGCCATCATGCACAGCTTCTGGGCTCCAGAAATTCATGAGATTGATGGTAGGCTCACGATTCTGTTCATGGCCGGATACGGCAACACATGGTCCAACGGCAAGTCGGTGTACATGCAGCTCAAGCAGGATGCCGACGGTCACGACCTCGACCCGGCCGACCCCGATAACTGGACTGTGCCGACACCGATCTACCGCAATGACGCCTCGCTGCTCAACGGTAACAAGCAGCTCGCAGCCACAGCGTCCGGCGGAGTGGGCATGTCGCTCGACATGACCTATTTCCAGGATGCCGACGGCAGGTCCTACTACGCCTGGCAGCAGCTCGGCGCCACCTACATCGCCACGATGGATCCGAGGACCCGGCCCATGTGACCAGCTCCCCCGGTGCGCATCGTCACCCCGGAGTATGCGTGGAACGCCGCCATAGCCGAGGTCCGAACGTGACCCTGCGCGACGGCAAGCTGTACCTCATGTTCTCCGGTTCCGGCGTGGGTAAGACATACACCACTGGGCTGGCCGTAGCGGATGCCTCCGGTACTGACCTGACCGACCCGGCCAGTTGGACGGTGCTCAACTACCCGATTCAGAAGTCCGGTCCGTTCAACGGTGAGATGCAGCTCGGCACCGGTCACGGCATGTGGAGCGAGGACGAAGATGGCAACCAGATCTACGTGTTCCACGCCTATGCCACGAAGAATCTCGGATCCGTGAATGCTGCCGGCCGCGACATGTTCGTGCGCCGTGTGCACTGGGCCGCCGACGGCATGCCGGTGTTCGACATGAGCTCTTCCGAGGAGCTGGCCTCCAAGACCGTTTCCGTGACAGTGAAGGTGGTCGACGACACGGTTACGGTCGACAAGACCGACTTGTCCAAGGCGCTCGCGTCCGCCAAGCAGCTGCGCGAGTCCGACTATACCGCCGCCTCGTGGAAGGCGTTCGCCGCAGCGTTGGCCTCCGCCGAGAAGGTTTATGCCGACGAGAACGCTTCGCAGAAGGACGTCGACGACGCAACCGCCGCGTTGAACAAGGCGCAGGCCGCGTTGGTGAAGGTCGACGGTTCCGATTCGGGCGATGGCTCGAGCGATTCGACTAAGCCGGGCGACGGCTCGAGCATTGACGCTGGTGCTACTGGTGATAAGACGGGCAACAAGCTCGGTCTGTCTAAGACCGGTGCCGCCGTACTCGGCCTCAGCGGCGTGGCCGTGGCGCTCGCTGCCGCCGGCATCGCCCTGACCCTCCAGCGCAAGCGCCAGGCCTGAGCGGCGTAGCTCCAATCGCGAAATCGGCCCGTGTGGAGGTGTATTTCCGAGTTGTAGGGCAATGGCTGAAGTATTGGCCGTTGCGGCCGATGAGAGCCCGTTGGTATTCCGCCATTTTCGGGTGGTTGATCGGCTCTGGGAGTGGCGAGTACCCGGGCGCGTGCCCTACAACTCGGAAATACGCTCGGTACGGAGCCGTTTCTGGTTCACGGGATTTCGGCTGAAAATCCCGTGAACCAGAAACTTACAGAAATGCACATGGCCGGCCATCGAGTTCGGCTTGATTCCAATCTTTTGCGTGTGCGATTGCACATGTCTTCAGTTCACGGGATTTACCAGCGTGATCCCGTGAACTGGATAACGCGGACATGCAGGCCACGCGGCTCAACAAGCCAATATTGCACACAGATGATGTGCGATTTTGTTTGTTGTGGGGTGCTGAGAAGGGGTAAATGTTCATTCGGGGAGATGAAACCGGTTTTAAGAGGGGTGCCGGGTATTTCAGGTATGGCAAGGAATCAGCATGTGCGTTACCGCTTTCGCGTCGTCGCTCAAAGCGTGCTCAAATTTAGGTGAACGCTCACATTAGAATTGTGAGTGCTTACAGAAACCTGTGCGATTGCACATCGGTGCTCCTGTTCACGAACGGTGTCGTTCGTAGGGATTTCCGGTGGCCGTCGTTCGGGCGGAAGTGGGTCGCGCTGGCGAACGAAGAGGCTCCGGCGAAGCGGAAGCAGGAGCGAGAAGCGGTCGATAAAGGAGCGACCGGGTGTCACTCGATAACAATTCGATAACAAATATTGCGATGGCGCAACGATGATCCATCACAGTATTGCAAAGAAGCAAGGACCCAAGGAAGGAAACTCAGTGAGGAGAGTTACACGATTGGCGGCCTGCCTGACGGCGGTGTCGACGTTGGGCGCGGGGTTGATCATGCCGATCACCGCCGTGGCCGACGACGCGACGCCTGCGGTGCAGACGACCACGACCAGTGCGAACGTCAGGGCGGCGGCCAATACAGCGACGGCTGACCCGATTGCCAGCTTCGATTTCAATAGCGACCCGGACGATGGTGCATTCGCCAGTGCTCAGGGTGACGCTAAGGCCACCGTGCAAGGCACGGTGGATCTCGTCAACGGAAAAGATGACGACAACGGCAAGGCCGCCCAGCTCGGCAGCGGTTTCTGGCTGAACGTGACCAAGTCCGATGGCAGTGCACTGCTCAACGGTCTTGATGATGTGACGATCAGCTACGACAGCAAGGCGGCTGCGACCGGTGGCCAGTGGACTGTGTTTGCCGCGCCGACCGCCGGTGCGGTGAACGGCAGCGCCCCCACCTACGTCGGTGTGCTCGACCGCACCGACAAGACCCGCGTGGAACGCTATCTCAACGGCCGCGCATCCGACATCGCCACCATCGACAAGAACACCGGTACGAAGGATGCTTGGAAGCATGTCGATCTCGTCATCTCCGGCAAGACCGCGAAGCTCTATGTCGATAAGAAGTTCGTGGCGAGCAACGTGAACGGCGAGGATCTCAAGAGCATTCTTGGCGGCTCAGGTGGCGTGCTGCAAATCGGCAAAGGCAACTGGGGCAACGGTGAATACTTCACCGGTTTGCTCGACAATCTCACGATTTATGGCTCCGCGCTTTCCGCGGTCGATCTCGGCATCGCATCGCCTACTGCAATCGAGATCTCCGGTTCCAATGTGAAGGACGGCAAGCTGAGTCTCAAGGAAGGCAACTCCGCATCCCTGTCCGCAACCGTCACCCCTGAAGGCGCTGAGCCTACGGTGACATGGGAATCCAATAATCCGGCTGTGGCTACTGTGGATACCAACGGCAAGGTCACCGGCGTGAAGGCCGGCACCGCCACCATTACAGCGGCTTCCGAAGCTGACGCCGCCAAGACCGCCGAGCTCAAGGTCACCGTCACCGAGGTCAAGGCCGATGACGCCTACGGCTACGTGATGGTCCACTTCATCGAAAACAACAAGGCTACGCCGAGAAGATCTACCTCGACATCTCGCGCGGCGATGACGCCACCCAGTGGGATACGCTCAACGGCGGCGAGCCGATTCTGGTGAGTAACGAATCCACCACCGGCGTGCGCGATCCGTTCATCGCCTACAACCCCGAGTCGAAGACTACTACGTGCTGGCCACCGATTTGCGTGTGTTCGGCGGCGATAATGCCGGTTGGGGCACGTGGGCTACAGGTTACAGCACCAAGTTGCATGTGTGGTCGTCCAAAGATCTCATTCACTTCAACGACATGACGGAACTGGAGACCGCCACCGCCGACAAGTACACTGCCAATCCGAACAAGAGCCAGACGCTCACCGATTCCGTGACCGGCAAGACCATCTCCGAGATCGGCATGGCATGGGCTCCTGAGGCTACGTGGGTGCCGAACTTCTATGATCTCAACGACGACGGCCAGCTCAACGGTTCCGATAAGGACAACCCGAAGAACCAGCAGGGCGGCGCATTCGTTGTGTATTGGTCTGTCTCCGCCAAATACGATGGCGAGAACAGTCAGCCCGGCAAGAAGGTGACTCACGTGTTGTGGGCGGCCACCAAGGACTTCACCAACGAGACTTACATGTTTGGCGGCGTCTTCGTGCCTAACAGCAAGTACAACCGTGGCAACACCATCGACACCACGATGCTGCAGAACGGTTCCCGCACATACCGCACCACCGGCTCCGGCGTGATCTTCATGGAATACACCGATCGTGCCGATTGGTGGCGTGCCAACGATCAGGGCCAGTACGCGACCGACCCGGCCAAGGGCTGGGTGTTGCGCCAGACCAACATCGGACACACGCTCGGCAGCGCGCAGGAAGGTGCCAACGGTTTCAAGGTCAACGGTGAGAACAAGTGGTACATGTTCGTTGACAACTATGGATCTGTCGCTTCCGGTGCCCGCTACGGCTACAACCTACTCGAAGCCGACAACCTCGATTCCGAGAATCCGTGGAGCGTCCTGAAGGCCGACGACTACTTCCTCACCGCCAACACCAAGCACGGTGGCATTGTTTCGCTCACCAAGGCCCAGTACGACGCGATTCGCGCGGCTGATGCCAAGGCTTCCGACAACGCCGACCTGAGGCCGAGGATGTGACGGTGGATAAGGGTTCTGCCGATATGGACATCACTGCCAAGCTGCCGAAGACGCAGCAGGTCACTCTTGCCAACGGTTACGGCACTGCCAAGCGCGACGTGATGTGGGACGTTTCCAACGTCGACACCTCCAAGCCCGGCGAGTACACCGTCACCGGCACGGTCGACACCATCGGCGCGAACAAGAACCACTGGAAGTGGACGAACGCCGCCGGCGAGTCGAAGACCGACGAGGACGACCTCATCAACTCCGGTGCGAACGCGAACAACAACTGGAAACAGACCGGTGGCTTTGTCGACAACGAAACCGCCAACAAGAACCGCACGCTATACAGCTCCACCGCCATCACTGTGACCGCCAAGGTGACCGTGACCGGCGAAACCGAGCCGACCGACCCGGATTTGCTCGCCGACTTCACGTTCGATGATGGCGATAAGACCTTTGACGGCGGCAATGCGACGGGTGCCACTCAGGGCACCGCCACGCTCGCCGACAGCAAGGACGGCAAGGCCGCGAAGCTCAGCAAGAACTTCTGGCTCAACGTCACCGCCAAGAACGGCGACGCTCTGCTCAAGGGCAAGAACGACGTGACCATCAGCTACGATGTCAAGCCTGACGTCTCCGGCAACACCGGCTGGACCTTCTTCGCCGCCTCCAACGCCACCAAGCAAGAGTACGGCCAGGAGCACTACGTCGGCGTGCTCGACAAGACCACCGGTATTACCGTCGAACGCTACAACAACAACGATGGCAAGCGCGATTCCTCCGGCAACGTCTCATACACCAAGACGAACGCCGACTGGAAGCACGTCGATATCGTGATTTCCGGCGCAACCGCTAAGCTGTACATCGACTCCAAGCTGGTAGCCGTGAACAACAACGGCCAGAAGCTCACCGACATCCTCGGTGCTGATGGCGGCGTGCTGCAGATCGGCAAGGCCAACTGGAGCAACGGCGAGTACTTCTCCGGTCTGCTCGACAACCTCAAGATCTGGGGCAAGGCCCTGAGCGACGACGAGCTTGGCGTGGAAAGCGCGAAGACCGACTACGCCGCCGCGCTCGCCATCCCGGCGCAAATCACCGGCGACCTGCCGAGCACTGTGCTGGGCAAGACGGTTACTTGGTCCGCGACCGGCGACGGTGCGAAGCTCGTAGCCGCAGACGGCAAGGTCACGCAGCCGAAGTCCGGCGAGAAGGCCGTAAAGGTCAAGCTCACCGCCACCATCGACGGCGTGGATAAAGCTATCACCGCCGAATCCGAAATCCTCAACAACGGCGGCGAAATCGCTTCCTACGTCAAGGATGTCGATCGCTCCGACCAGAACGGTGCCAAGTACGACCCGCTCGCCTACAACGACGATCGTCGCGCCGACTCGCTGTACGTGGCCGCCAAGGCCGCCGATGGCAGCAAATGGGAGCCCCTGAACCGTTCGCAGTCGATTCTGTCGGTCAAGTGGGACGGCTCGCAGTCTGCCAAGCTGAATGCGCAGATGGGCTCACCCGCTTTCTTCCGTGCGGAGGACGGTACCCTTGGTGTGGTTTCCTCGCAGAACAACGCCACCGGTGCGATTTACGTGTGGGATGGCAAGGGCGACGGTGCCACGTTCACCAACGAGCGCGCTATCACCGTGACCGACAGCTCCATCGTCACCAACCCGCGCATCGTCTATGATGCCGCCTCCAAGGGCTACAAGGTCTTCTGGGCCGATGGCCTGAGCGGCGAAGGCCGTATGGCCACGCTCTCCGACCTGACTGCCAAGGCAACGGTCGGCGAGACGCTCAAGGCCGACGCGGTTGCGATGGGTGTGGGCGACGTGACCGAAGGTCTGCCCGCATGGGCCGGCGAAGGCCAGATCCGCGCATTCGCTGTGAGCTCCTCTGAATTCGATGCGTTCTACAAGAACTATGTCGATCTGCAGAACACCGGCGTTAAAGCTCTGGGCGGCGCAACCGTGGAGAACGGTGCTTCCGCCGAGGACGTCACCGCAGCGGTTTCCGGAACGCAGGCCACAATGACCTACAACGACGGCTCCACGAAGACCTTCAACGTCGACTGGAACGCCGATGATCTGGCCGCCGTGGACACCTCAAAGGCCGGCACGCATGAGGTCAAGGGCACTGTTCAGCAGACCACCGAGGCCATGTACAACGACGCTCGCGCCGATCCGGACATCTTCTACAACGAAGACGATGGCTACTACTACCTCACCGGTTCCACCTATGAGGTAAAGTCCACTGATTCGACCAACAACCAGAAGGACAGCTACCGTTCCATCGGCCTCAAGCGCGCCAAGACCATCAACGGTCTGAAGGATGCTGAGGAACACATCATCATCAAGCCGGAGAACGGCACTCCGGGCCACGAAGACCAGTACCCCAACTCGTTCTACGGTTGGAGCGCGTTCATTTGGGCCCAGGAGTTCCACAAGATCAACGGCAAGTGGTGGATTGTGGCCGGCTTCCACAAGGGTGCCTCGTCCGCGAACGGTGGCTGGTGCAACAACACCATCCTCATCCCGTACACCGGCGACGAGCAGTCCATCAAGGATGGCGGATTCCTCGAGGCCGAGAACTGGGGCGAGCCGACCGTGCTGGAAGGCGCCGCATTCGACGTGACGTACTTCGAGCGCGAGGAGAACGGCAAGGCCCAGGGCTACTGGCTCTTCCCGAAGAGCGCAGGCCTGTACCTTGCCAAGGCAAAGATGGGCGATGGCGTCACTCCGCTGGTGGATGGCAGCCTTGAGCACATCTATCAGGTCAGCCAGCAGTTCGAGTACGGCAAGTATGCGCCTACCCCCGAAGACAACTCTGAAGGTTCTGATCAGGCAATCGTAGAGGCACCGTTCATGTTCGAGCATGGCGACTACGTCTACATTGCCTATGCGGGGGCCACGGTGGATAAGTATTACAACACCAACGTGATGCGTGCCGCCAAGAATGCCGACCTGCAGGATCTGTCGAGCTGGACCACGGCCGACTTCCCGTCGTTCGACACCAACGACACCTACACCGGTGCCTACGGTGCGGATGAGGCCTCGTACGAGCGCAAGCAGGCCGGCCCCGGCCACATCTCGCTTGCACATGATGAGGCCGGCAACATCGTCATGGCCTACCACGCACGCCCCTACCCGGAAATTCACTCCGGTTCCGCGGCGGGTGGCCTGTTCGATCAGGACCGCAATACGTGGGTCAAGGCCGTGAACGTGCGCGCCAACGGCATGCTCGACATGTCGCTGACCAAGGATCAGGAGGTTGCTCCGGCCAACCGCACGGTGACCATTACGGTGACCGTCGGCGAGCCTGATACGCCGGTTGAGCCGTCCATCACCGGCATCCGCGTCAAGAGCGAGCCGACAAAGACCAAGTACACGGTGGGCGAGCAGTTCTCCGCCGATGGTCTTGTGATCGAGGCGACGATGTCGGACGGCACGGTGAAGACGCTCGATGCCGCCGACTACACGGTCGGCGACGTGGACATGTCCGCTGTGGGCACCAAGACCGTCACCGTCACGCTCAAGGCCAACGATCAGCTCACCACGTCGTTCGTGGTGACCGTGAGTGCCAAGACCGAGCCCGGTAAGCCCGGTTCGGGCGACGGTTCCGGCGATGGTGCAGGCAGCGATAACGGTAACGCTGGTACGGGGGCGGACTCCGGTCTGCCGTCCTCTGGTGCCGCCGTGCTCGGCCTTGGTGGTGCCGTGGTTGTGCTCGCCGTTGCCGGCATCTCTCTCACTATCTGGCGCAAGCGTCGCGCCTGAGCGGATCCAAATGCTCCCTCTCAGTCGGCTTCTGGCGGACGGAGAGGGAGCACCTAGTATCACCATAACTTCAATCTTCAATCCATAACTGAACACAAAACCAAAACCCACAATCAGAGGAGACATATGGGTAAGTGGAAGAAAGCGGTGGCAGCTCTTGCAGCTGTCCCGATGCTGATGGCGCTGGCGCCAGCAGCAAATGCGGTTGAATCGGATACCACCGATTCATCGGCCGCACAGCGGGCGCTGGCAGCAGCCCTGAAATCAAATGCCAAGGCATCGGCAGACAGTGATTTGCTTGCCAGCCTTGACTTCAACAACGTCACGGCAAGTGCCACTGGTACCTTCACCGATGAGGCAACCGGCACCAAGGCAACCATCAACGGTGCCGCCGCAGTAACTGCCAGTAAAGACGGCACTACCGCAGCTCAGCTCGGTTCTGGCTTCTGGCTGAATGTGACTAAGTCGGATGATTCGGCTGTGCTCAAGGGCCTGGATGCGGTCACGATTTCGTATGATTCCAAGTCCGCCAGCACCAATCAGGGCTGGTCGGTATTTGCGGCACCGAATACGAATGCGCAGACCTATCAGCAAGAGCGTTACCTCGGCGTGATGGATCGCACCACTTCGGTGAACGTTGAGCGTTACAACAACGCTGGTAAGCGCGACACCACCGGCAATGTGAGCAAGGATGGTCTCGCCAGCCAGTGGCGTCACGTCGATTTGGTCATCGACAAGGCCGCTTCCACGCTGTACATTGACGGTGAGCAGGCCGCAACCGTAGCCCCGGCTGATGGCGCGAGCTTCGCTCAGCTCACCGATATTCTCGGCGCAGACGGCGGCGTGCTGCAGATCGGCAAGGCCAACTGGGTGAACGGCGAGTACTACACCGGCGCACTCGACAACCTGAATATTTACGGCTCCGCGCACACTGCGGAGCAAATCAAGGAAGCCTACGATTCCACGAAGTCCGATGCCGCCAAGGCCGACGCTAACGCGCTGACCATCAACAACGGCAGCACCGATGCGTATTCCGACATCACACTTCCAGCCAAGGGTTCGGTTAATGGTTCCGCGATTACATGGAAGTCCAGCGACGCCAAGGTCATTACTGATGCTGCAGATGGCGACATCGCAGCCGGCGTCGTCACTCGCCAGAAGGCCGACGCCAAGGTGACGCTCACTGCCACCATTACCGATGCTGACGGCAACACGGAAACCAAGGAATTCGAGCTGACCGTCAAGGCCGCCGTCGAACAGCCGAAGACCACGGACTATCTGTTTGCGCACTTCACCGGCACCGAAGGTAGCGCTACCGACGAGCAGATGTACTTCGCCACCAGCAAGGATGGCCTGAGCTGGCATGACACCCGCGAGTCCGGCGATCCGGTACTCAGCTGGAACAACAGCCAGACCGGCAACTCTCGTGGTAAGGACAACGGCGTGCGCGACCCGTATCTGGTCCGCTCTCCGGAAGGCGACACCGTCTACCTCATCGCTACCGAGCTGAGCATCCATAACCGTGGCGGTTGGGGCGCGGCCACCGCTACCACCAATGGCAGCACCAACCTAATCGTGTGGGAGTCGCATGACTTCGTCAACTGGAGCGAACCGCGCGCCGTTGACGTTGCCTCTCAGATTCCGGGAGCCGGCATGGCTTGGGCTCCGGAAGCCTACTGGGATGATGTGAACAAGCAGTACATGGTGTACTGGGCCACTGCTTCCGACGCGGACAACAAGTCCGGCGATCGCACCAATATGTACTACTCCACCACGCGTGATTTCGTGAACTTCACGACGCCTGTCAAGTGGATCGACCGAGTCAAGTCCGTTATCGATACCACGATGATTAAGGCCGATGACGGCTATTACTATCGTGTGTCCGGTGACACGTACCTCGGTGTTGAGCGTAGCAAGGATCCGTATGCCACAACGCTCACCACTGGTGACACAATTGCGAATGGTTACTACAACACTGACAGTGATCCGAACCAGTGGACGCTTGTCGGTACATTCGGTGACCTGACTGGTACCGGTCTGACCGGTGCGCAGCTGGAAGGCCCGGAGCTGTTCTTCTACAATGAAGATGACGTGCAGACCAGTGATGCGGGCAAGAAGATGCTCTACGGTCTGATGTGGGACCAGTACTCAGCCGGTAAGGGTTACACCCCATACCGTTCTGCCGATTTAGGCAGCACTGATAAGGCTGATTGGGGCTTTGCCTCTGATGTGAACTTCGGTTCGCTCAAGAAGCGTCACGGCACCATCCTGCCTGTCACTGAAACCGAGTACAACGCAATCCTGAAGGCATTCGATAAGAACAAGGACACCGAGCCAGTCACACCCGATGAAGACGGCTCCGGTCCGATTGCCGAGTATGACTTCGAAGACAGCAAGGGTACCGACACCACTGAGAACAGCAACGACTTGACCTTCAACGGCAACGCCAAGGTCTCCGAGGATGCCGAAAAGGGCAAGGTGCTTAAGCTCGACGGCTCTGACGGCACCTACGCCGAGTTCCCGAAGGGCCTGTTCGATGGCCGTAACAAGCTGACTGTGCAGATGGATGTCAAGTCGGAGATCAATAAAAACCAGTTCACGTTCGCTTTCGGCCAGAACTCCACCAAGTACTACTTCCTGAAGTACAACAACTCCGGCGAGCTCGCCAGCCGCATCACCACCAACTCGTATGGTGCGGAGGACGCGGCTAACGCTACGTTGTCTGGCAACGGCGCATGGCATCGTGTCACGGTCACGTTGGACGACAACGTGATGACCGTGTACTCTGACGGTGCGCAGGTGGCTCAGAACAAGGCGACCAAGAACAAGGTCACCGATTTGGGTAACGATCTGCTGGCCTACTTGGGCAAGTCCTTCTACAACGACCCATACTTCAAGGGTTCGTTCGACAATGTGAACGTGTGGAACCGCGCGCTCACTGCTCAGGAAGTCGAGAAGACCAGCCCGATTGCTCTGCAGGGTATTTCTGTGGGCACTGTGCCGTCCGACCCGAACTCGCTGCGTGGCACTGACGACCACTCTCAGGTCCGTTCCACCCTCGACTGGTCCACGAAGACCGTCACCACCGTGCTCAACCGCCGTGGCGGCGCGACCAAGGTGCCCGTCAAGGTGTCTGTCAACCGTAGCGACGACTCCATCAAGCTCACCCTTGATGGTCAGGCGTTCACCAATGGTGGTACGGCCGACCTGGCTAAGGACCGTACTTTGGTCGTTGATTTGGGCGACGGTGCGCCGCAGACCTGGACGCTGAAGAAGGTCACCGTGGGCAACAACCCGGTACTGCCCGGCCAGTACGCCGACCCGGACATCGACTACTTCGACGGCAAGTTCTGGATCTACCCGACCACCGACGGCTTCTCCGGCTGGAGCGGCAACTACTTCCATGCGTTCAGCTCCACCGACTTGGTGAACTGGACCGACGAGGGCGTGATCCTCGATGTCAATAAGGACCACCAGCCGACCACCGATGGCGATGAGAACACCGCCATCTCCCCGTGGTCCGTGGGCTCCGCGTGGGCGCCGACCATCGAGAAGAAGAACGGCAAGTACTACTTCTACTACTGCGCGAAGTTGCCGAACGGTACATCCGCCATCGGCGTCGCCGTGGCCGACAACCCGGCCGGCCCGTACAAGGCCGCCGACCAACCGCTGGTCACTCGCACGATGGAAGGCGTCACCGTTGGACAGGCCATCGACCCGTCCATCTTCACCGACCCGAACACCGGCAAGTCGTACATCCTGTACGGCAACGGTTCGCCCGCCATCGCCGAACTCAACGACGACATGGTGAGCATCAAGCCGGTACGGTGAAGAAGCTCAACGGTCTGAACGGCTTCCGCGAGTCCGTGGTCGTCGCCTACCGCGACGGCAAGTACCACTGGACCTGGTCGTGCGACGACGCCAACTCCCCGAACTACCATGTGAGGTACGGCGTCTCCGATTCCATCGACGGCACCATCACCTACAAGGGTGTGCTGCTGCAGAAGGATTCCTCCAAGAACCTGCAAGGTACCGCGCACCAGTCCGACGTGCATGTGACCGACGCGGACGGCAACGACCGTTGGCTCATGGCCTACCATCGCCACTACACGCCGCTCGGCGTGTTCACCTCCGGCCTCGGCTACCACCGTGAAACCGCCATCGACGAGATCACCTTCGACGCGGACGGCCTGATGCAGACCATTCACCCGACCGACGAAGGCGTGTCCATTGAGATGGCCGATACGACGGCGCTTGATGGCGCGATTGAAGCGGCCGACAAGCTCGGCACCGATGGCTCTGCTTACACCGAGGCCAGCTGGAAGGCATTCGAGGATGCGCTCGCCGCAGCCAAGACGGCCAAGCAGACCTTCCTTGACTCCGGCCTGTCTCAGGCTGATGTCGATGCCGCCGCCAAGGCCCTGACCGACGCGCAGAATGCGTTGGAGGAGAGCCAGCCCGAGCCGGAGCACCCGGCCGCAGGCACGATCCTCTCCATCGCCGTGACCGCGCAGCCCGCCAAGGCCGAGTACAAGGTTGGTGAAGCGCTCGACGTTGCCGGTCTGGTCGTCACCGCGACCGTGGCCGATGGCAACGGCGGCTCCACCACCCGTGAGCTCGCCGCCGATGAGTACGAGCTGCTCGGCTTCGACTCCTCGAAGGCCTCCGACAAGGTGACCGTGACCGTGCAGTCTGTGGCCGATTCGACCAAGACCGCCACGTTCACCGTGAAGGTCGTTGCCGACGAGACGCCGACTCCGGATCCCGATCTGGCCACTGAGGAAGAGCTCAAGCAGCTCGAAGACGCCATTGCCAAGGCCGAAGCCGAGAAGCTGAACCAGGACGATTACACCGCCGATTCGTGGAAGGCCTACGCCGATGCGCTGGCCCAAGCGAAGAAGGTGCTCGCCAAGGAGAACGCCACCTCCACCGAGGTCCAGGATGCGATTCGTCACCTGACCGAGGCCCGCAAGGCCCTCGTGAAGGTCTCCGCTGATGGCAAGAAGCCGGGTGCCGTCATCTCCGACACTGGTGCCGCCGTCTTCGGCGTGGCTGGTGCCGTGGTGGTCCTCGCCGCCGCCGGTATCGCCCTGACCATCTGGCGCAAGCGCCGTATCTGACCCCTCATTTGCAAAAAACTCTCACTGACGTTGAGTCGGTGAGAGAAATTTGCAACGAGTGGCCTGATTTTGCAAAAGACTCTCACTGAGCACTCCTCAGTGAGAGTCTTTTGCAAGTGGGCCCGAGTCCGCACCGCCCGCATCTTATATAATCACGATTATATTAATCGTGATACAATAAATCGTGGTGCGAATAGGAATTCGCCAACGTATGGCATAGAGGGGCGGGCAGTATGACATTCATCGGACGAGATAGCGATTTACGGCAACTGCAGGAATGTTTCACTGAGCGTAGGGCACAGCTTGTGTTCGTCTACGGCCGCAGGCGCGTGGGAAAAACAGAGACGCTTATTCAACTCGCAAAAGACAAGGAAACCTTATTCTTCGCGGCGCAGAATGCCACTAAAGATGAACAGCTGGCATCGTTCTCCCGTCTCATGTTCGAGGCGGGTGCCCCGGGCAAGGATTATCTGAGTCAATATCCTTCTTGGGAAAGGGCGTTAACCGAGTTAACCCGGCTGCCAGAGCCGAGCGATGGCGGCCGCAGGCTTGTGATATTCGATGAGTTTCCTTATCTGGTCAAATCTGATCCGTCATTGCCGTCAGTGCTACAGAATCTTTGGGACCACACGTTGCGTCATGCAAATCTGATGATTGTGATTTGCGGCAGTGCCATGAGCTTCATCGAAAAGGAGCTGTTGGGAGAAAAATCGCCGCTATATGGTCGTGCGACCGGCATCCTGAAGATGCTGCCGATGCCATATTGGGATGCAGCGCAATTCTTCCCCAACTATAGTGGCGAGGATAAGGCGCTGGCCTACGCAATACTGGGCGGTATCCCGCGTTACCTAGAGGAATTTGACCCAGATGAGACCATAGACGCAAATGTCAAGCGGCATATTCTGAGACGCATTGCTCCGCTATACAGCGAGGTTGAATTTTTGTTGCACGAAGAACTGCGGGAAACTGCGAAATATAACAGCGTGATACGGGCGATCGCGCTCGGCGCAACTTCGCTGAATGAGATCGCGACACACACGATGATGGCAAACGCAACAGTATCGTCGTATCTCGCCAATCTTATGGAACTGGGGATTGTGGAACGTGAGTTCCCAGTCACGGCGAAGCTAAGGAGCGGGCGAAAGGTTCGCGTGGGCTGTATCAGCTGAGCGACAATTTCTTCCGATTCTGGTATTCGTTTGTCTTTCCGTATCGTTCGGAATTGGAGCGGGGCGATGTGGAAGGCGTATACGAGCGTCATATCAAGCCGGTATTACATGATTTTGCCGGCAAACCGTTCGAGGGTCTGTGCCGTGAATGGATGTGGCGTGAGAGTGCTGCTGGACGGTTGCCCTTCCGTGCGCGTGCGGTTGGCCGTTGGTGGGATCGTCAGGATGAGATAGACGTGATGGCCGTTGACAATGCGTCTGATGCTGCCATTGTGGGCGAGTGCAAATTCCGCAATGCGCCGGTGGACCGTTCCGTGCTGAATCTACTGCGAGACCGTGCTGCGCGAACCGGTATCGGCCAGCGAACATACCTGCTGTTTTCGCTCGGCGGTTTCGATCAATCACTGGTCGACGATGCTGCGGCGTCTCAATCCGACGTTCAGCTCGTCGGCATCGATGAGCTGTTTCATGAATAAATCCCATTTGCGAATAGCTCTCACTGATGAGCACTCAGTGAGAGCTATTCGCAAATGGAGCCTTACTTCTTCGCCTGAGTGAGCTGGTAGGCCGCAAAGAGAATGGCGAGCCAGATCACGCCGGCGATAACGGCGACGCGGTAGCTGGCGGAGAAGCACATCAGCACCACGACCAGTGCCAGGAACGCCAATACCACCCACGGGGTTACTTTGGCGAACGGCAGCTTGAAGTGAATCGCGTCGAGCGCTTCCTTGCCGGACTTGCCGGCCAGTTCGGAATCCTCGGGAGCGCCGCCCGCGGCGACCACCTTACGGAACTTCATTTCGGTGAACATGATCATCGTCCAGTTGATGATGCCGGCGATGGTGGCAATCGACATCAGATAGTTGAACGCGAACTCAGGCCACACGAACACCACGACCACGGCGATGGCGGTGATCACGGCGGACGTCAGCACGCCAGTCACCGGCACGCCCTTGGCGTTGAGCTTGCCAGATACGCGGGCGCATTGCCCTGCTTGGCCAGCGAATACAGCATGCGGGAGTTGGCGTACAGGCCGGAGTTGTAGACGCTCATCACAGCGGTCAGGCACACGAAGTTGAGGATGCCGGCGGCCGCGTGGATGCCTACGGAATCGAAGATTTGCACGAACGGGCTGGGAACATCGTCTCCGCCGATGGTGTTCCACGGTATGACGGCCATGATTACGCCGAGCGCGCCAATGTAGAACACGAGAATTCGCCAGATAATGTCATTGGTGGCGCGGGGAATCGTACGACGAGGGTCCTCGGTTTCGCCGGCGGTGATGCCGATGAGCTCGGTGCCGCCGAAGCTGAACATCACCACGACAAGCGCCATCAACAGGCCGGTCCAGGTGCCGTCTTTGGTCTGCTCCATGAGACCGTTCGGGAAGAAGCCCCCTTCCAAGGTGAACCAGTTGGCAAAGCTCGCTTTGATGCCGGATGCGGTGGGCAGAGCGAAGATGATGACCGCCAGGCCGCCGACGATCATGGCAATCACGGCCACAATCTTGATGATGGCGAACCAGAACTCGAACTCTCCGAACTTGGAGACGCCCAGCAGATTGGCGGCGCAGATGACCACTAGGAATACGGCTGCCGACACCCAGGTCGGAATCGCCGGGAACCAGTAGTTTACGAATTTGCCCACCACGGACAGCTCCACCATCGAGACGAGGATGTAGTTGAACCAGTAGTTCCAGCCGGAGATGAAGCCGGCGCGCTTGGACCAGTAGCGAGTGGCATAGTAGCTGAACGCGCCCGCCTTCGGATCCTCGACGGACATCTCGCTCAGCGCGCGCACGATCATGAAGATCGCGAGGCCGCCGATCAGGTAGGCCAGCAGAATCGAGGGGCCGGCCAGCGCGATGGATTCGCTGGAACCATAGAACAGGCCGGTTCCGATAGCGCCGCCCAGTGCAATCAGCTGGATATGACGGTTCTTCAATGACTTGCGCAGCGTGGCCGGCACCGGCACATCGTCGGTTTCGCGCGACTTCTTAGGTGCGTCAGTAGTACTCATTGTGCTCTTCTCTCGAGTCTCTTTGATTTTTAGCATGACCGGCGGAAGGTCGCCATGCGCAACGCTCGTCATTGTAAGGCGCGGCATGCCGTAATGCCAAAGAATGCCGATGCCAGCCCATACCGGTATTCGCGTTTGATCGAAACAGCTAAAGTCGGCAGTGGCCCATCAAACCATCCCCACCAATTCACTGCGAGACGGGCATGCCCATGGTGAAAATGGTGTGGGCCACTGATTCCGGAGATGCTGCGAGGTCGGTGGCGAGCCAGTATTGCAGTAGGCCGATGCTGCCGGATACGGCGAAGCGCATGCGCATTTGGGCCTCGACCGGGTCGTTGGCGGCGGGCTGCAGCTGCTCGGCGACCGTCTGCCGGCTGTAAATAAGTCCCAGTAGCTGCTGTTGGAAGCCGATATCTGCTTTCGGGCTCATCAATACCTGCAGATGCTTGCGATTGTCGGCGATGTATTGGCAGATACGTTCGATGACGTGCTCGATGCCGGCTGAATCAGGCTGCGCGAGCAACTGGTCGAGCGCGGCAGTAACCCAGGCCATGGTCTCGTCTTCGATATCGTGCAGTAGATCTTCAATGCTTGTGTAATGCGCATAGAACGTGGAACGGTTCACGTCCGCCCGCTCGCACAATGCCTTGACGGTGATGGACCCAAGCGGCTGGTCCTGCAGCAGCTCGACGAGCGCGTCTTGCATGGCGAGCCGTGTGTATCGGGTGCGGCGGCTTTCCGTCAAATCCTTGGCCATGGCATTCTCCCCAAGTTCCGACAACTCACAATCCAACTGTTGGTTGCAGAACCGACACAGTGTTGTTTTACTTGAGTATAGCAAGGGAACGCAGGTGGCATTGCGAATGGAGCGGGCGTGGTGGGAACTGTTGGAGGTGCGTGATGGCATATATCGAATTCGATCATGTGGTCAAGGAATACCCCTCCGGCAGCAGCGTGATTCGGGCGCTCGATGAGGCGAGCTTTACCGCCGATCAAGGCGAGTTAAGCGTCATCCTCGGCCAGTCAGGCGCAGGCAAGACCACGGCGTTGAACATTCTGGGCGGCATGGATACCGCGACTTCAGGCCGCGTCATTGTGGGCGATCGCGACATCACCGGATTGCGTAAGCGCGATTTGGTGACCTACCGGCGCAACGACATCGGCTTTGTCTTCCAGTTCTACAATCTTGTGCCGAACCTGACCGCGCTGGAGAACGTGGAACTTGCCTCACAGATTTGCCCCGATCATTTCGACCCGGCGGAAACCCTGTACAAGGTCGGACTGGGGGAGCGCATGGGGAATTTCCCGGCACAACTGTCCGGCGGCGAACAACAGCGTGTATCCATCGCCCGCGCGATTGCCAAAAAGCCGAAGCTGTTGTTGTGCGATGAGCCGACCGGTGCGCTCGATTACGAGACCGGCAAGGAAGTGCTGCAGTTGCTGCAGGATATTTGCCAAACACAAGGCATGACCGTAATGATCATCACGCATAATTCCGCGCTTGCACCGATGGCTCACAAAGTGATTCGCTTCCGCTCCGGCAAGGTGACCAGCGAGGAGGTCAACGCAACGCCGCGGCCCATCGCCGATATCGAATGGTAGGTGATTGGCGATGCTCACTGCAAGACACTCTGTGAAACGCCCCGTGAAACAAGCGAGGCGATTCGTGAAACAACCTGTGAAACATTCTGTGAAACGGCGGAACCTCGACGATAGCGGCGGTCGAGGAGCGGGCGTTTCTGCGGTATTTGCCAAAGATACGTTGCGTTGCTGGCTGCGCAGCTGGAAGAGGTTCGTCTCGATCGCCGTCATCACGCTGCTTGGCGTGGCCGTGCTGACCGGCATCTACGCCGGATGCCGCGATGCTTTTCTGGCGGCCGGTCGTTTTTACGATCAGCAGGGACTGCATGACCTGCAGGTGCTATCCACATACGGCCTGACCGATGATGATGCGGCGGCACTGCGCCGAATCGACGGTGTGCAAACCGTGCAGCCCGAACGTTCTCAGACGGTGACCACGTTGGTGGACGGCACCAAGAAAACCGTGACCATGCAGGAAATCGGTACCGAAGGGCTTGATCAGCCGTACCTGCAACAAGGCAAACTGCCGAACAAGGCCGGCGAAGTGGCGGTGACTCAGCAGTTCCTGAACGATAGCGGACTCAAGATTGGCGGCACCATTACTGTGACGCCACAAGACACCTCTTCATCCGTCATATCGGTAGCGGCCACGGAGACTGACGATTCCAATAATGCCGATACGGTAGGTGTCGCCGCCAATGCCTCGGCATCCGATGCGAAGTCCGCCGCCAATACGGACGCCGACGCCGAGCAATCCCCGCAGTTCCCCACGAAACTCACCATCACCGGCGTCGTACTTGACCCGCGCGACCTCAACAATCCAGACGGCTATTCGGGCATGACCTCCTTCCGGTCCACCTCATCCGAGGACTATACGTTCTTTGCACCCAGCGACGGCGTGACCGGCAATATATACACTGCGATATCGGTTGCCGTCACTGGTGCGTCCGATTTTGACACGTTTTCCGATGCCTACGATGAAGCCGTCAAAACCGTGGCCGACCGTATCGAACATCAGATACAGACCACACGCCAGAAAGCCCGTCGTCAACAGATCGTCTCCAGCGCGCAGCGCAAACTGGACGATGCCCAAGACGAGGCCAACGAGCAGCTGGACGAAGCCCAGAAGCAGATCGACGACAACTGGGCCGAGCTGGAAGCCAACGAAACGACATTGCAAGATAGCCGTACCGAATTGGAGAACAACAGGACAACCATTACCGATGGCGAACGGCAGCTCGCCGATGGACGTGCGCAGATTGCATCGGCCCGTCAACAGATCGCGCAAGGTCGCCAGCAGATAGCCGAAGCGCGCACCCAGCTCGAATCGGGCAAAGCGCAGCTCACCTCGGCTCGCAAACAGCTCGATGCGGCGCAAACGGAACTGACTGCCAATCGCACGAAAATCGAACAGGGCATTACCCAAATCGACCAAGGCGTGGCACAAATTGATCAGATGCTGTCCATGATTCAACAGGCCGACAATCTACTGGCGCAACTTGACCCGAATATCGACTTCAACTCACCCACATGGCAGGCCATCAAGCAACTGCTCGCGCGCCTTGGCATTACCGTGCCTGAAGTGCCGTCAATCAGCGATCTGCGGCAACAGCTGACCGCCAAGCAAACGGAACTGCAAACGCAGCGAGACAGTCTGGCCCAGCAGAAAGCCGATTTGCAGCGCACATTAAACGAAACCATTGCCCCCGCACAATCCACCTTGGACCAGCAGAACGCGCAACTGACCGCCAAGGAACAGGAAGCGGCTGCAGGAGAGGCACAGCTCAATACCCAATCCGCGGAACTCGAAGCGAATGCCGCAACCCTCGAAACCCAGTCGGCGCAACTTGAAGCGCAGGCCGCCCAACTGGCCAGCGGCAAGCGGCAGCTCGAAGAAGGCGAGCGGCAGCTGGAAGAAGGCGAACAACAGCTCGCGGACGGCAAGGCGAAACTGGATGATGCGCAGTCTGAACTCGATGCGAAGCGAAGCGAAGCGGAAAGCGAATTCGCCAAGCAGCAACGGCGCATCGACGATGTGGCCAACGCACGTTGGTATGTGCAGACACGCGCTTCGATCGACGGATTCAGCTCGCTCAAATCAGACGTCAGTTCCATCGAATCCATCGGCCGCGCATTCCCGATTGTGTTCCTGCTGGTCGCCGTGCTCATGAGCCTGACCACCATGACCCGCATGGTCGAGGAAGACCGCGGACTTATCGGCACCTACCTTGGACTCGGCTATGGCGGACTCGCCGTGTCCAGCCGGTATCTGCTGTTCGCGTTGCTCGCCTGCTTGGTCGGCGGCGGCATCGGTCTGCTGGTCGGATTCCTTGGCATCCCGGCATTCCTGCTGGTGGTGATTGAGGGACTGTATATATTGCCCGGTGTGCGACTCGAATACGACTGGTTGTACGGTTCGGCCGGCATCGTGCTGTTCGTGGTCGGCGTGGGCGTGGCCACCGCGCTCGCCTGTCGCGAGGAGATACGGCACACGCCCGCCGCGTTGATGCGGCCGAAGGCACCGAAAGCGGGCGCTCGCATATTGCTGGAGCGGATTCGCCCGGTATGGAGCCGGCTGAACTTCCTCGGCAAAGTCACCGCGCGCAATATCTTCCGATTCAAGTCGCGCTTGATTATGACCGTGGGTGGCGTGGCCGGTTGCACAGCGTTGATTATCTGCGGATTTGCGATTAATGACACCGTCGACACGATTGGCGTCAAACAATACGAGCAGATCTACCAGTACGACCTGATGGTCGTGGCCAATGACGATGACGCCACCGCGATGCGCAAGCAGGTGGCACAAGATGGCCAAACCACCGAAACGCTGAATCTGCGCGTGGATAGTGGCGAGATGAGCAATGCGGCGCAGGAAAGCGAAACCGTGCAGCTGATGACCGTGCCCAACGATTCGCTGAATATCTTGAACGATATGGTCACGCTGGAACAAGCTGGCGATGATGGATGGTTTGGGCTGCCCAATATCTTCGGCAAAGCGGGTGGCGGCACTGTAGCGCTGGACGATAGTGGCGTGATTGTATCGCAGTCCGCCGCCAACTCGCTGAATATTCATGCCGGCGACACCGTCACGCTGGGCAATGGCGGTAGCAGCCGGGCCAAGGTGCAGGTCACGGCCGTGACGCGCAATCTTATTGGCTCTGATGTGTACATCAGTGAGCGACTGTACGACCAGAAGTTTGCGGCCGGCGGTGTGACGTCTTCGGCTTCGGGAGATGGCACTGCCTCGACCTTGACGTGGAACGCGATGCTCGCCAAGCTGAAAGGTTCCGAGACCGAACAGGCCGAATATGCGGATCGGTTGGGCGAGGAATCGTCGGTGCTCAAGGCCGTGAGCTGTGCGCATCTGGCCGCCACGTTTAAGTTCGATTTGATGGGTGCCGTGGTGGCGCTGATTGTGGGGCTCGCCGGCGGCCTGGCGCTGGTGGTGCTGTTTACGTTGGCCAATACGAACGTGTCCGAACGCATCCGCGAGATGGCCACACTGAAGGTGCTGGGCTTCTATGACCGCGAGGTGCACAACTACGTGAACCGCGAGATGATGATATTGACCGGTATGGGTGTGGTGGTTGGTCTGCCGCTTGGCAGGTGGATAGGCGGATTACTGACTGCTGCGTTGAATATGCCGTCGCTGTATTTCGAAGTGGAAGTGCACTGGTACAGCTATGCGATTGCCGTGGTGGCGACGCTGGCGTTCGCGCTGCTGGTGCAGCTGTTCACCAACCCAGTGCTCGATCGCGTAGACCCGGTCAGCTCGCTCAAGTCCGTGGAATAGAGGTAGAAGTTCAATTTGGTGTTGATGAATTGAACTTTTTGGCGGAATATTTACAGTATCATCGCATGTATTCTTGAGCTGAGCGGTTTTCGTGACATATTTCGGTGATACAGTTTGAACTTGTTTTGAACGAGTATCGCGTCTGGTGCGTAACAATCGGGCGGCAGAGAAGAGAAATGAAATCAGTATGGCCGATACGAATGTGAATGGTGGTACACAGCAGGCTACGGGCAAACTCAAGTCTGTCGAAAGCCTGGACCAGACCAACGAGATGGAGCGTGGCCTGAGCAATCGCCACGTACAGTTCATCGCCATTGGCGGCACCATCGGCACCGGCCTGTTCCTGGGCTCGGGCAAGTCAATCTCGCTAACCGGCCCCTCGATCATCTTCGTGTACATTCTGGTCGGCGTCATCATGTTCTTCCTGATGCGCGCCATCGGCGAGATGATGTACCGCGACCCCAGCCAGCACACCTTCATCAATTTCATCACCCGTTACCTTGGCAACGGGTGGGGGCATTTCGCCGGCTGGACGTATTGGGCCGCGCTCGTGCTGCTGGGCATGACCGAGATCACGGCCGTCTCCACGTACTTCATCACCTTCTTCGACACGTTCGGCATCGACCTGACCCATTGGAAATGGCTGATCGAACTGTGCTTCCTGGTGTCGCTGGTGTCCGTCAACCTGATCGCCGTCAAGGTGTTCGGCGAGGTGGAATTCTGGTTCTCGATGATCAAGATCACGCTGATTTGCGCGATGATCGTCACCGCCGTGGTCATGATCGTGATCGGCTACCATTACCCGGCCGCGCGGATTCATGGCGTGGATCATGTGAGTCCGGCGGGCCACGCCGGACTCGACAACCTGTTCGCCGGCTTCTCGTTCGCCCCGAACGGCTGGATGGCCTTCCTCATGAGCTTCCAGATGGTGTTCTTCGCCTATGAGCTGCTCGAGTTCGTGGGCGTCACCGTCTCCGAGACCAAGAATCCTCGTGAGGTGCTGCCCAAAGCCGTCAACGAGATCATCGTGCGTGTGCTCATCTTCTACGTGGGCGCGCTCGTGGCCATCATGTGCATCGTGCCGTGGACCTCGTTCAAGCCGAACGAGGACGGCTCCTTTGCCTCCCCGTTCATTATGGTGTTCCAGTACGCCGGGCTGAATTGGGCGTCCGCGCTGGTGTTCTTCGTGGTGATCACCGCCGCATCTTCCGCGCTGAACTCGCTGCTGTACTCGGCTGGCCGCCACCTGTACCAGCTGTCCGAGGTGTCGCCGAACCCGATGCTGAACAAGCTCGGCAAGGTGTCCGATCGCAAGGTGCCGGCCCGCGCCATCCTGGTGTCCGCGGCGCTGATACTGCTGTCGCCGATCGTCAACGCCATCCCCGGTGTGTCCGGAGCGTTCGTGCTGTTCTCGTCCGCCAGCTCCGCGGTGTTCCTGTTCATCTACATCCTGACGCTGCTGGCGCATCGCAGGTACCGCCGTTCCGCTGATTTCATTCCGGACGGGTTCGTCATGCCCGCGTGGAAGGTGCTCAATACGGTGGCAATCGTGTTCTTCGTGTTCATCTACCTGACGTTGTTCCTTGCGGACGATACGCGCAATTCCGCGATTGCCGGCCTGGTGTGGCTTGTGGGCTTCGGTGGATTCTCTATGCTGCGCGAACGCTACCGTAGCCGCGATTTGAGGCCGCACTGGAACACAAGGAGTGATTGGACGGGCTGATTGGCTGGCGGCTATTGGTTGGGTGGCTGTTGGCTGTTGGCGGCTGACTGGCTAGCGGCCGATAGCCAATGACTGGGCTGATCGTCAGCCAATCGGCTGCCTATAGGTCTCATTGATACATTCGGTCATCCGATTAGTGCATTTGTGCGGACAATTAGTGCATTCGATCATCGGATTAGTACATCAGTGTGCAATTATTAGTACAATTAGCCGCCTAATTAGTACATTAGGACATAAAACAATGTCCTAATGTACTAATTAGATGCTAAAATACGATAAGTGCCATGTCCTAATGTATGAATTATCGCTATGAAGGGCGGAATGCGATGACGCAGGATGAACTTATGCAAGTGCTGCAGGCCGGTGAATCATCTATGGTCGAGTTCAAGCGCTGCAGCGAATTGCCTCATACGGATACTTTTGAGACTGTATGCTCATTCGCCAATCGTTCTGGTGGCAGCATTTATCTTGGCGTTGACGATGACGGTCAAGTGCTCGGCGTCGATTCTAAGCGCGTTAGTGAGATAGAGCGCAACGTTGTCAACGTAGTGTCTAATCGTAAGATGTTCGAACCGGCTCCAATGGTGGAAACGGAACATATCGAGTACGACGAACGGATTATTGTTCGTATTTGGGTAGCTCCGAGTTCTTCGGTTGTGCGGTTCAAGGGCGCAGTGTTTGATCGCATTGCTGATGTGGATACACACATCGAAAGCGATATCCAGATTAGTCAAATGTATATTCGCAAGCAGAACTACTATTCCGAACGGCGAATTTTCCGTTACGTGACTCCGTTTGATTTGCGTCCTGAGCTGATTGCGCGAATGCGGCAGCTGGCGGTCGCTCAGCGAGCTGGGCACCCTTGGGGAACTATGTCTGACGAAGAACTGTTCCGCAGCGCCAAGCTATACGATCGTGATTACACGACCGGCGAAGAGGGCTTTAATCTTGCTGCAGTGCTGCTCTTGGGCAAGGATGAAGTCATTTCCTCGGTTTGCCCAGCGTATATTACTGATGCCGTGGTTCGGCGAGACAATATTGACCGATACGATGACCGACTTATGGTGCGGACCAACTTGTTCGATTCGTACGAGCAACTCCGTGAATTTACTGAGCGGAATCTGCCTGACCGCTTTGTGTTAAAGGGCGATAAGCGAGTGAGCCGCGTACGATGATCGCCCGTGAATTGGTGGCAAACAGCCTCATGCATCGGGAGTATTCCAGTCCGGTGGTGGCGCGTGTCACCATTGATAATGAATCCATCCGGACGGTTAATGCTTCGCGCTCATTCTTTGAAGGTCGAATGAAGCTGGGCGAGTTCACGCCAATGCCAAAGAATCCGATTATCGCTAATGTGTTTGTGCAGACCGGCATAGCCGAGCAGCTGGGTAGCGGACTGCGGAATCTGATAAGAGCGTCCCGGCAATATACTGAGCGAGAGCCTGAGTTCCGCGATGGTGACATATTCGAGGCGACGATTCCTATTGTTCCTGCGCTGAAGACCGTGGATGGTTCTGGTTTTGCTAGCGTGAGATCTGCAGTTGAGAAAGATGCCGAAGAGGGTGCGAGGCTCATTGGCGGGGAACGTGTGGATGGTAAGAAAGCAGATGCAACCGCATCGGGTGAAATTGATTCGCGGGCAGCGATGCTGTCGGCGATGAATCGACGCTTGACAGAGGTTGACTATGTGACTGTACCTGAACTCGCCAAGATAACAGAGCTCGATAACAGAACAGTCCGCAAATTCCTAAAACGGTTTAGTTGCGCAAAGAAAGCTGATTGCTGAAGGCAACACGCGTGGTCGGCGTTATCGGAAGGGATAGCGGGCGCGATATCTCGATGCAGTGGGATTCACTTAAGGGCTACGGCAAATATGATTCGTAGCGATTGGGCCAGCGCAATTCGAATGGCTCATGACTTTGTGCGTCGTTTGTGGTCTCTGAAGTTGTTTGCTGGGTGACGGTTTTGTGATAAAATCGCTCATATCAAAATGTTTGCGTAAACATTTTGGCTGCGCCGAAAGAAGGAGTCGACGTAGGTCATGTATCAGGCAAAGAGGCCGGCTCAGTGAAGCAAAGGCCGATTTTCCGGTATAAGGCGGACAGCAGGAACACTAAGGAGACCAATGAAGGTACTGAGCAAATCGCTTGCTGCAATGGTTGCGGCGGCAACACTAGTGGGAGGAGGGGCGTTTGCGGTTGCCGGCACTGCGTATGCGGCTGATAACGATGCCATTACCGTGACCCCGAACCCGTGGTATGCCAACAGTTTCGATGGCTGGGGCACCTCACTGGCTTGGTTCGCCAACGCCACCGGCAGCCTCGGCGAGGAATCGGCCATCACCACCAATCTCGGCGATGACGCTTCCAAGGCTAAGGCTGTGGAATACGGCAAACAGCTGCGCGAACAGTTCTACCAGTCCATCTTCGGTGATGAAGGACTGGACCTGAACATGGCCCGCTACAACGTGGGCGGCGGCAATGCCTCCGATGTTGCCTACGGCTACCCATTCATGCGCCAAGGCGCTGCCGTGCCTGGCACGTGGAAAGATGACGCCACCGGCTCCGGCACGTATGGCAATGGCGTAACCACCAAGCAGGCCGACAAAGACAAGCTGGCTGCGGCATTCGACCCGACTGACGACAACCAGTATGACTTCTCCAAGTCCGCCGCCCAAGACTGGTGGATTGAGCGCGGTGCCACCGGCGATAACCCTGACATCACCGACGTAGAGGCCTTCGCCAACTCCGCTCCGTGGTTCCTGACCAACAGCGGTTACGCCACTGGTGGACGCAACTCCGGTAGCAATAATCTTGCAAACCCTGAGAAATTCGCTCAGTACATGGCCAAGAACGTCGAGCACCTCGAAAGCCTTGGCGCAAACGTTGACACGGTCGAGCCGTTCAACGAGTCCGAGACCAGTTACTGGGGCACTCCGGGGCGACATGGCTTCGAAGTACACCGATGAGAGTGATGACAACACCAAGCTCATTAACAACTACTGGGATAAGTACTACTCCGACAAAGATAGGTCCGTCACCCCATACTCCAACGCGCTGAAGAAGCCGCAGGAGGGTATGCATGTCAGCAACGCCCAGCAGCAGCAGACGATTACCGCACTCGCTGAGGCGCTCAAGGACAATGATGACACCATCATCGCAGCCACCGATGCCACGAACTCCGCCGACTTCGTCAAGTCGTACAACCAGTACCCGCAGGCGATCAAGGACCTTATCGGCCAGTACAACGTTCACGCCTACTCCGACAGCAACCAGATGCAGTCGCGCGATATCGCTCAGGCAGACGGCAAGAAGCTGTCGATGAGCGAGGTGGACGGCTCCTGGCAGTCTGGCTCCTACAACCCGTACGGTTTCGACAACGCGCTGGGCATGATGAGCAAGATCAGCTCCAACGTCACCCGCCTGCAGTCCAAGGACTTCACCTTCTGGCAGGTGGTCGAGGACCTCTACAACATGCAGATGGGCTCGAATGTGAATCCGGCCGGTGAGAACACCAACTGGGGCACCGTGCTCATCGACTTCGACTGCACCGTGGCTGGCATGGACGGCAAGCTCTACTCCGAGCGCCGCGTGAACAACAACGGCGGTACCACCGATGGACTTGAACCGTGCACGGTTATTGCAAACGCCAAGTACAACGGCGTCAAGGCCATCACCCACTTCATCCACGCGGGCGACAAGGTCATCGCCAACAACGATGAGGACAACAACATGACTGCCACCTCCGACGATGGCAAGACACAGACCGTCATCCACCGCAACTCCGGCACCTCTGACCAGACCTTCGTCATCGACCTGTCGAAGTACGGCGAGATTGCCGACAACGCTTACGGTGAGCTCTACCTGACCACCGAAACCTCTGCCGAAGACAAGAACGCGGGTGTCGATTCCGCCACTCCGGAAGTCTTCGCCAAGACCAGCAACGTCAAGCAAGCTGAAGGCTCTGTGGTGATTGACAAGGCTGCCAAGACCGCTACGGTCACTGTGCCCGCCCGTTCTATCGCCTCCATCCAGCTCACTGGCGTGACCGGCTACGCTAAGGATGCTGCCGTCGAGACCGGCGATACTTACCAGCTCGTTGGTAAGCAGTCCGGCAAGGCCGTGGCTGATACCACTTCTGGTGATTCCGCGCTGTCCCTGGCCAACGTCGCTTCCGATGCCGAGAACGCCAAGAAGCAGACTTGGACCTTTACCCAGATCGAGCAGCCCACCGACTCCGAGCGCCCTGATCTCAAGCTTATGTGATTACTAACGCCGAAGGCAAGGTGCTGGTGTCCAAGGATGGCACGAACGCGCTTTCCAACGAAACGGTTGGGGCCGCTAAATCCGACCCGGCTGCCAAGTGGATTCTCAACACTTCCGATGGTTCGACCTACCAGCTGCTCAATGCCGCGACTAAGACGAACCTTGATGTGGATAACTCTGGTACCACAGTCGGCACGAAGGTTGGCTTGTGGCAGTCACCGAGCGGCACTTCGCCGTCCGCCAACCAGACATGGACTCTGCGCAATGTAACGCCGACCAGCCAGAAGACCGTGAACGTGCAGACCGCCGTTAACGAGAAGGCCGTGCTTCCGGTCGAAGTCACGCTCTACTACACCTGGGGCGAAGGCAAGGCCACGGTTGCCAACTGGGATACTTCCAAGGTCGATGTGGCCAAGGAAGGCGCCTACGAAGCCACCGCTACCGCCACCGATGTGTACGGCAACGAGTTCAACGTCACCGCTACGGTCTACGTTGGCGCGCTCACCGTTTCCGATCCGGTATCGGCTACAGTGCTGGCCGGCACCAGTGCGAGCGAGGCGAAGGCCGCGCTTGAGGCTGCGCCGGTGTACCTACACGTCAAGGCATCGCCTGCATTCGAGGGCGATGCGGCTAAGGTTACGTGGAACTTCGATGGGCTTGATACCAAGCTCGCCGATGCCAAGGCTGGCGACAACATTGCCGTGACCGGTACTTACCAGCTGGACGACGCGACCACGATTGCACTGAAGGGCGCGATCTATGTCACCGCCGCCACGCCTGAGAATGTGGCCGACACTGCTTCCAACCTGACCGTGACCAACCAGCAGACGGAATACAGCAAGGGCGATCAGTGGAAGAAGCTCACCGATGGTGACACGTCAGCTGAAGCCTGGGTGACGTGGAACTCTGCTGGTGACTATTCCGCCAGCCCGACCGCCACGATTGACTTCGGCTCTGAGTGTGAGCTTAGCAGCGTGACCATTACGTATGGTGACAAGGCTCCGGCTTCCGCCAAGGCCGAGTACACCACTGATGGCGAGACGTGGATGCAATTCGGTAGCGATGTTAAGCCTGCCGCAGGCCAGACGGTGACGTTCAAGGCCGATAAGGGCACAGTGAATGCCACGAAGATGCGCATTGTGAACACCGTGAACAACGACTACATGAACGCCACCGAAATTCAGGCATTCGTGACGCCGGTTCAGGGTGCTGCGAAGAACATCGCCGCGGCCTCTGGCACGAACTTCTCGGTGAACTTCCAGGAGGGTGCCTCCGCTTCCAAGGCCATCGATGGTGACACTACGTCAAAGGGTTGGTCCACTTGGGCTTCCACCGCCTCGACGGTGGACCCGGTCGCCACGTTCACCTTCGACGAAGCTCAGACCATCACCGAAGTGAAGACCTTCTTCTACTACGATGGTCGTGCGTCTTGGCCGAAGAGCCAGACGCTGGAATACCAGAATGAGGCTGGCGAATGGCATGAAGTCGGTACCAAGGATGGCTGGAAGACACAGGCCGGCGATGCCGGCTCTGGCTCCGACGGCATCACCGCCGCCGACACCCCGACCGTTGACTTCGTGCTCGACACCCCGGTAAAGGCCAAGGCCATCCGCCTGACCAACACGTTGCAGGACACCAAGGTGTACATCAACGTGGCCGAAATTCAGGTGTTCGCACAAGACAGCACGGTACTCACCCCGCAGCCGGCATCCGATGCCACGCTGGGCGACCTGCGTCTTGACGGCGAGACCATCAAGGGCTTCGCTGCTGATAAGACCGACTACACAGTTGATCTTCCGTTCGGTGCTGAGGCAAACCCGGTGCTGCAGGCCTTCGCCGCCGACAATGCCGCCACCGTCAAGGTGACTGGCGACGCGGTTGAGAATGGCAAGCTTGGCGGCAAGGCCACCATTACGGTGACCTCAGCCGACGAGTCTGAGACGAAGACCTACACGGTGACCTTCAAAGCCTTCACTTTGGCTTCGCTCAAGGTGACCGGACCCACGAAGATCGAGTACGCCATCGGCGACAAGCTCGATACCGCCGGTCTGAAGGTTACTGCCGTCTATCAGAGTGGCGACAAGACCAAGGAAGTGCCGGTCGCTCTTGACGACCCGCAGCTTGCGATTGGCTCGTTCGACTCCACCACCGCAGGCAAGAAGGCGATTACCGTCTCCTACCGTGGTGTGACCGCGACCTTCAACGTCACGGTCAAGGCCAACGCAGTCGCCCCTGGCCCTGAAGAACAGAAGCCCGGCAACACCAACAAGCCCGGTGCCACCGGCAACGGCAACAAGAACACGGTGGCCAACACCGGTTCCAGTGTTGCCGCCATCGCTGGCGCTGTCGCTCTGCTGGCCGCTGCCGCGGGTGCACTGTTCATGCTGCGCAAGCGTGCATAGCACCCTCGCGCAGTAATGGGTGAAGGAACAAGCCGGCAATATTGACTATTGCCGGCCGGCTCCTCCGCTCTTTGACCATAATTGGTCCGACAAGTTGAATACTGAGTTTTCAGTATCGGTATATTGATTTGTCGAACCTTTTCTGGCTTCGCGGATAGCGACATAACTGTTTGTTCAAAAAACCGTTATCATCAATCAAGGAACCAAATCAATGAAGATAAACAATAAGGGCAAGGGCGCTCTTATCGCGGCAATTACCGCCGCGGCAACGCTATTGTCATGCGGGCTGGCCGCTGCAAGTGCCAGTGCGGCAGGTGTGGATTACCTGCCTACCATCGGCCAAGTGCCGACATACACCAAGTTCCAGCCCACAGCCGATCCGGGCAAGAACGCTAGCGATTACTTCCAGCCATATTGGTATGCCAAGAACGCCAATGATAATGGCGGCACACACATCCAAGCGCACGGTGGCCAAGTGGTCAAGGTTGGCGACGCCTACTACTGGTATGGCGAAGACCGTTCTAACGGTTACGACAACAGCCCCGGTGTTCATGCTTATATGTCGACAGATCTATACAACTGGACCGATCTTGGTGTGGCGCTGCGTGCGGTGACCAGCAAATCTCAGTTGACGGATAAGAGCAATGCCGATTACGCCTACTTCGACAAGGCCTACAACCTGACCAAGTCCGACGGCAGTGTGGACGCTGCCAAGGCCGACGCAATCTTCCCGTACCTCAACACCAACCCCGATCAGGATGGTGATGGCGCGGTTGATTCCGTACAGGGCATTTTCGAGCGTCCGAAGATCATCTACAACAAGAAGAACAAGCAATACGTGCTGTGGTGGCATTCCGATGGAAGCACCACGCCGGGCGGTTCCAACTATGCACGTGCACTTGCGGGCGTGGCTGTTTCCGACAATCCGGCGGGCCCGTTCACTATGGTGGGTGCCTATCGTTTGCCTAACCAGAACAATTGGAAAGAAGCCGCAGGTAACCCCAGCTGGGGTGAGAACGGTGACAGCCGCGATATGACTGTGTTCGTGGATCCGAAGGACGACAGTGCCTATGTACTGTATTCTTCCGAAGCCAATGCCACGCTGTATATCGCCAAGCTTAACGATGATTACACCAATGTAGTCAAGACCACGAATGTGGACCAGTCCGAGGGACAAAAGCAGTACTCTGCTGACGGGCAGTACCCATACATTCTTGCAGACGGTACTACGGATGCCCCGGTGCGTGGCGAAGATTTCCAAATCGTCAAACAAAATGGTTCGCTGGAAGCTCCTGCCGTATTCCAATATGACGGGCGTTACAACATCATCGCATCTGGTGCAACCGGCTGGGACCCGAACAAGCAGACCTACTACACCGCCGACTCCATGCTGGGAAGCTGGACCCGTGGCGTGGAAAAGGACGATGCCAACGAGAACACGTGGTACAACAACATGCCGGAAGGCGCGGATGGTCTGTTGTCTGTGGGCGATACCCGCGGCACCACATTCGGTTCGCAGTCGGCTAGTGTGCTCGCAGTAGACCAGGAGAAAGGTCACTTCATCTACCTTGGTGACCGTTGGGATTCCGGTAAAGCCGATTCCACCTATGTTTGGCTGCCGCTGACCATCGGTGAGAACGGCACCATCGAAATGCATAATCCTGCTCAAGAAGGCGAGCCCGACGGCTGGGATCTGAACTATTGGGACAACCATGGTAGCGCCAAGGGCAAGCTGGTCAACTGGACTGTGGAAACCGGCGATGATCTCCCGAAGACCGTGAACACGGGCGGAACCGTTACTCTGCCGGACACCGTCAACGTCAAGGAAGGCGACGATACCATTGCTACCAAGGTGACATGGAATGTGGAAGGCGGTACGGCAGTCAGCAAGTCGACCAAGGCTGCCGGCAGCACCTACGCATTCAATGTGCCGGGAACCTACACCATTACAGGCACTCTTGCCGAGAGCAGCAACTTCAACCCGGGCCGCACATTCCGCAGAACCATCGACGTTTCCTGCTCCAACCCGATTTCCGGAAGTTGGAAGGAAGCCCATTGGAAGGGCGGCAGCGCGTGCCAGGTTTCTGCGTCCGGTGGTGCTTATGACTTCACGATTACGGACAACGCCAATCGTGGCGTCTGGACGGATCGCAACGAGGGCAGCGCGGTGTACCAGCCTGATGCTCTGGACGTGAACGAAACGTTGGAAACCACGGTCAAGCCGCTCGACTTGGGCGGTAATGGCGATCCGCGTGCCGGCCTGGTGGTTCGTAACGGTCTTGCTGACGCTAACGGCGGCAAGGGATATGCCACGTTACTTGCCAGCCCAAGCGGCATTTACATGCAGTACGATTCCAATGCCGATGGCTACATCGATAAGGAAACATCGCATGTTGGTACCGGCTTCGGCGACCAAGTGCAGCTCAAGCTGGAGCGCACCTCAACCGATACTCTGAAAGGCTACTGGCGTGCTTCCGCGAACGATGAATGGCAGGATGTCGCTACGGTAACGCTGACCGGTGCGGACGTAACCGGGCTCGATGCCGGTGCTTTCGCCACGTCGAACAGCAATGCCGGCGCATTCACCGTGGCCTTCAACGGCACTGCGTTCGGTTCGCAGACTGCTGCTGTGGAGTCCATCGCGGCTAAGGACCCTGAAGCCACTATCGCCAAGGGGCAGATGCTCGCGCTTCGGGACGTGACGGTTACCGCCACGCTCACCAATGGCAAAACGCGTGTGCTGGAGCCAAGCGAATACACGCTGGAAGGCTTCGACACCACCAAATTGGGCGAGCAAACCGTGACGGTGCGTCTTGTCGCTGATTCTTCAGTAACCGCCACGTTCACCGTGACTGTGGAAAGCAACCTTGCCCGGTTGTTCTGCTCGTCCGCTGCGGCCTCGAAGTATGAGCCGGCCAGTAGCTGGGCCTCCGCTTCTACGGCCGACCTGACTTGCGACAACAACCTGAGCACCAACTGGTCGAACTGGGGCACCGGCGACACCTCGCCGTGGCTCAGCTACACCTTCGATAAGGCATATCAGCTGGGCAAGCTCAGCGTTGCGGTGGATAAGGCCAAGGGCGAGGCCGCTCCGAAGAGCTTCACTGTATCGTACCTAGCTGAAGACAACGCCACGTGGACTGATGCCACGCTGCCGGCAGTCACTGTGAATGGTGCTGCTGGAGCCGTGACGGAAGCCGATGTGAGCGCTCTGCCCGCCACCAAGGGCATTCGCCTCAACTTCACCTACGCCGATGGCAATGACTATGCCAAGATCGCTGAAGTACGCATCGCCGAAGGTGAAGCAACGCCAGAGCCGCAGCCGTCTAGTAACGCCAATCTTGCTGATCTGACTGTGGATGGCAAGACGGTTGACGGATTCTCCGCGGATACCACTAAATATGCCGGTGCGCTGGCCGGAGACGCTGCTTCCTACCCGACGGTGGAGGCGACTGCTGCTGACGCAAAGGCTACGGTGCAAGTGGAGCAGGCTTCGGCCGAGAACAACGGCGTGGCCACGGTGACTGTAACTGCTGAGGATGGCACGGCGAAAACCTACACAGTGACATTCGGCGAACTGCCTCAGTTGGCTGAGCTTGCTGTGGAAGTGACCAAGGATTCCTATCAGGTAGGCGATAAGTTCAACGCTGCCGATGTGAAGGTATCCGCCATTTACAAAGTCGGCGATACCGAAACGCTGCGCAAGCTGATTGATCCAACTGATGGTGATCTGAAGTTCACTGGCTTTGATTCTGCCACCGCAGGCACGAAGACCATCACCGTCTCTTATCGTGGCGTGAACGCGACGTTCGAAGTCACGGTCACGGCCACGGAGGTCACTCCCGGCCCTGGAGAGCAGAAGCCCGGCGATACCAACAATCCTGGCAACACTGCTAAGCCCGGTAGCACTGCCACGAATAAGCCGGCTGCTAATGGCGCTGCGCCCCTTTCGAATACGGGTGCTGCCGTGGCTGCCATTGCGGTCGTGGTTGTGGTGCTGGCAGCTGCGGCTGGTGCCTTGCTCGTCATCCGCAAACGCCGCGCATAACCATGGCAACTGCTGAGTAGCGTGGATTGCGTTGCTATTGAGCAATCTGCGATTCACGCCACTCAGCGAGTGCACCCGAGTGCGCCCGAGCTTGCGCAATGCAGGCGCAATACAGTGCAAACAGTACAAAGCAACAATAATGGCCGGTCTGAGCCAGCTGCCCTCGCATGGAGCAGCTGGCTCA
>ENA-OQED01000024-OQED01000024.1-human-gut-metagenome-genome-assembly--contig:-NODE-24-length-55775-cov-1.500665_pt1 | contig 55775 bp, 61 predicted proteins | sample MGYA00242790_ERZ504625 | MGnify/ENA primary metagenome ERZ504625 (study PRJEB26092, sample SAMD00036345) | human gut metagenome | host: Homo sapiens | study: EMG produced TPA metagenomics assembly of...
CTTTCCTCCCAGCCATCCAGCGCAGCGCTGATGGCTCCATCCAACTCCCGTCAGACCACTCTATCCCTCCCACCATGACCGCACAGTGTGAGGTTTGCAGCAGAAGTCCGGGTGCCGTCGTTTCGCCTGGTCATACTAAGCGTCTGAGGTGCCTCACGGAGCGGCCGGCCCATAACTCGCCATGTACGCTGATGCGTACCTGGCTCAGACAGATGGGCCTTACCCTGCGGCTTGTGGCCGCCGGGTACCTCTCCGTGAACCACCTCAGACGCTAAGTATGGACCAAGGCTCACTCCAAAGCACCCGGACTTCTGCTGCAAACCTCACACTGTGCGGTCATGGTGGGAGGGATAGAGTGGTCTGACGGGAGTTGGATGAGTCATCAGCGCTGCGCTGGATGGCTGGGAGGAAAGGCTGAGTTTCCTTGTGGTTTGCCGGGGAGGTTGTGAGCGTCGGTGCGTTGCTGGACGCCTGTAGTTTGGAAGCCTGAGATTCTATGTGTTTGTTAGGGAGGTTGTGAGCGTCGGCGCGTTGCTGGACGCCTGTAGTTTGGAAGGTTGAGATTCCATGTGGTTTGGAGGGAGATTGTGAATGTCGGCGCGTTGCTGGACGCTGGAAGGTGGTGTCGAAATTTGGAGATGGTTTTTTGTGGTGTTGTGGTGGGATGTGTGGTATGATTTGTATATCTTATAAGATCTATCCATTTATTTGGTTTCTTTTTGCTTCAATGTCTGAAGCGTTTTTTCAAAAATATTTATAAAAACTGTATACAGGGTTTCTGAAGTGTTTGGTTGATGGTATAATTGTATATACCAGAAGGAGTATTGTTTGAGAGATAATACGATTTTTGATGATGTTTTTCGTACTATGATGGAGAAAATGACGTTTCTGGTCGTGCCTTTGATCAATGATGTTTTTCATACATCATACCCGGCTGATGTGAAGATTGTGCAGCTGCGTAATGAGTATCAGCGGGTGGATGGTGAGATTATTACGGATTCGCGGCTGTTGATCGGAAATAGGATTTATCATATAGAATGTCAGAGTACGGATGACACGACAATGGCTGTACGGATGATAGAGTATGATTTTGCAACTGCTGTTGAGTTTGCCAGAAAGCAGGGACGGAGGTATCGGATGGAGTTTCCACGTTCTTGTGTGTTGTATCTGAGAAATAGTAGGAATACGCCGGATTTTCTGGAAGTGGATGTGGTTTTTCCGGATGGGGGATGTCATTTGTACAGAGTGCCTGCCATTAAAGTAGAGAATTATACAAAAGATAAGATATTTGAAAAGAGTCTTCTTATGCTGCTTCCTTTTTATATCATGCGATATGAAAAAAGAGGGCATGAGATGAGTGAGAATCCACAACTTTTTCAGGAATTACTGAATGAATATGAAGTGATCCGGAGTAAACTGGAGGTAGAGATCACTGAATCTGGAAGGTCTGAACTGTTCAGTGATCTGATTGGACTGATAACTCGGATATCTGATCATATTTTCAGAAATGAGGAGAAAGTCCGGAAAGGAATAGGTGAGATTATGGGTGGACATGTTCTGGAACTGGAATCTGAGAAAAGGGCAAGACTGATGGCGGAAGCTAAAGAACAGGGGCGAGAACAGGGAATGGCCCAGGGAATGGCCCAGGGGGAAGAACGACTTAGTGTTCTGATCAACAGGCTTATACTTGATAATCGTGGTAATGAGATTCAGAAGGTTGTTACAGATAAAGAAATGCGTGAAGCTATGTACAGAGAATATCAATTATAATAAGAAAAGATAAAGAGAATCCCCCACTGGTTTTGCTATCCATGGGGGATTCGTTGATTGATCTGAATCTTATAATACAGAATATCCGTAGCTGCTGACAATAGCGTCGATCTTCTGGCGGTTTTTGCACAGTGGGCAGTTGTCAGAGCGGTAGGAGTGATAGTCCGGGATGTCTCTGGCCTGAAAGATAGAGTGGACAGGGAGTGTGGCTACATTGTCTACACTGCTGTAGATGGCTGCCACGCCGCGGATCTTACCGCCATAGTACAGAACGCTTTCGATAGCTCGGTTCAATGTGGATCCGGTGGTGATGGAGCCATTTAGGATGAGGATGTTTTTTCCATTGATCATTGGTTCATAGTTGTCGCGGAAGATCATCTGCCGGTGCTGTTGAACTCAGGGGTGATGACGTAGATGGTCTGGTGTGCGTTCATGGAAAGGACGCCGGCTTTGGTCAGTTCTTCGGCGAGATAAGCACCGATCACTTCAAGTCCGTCCATGCAGACGATGGTGTCTACCGGAATGGATGCTTCGTAATTTGCTGCGAGAGCGGATGCAATACGCTGTGCTTCAGCGCATCTGGATTTCATAGTAGTGAGATCCAGGTAGTGTGTGATATGGGATTGGGATGTTACGAAGTGTCCCGGAATCATTTTAAGCTGTATGCGGTTGTCAGTGCGTGCATAAATTTTTATGATGTTGTCCTGATCCATAATAAAAACCTCCTGTCGTGATCGTGTTTTACGTGGTTGTTCAGGAGAATTATCCTGAAGGATTACGAAACAGATTTATTTAACCGAATGCGGATTGCAAATATCCGATTAGCTGTGCATATTATACCATTAATTTCAAAAAAATGAAATAATATAATGCAAAATATATAAAAAATATTCAAAAAATCAAGCGTATTTGTTAAAAAATATCCAATATCATGAAAACTTTGACAATAGGATCATTACTATAGAGTGAAAGTACTTGTGAGTACGTAGTAAATTGGAAAGAGAGTGTCATATGTATTATTGCGTATAAAAAAGAGGAGGAGAATCCTTATGGATTCTCCCCCTGTGAGAGTGAGTCGATGTCAGCCTTCAATAGATACATATTTATCAGCTTCAATCTCTTCAGCTGCTTTTTTCGGAATAGAAAGTCTCAGAACACCGTTCTCAAATTTTGCATGGACATCTTCGTTTTTTACACCATTACCAACATAGAAGCTTCTGCTTGTGCTGCCGGCATAACGTTCACGGCGGATATAATTGCCTTTCTTGTCTTCCTCGTCTTTGTCAAGACCCTTGGCAGCAGAGATGGTAAGATAACCATCCTTCAGCTGTACCTGTACTTCATCTTTCTTAAATCCTGGAAGATCTACATCCAGCTCATAGCCTTTATCTGTTTCACGTACATCAGTTTTCATGATATTTTTTGCATGTTTGCCATAAAGAGGGTTCTTTCCGCTAAAGAAATTATCTCTGAATCCAAAATCATCCATCCAGTCATCAAATAAGTTTTCTCCAAATACACTCGGGAACATCATAAGTCATTTCTCCTTTCAAATTGAAAAGCCGTTCCGGTGGATCAAGAAATCCAACTGTTGCCGGTATATAGTTACCACTTCGGGTTATTCCGCAGTGGTGATCGTTTGGTTTTATTCTGAACATCTGGAAGTTCTTTTTTATCTTCTCCTTTGTTCTATATGTAATATAACACATGTTGTTAGCAAAGTCAAGAGGTGAGTGCTAAAAAATTGTGAAGAATTTGTGTTCCGTAAAATGAAAAACTAATTTCCACCTTTAGCCCTTTATGTTCTTATATTAAAAAGCGAATCGGACAAGGTCTGAAAAGCTTATGCAGATTGAACATTCTGCAATGTTATAATAACTTTAAAGCATAGAAAAAACCAAAAAATCAATATAATAAGGCATATAGACAAAATGTATTAAAAAAATTTTTCGTACATTCTTCTGAGTTGAACAGACGATAGAAAGACAGTGTTCATGAGTATGCAGGTAAAGCAAAATGTAAATGAAAAAGTACAGGAGGAGAGAATAATGCAGAAAAAATATGCAGATTTTAAGCTTGGGGTACCGGATTATGTAACAGTGGAAACAGAAGAGGAGAGACTTGTGTGCCAGGGAGGGCAGACGACAGTAGCTGCCGGTGCAACTACTGTGGAATTTCAGGACGAAGGTGAACATGAGGATATATTTGTCACATCCGAGGATGCAGTAAGATGTGTGAAGCTGAGATGGAACTATAAGATCCCGAAATCAGCCAGATTTCTGGGAGATGCCTGGGAACGTACCTATGGTGATGCGGAATGGCATGGAATGAGCGGAAACCGTTATCTGCCATGGTATTTTCTGGCGAAGCTTTCTGAGAAGGTTCTCTGCTTTGGCGTAAAGGTCCGTCCTTCTGCTATGTGCTGCTGGCAGGTGGATACCAAAGGAATTACTTTGTTTCTGGATGTTCGCTGCGGAAATACAGGAGTACAGCTGAAAGGAAGAAAGCTGTGTGCCGCACAGATCGTCTGCATGGAAGCAGAAGGAGCAGATACTTTTGAAACTGCACAGAAATTCTGTGAAAAATGTGTACAGATCCGATCTTCCCAGAGTTTCCGGTATATGGAAGCAATAACTGGTATTATGCTTACGGTGACAGCTCCGAAGAGGAGATCTTAAGTGATACCGATTATATCCTGAAACTGACCGAAGGTGTAAAAAATCCTCCGTTCATGGTCATTGATGACTGCTGGCAGGAGCATCACCGCCTGGATGAATACAACGGTGGACCCTGGACAAAAGGCAATGCCAGATTTCCGGATATGAAAGGTCTTGCAGACAAGCTGGAGAAAAAAGGTGTCCGCCCGGGTATCTGGGTCCGTCTGCTTCTTAATGAAGATGAGAATATCCCGGATGAGTGGAGGATTTCCTATAATGCTGTCTCGATCCGTCCCACCCGGATGCACTGGAATATATCCGTAAAGATATCGAGAGGATCTGTGATTGGGGATACACGCTGATCAAGCATGATTTTTCTACCTTTGATCTCTTTGGGAAATGGGGATTTGAGGCGAATTTAAGAGACAATTCCATGGAGAAATGGCATTTTTATGATCAGACCAAAACCAGCGCAGAAATCGTAAAAATGCTTTATCAGGAGATTTATGATGCTTCCCGGAGCAACAACGCAGTGATCATCGGCTGCAATACCATCGGACATCTCGGCGCAGGCCTGATGCATCTGAATCGGACCGGTGACGATACCAGCGGACGTATCTGGGAGCGTACCAGACGAATGGGCGTAAATACGCTGGCATTCCGTCTTCCGCAGCACAATACGTTTTACCATATTGATGCAGACTGTGTCGGTATTTTCGGAATGATCCCATGGGAGAAAAATCGTCAGTGGGCAGACGTTCTTGCAAAGAGCGGTACACCACTGTTTGTATCCGCAAAACCTGGAGTTTTGAATCCGGAGGAATTTGAGGAGCTGCATCAGATCATGCTGCGTGCATCAGAACAGGAAGAGCATTTTGTTCCGCTTGACTGGGAAGAAATCGACTGCCCGGAGGTATGGGGAGAAAACGGCGAAACTATCACTTATGACTGGTTTGACAACGAGGTCCGACCATGGATGCTGCGGTGGAATATTATAATGCCAAGGTAGTTGTTCCGTAAATCAGGAAAAGTGGTTCAGCAATCCAGAAGATCCTCGGCATGATGATATTTTTCCCGGTATTCCCGTGGCGTCATGCCGGTTTCTTTTTGAAGGCACGGGAAAAGGCAAATGGATTTTGATATCCGCAGGAGAACGCCACGCTGGAGACAGGGATATCCGTGATGGTCAGAAGCTCCCGGGCGTTGATGATCTTGGCTGAAGTCAGGAATGCTTGGGGTGTGGTTCCAAGATGTTTTTTAAAAAGTCCGTAAAGGTGGCTGCGGCTGATATGGAGATAGTCAGCAACATCTGTCACAGTGATATTCTGTAGCGGACTTTTTTTGATGTAATCAACAGCCTGTGTGATGTAAAAATTATCGTTGGATTCCATGGTGGTGTAGGAAGCATGAAATTCTTCCTCCAGCAGGGCAATGATCCGGTAAAGACCGCTCTGGATATAGGCCTCACCGGAAGGCGTCAGTTGTGGATGAGCCATCATTTCAAGAATGGTTTCCTGATAGGGAAGAACCGAATTTAGCTGCTGGACCGGAGTTTCTTCAGTAAGATGACAGTGTTCACAAAGTATGGGAGCATTTTCTCCATTGAAACAGATCCAGATATAAGTCCAGGGATCAGAAGGCTCTGCTTTGTAGAGAGAGCTGGTCACAGGAGGAATGAAAAAGCACTGTCCGGCTTTCAGGGTATACTTCCGGTTATTCATATAGAAATAGCCCTGCCCGCTCAGCACAAAGTGAATGGTGTAATACCGCCGTACACCTGGACCATAGGACTGCTCCGGTGTACATTTTTCCCAGCCGCAGGAAATAAGATGAAGTTCTTTTGATGAAGTCTGGCGGTTCATGACCTGCTTGTTTTTCATGAGAGTTTTCTGCCTTTCGATATATGGTTATTATAAGTAATATCAGTTTAAAATATTTGATCTGAGGTGTAAAGAACAAAGATGAACTGATAGGACAAAAGACAGTTGCCGTGCGATAAACGTGTGGCAGCTGTTTTTCTGTTTTCTGCAAAAATTCAGATGTAATGCAGGCATTGTCTTGACACTTGTAAAAGAAAAAGGTTTACCACCAGGAAAAATATCGTTATAATAGGAGAAACGCAGTTTCTCTGCGGCAAAAATATAACGGTCCGGGAGATATCTGTGTCAGAAATATTGCTTATCCGGTGATATATCAGATGATATGAGGAATTTTCCGGTATGTAATAAGAAGGGAGAAAGATATGGCATATTTAGGTGAAGAGATCAAAAAACTTGGTTTTGGCCTTATGAGACTTCCGCAGAAATCAGAAGGTGTGATCGATGTGGAGCAGACCAAAGTCATGGTGGACAAATTTATGGAAGCCGGATTTACATATTTTGATACAGCATGGGCTTATGCAGGAAGCGAAGATGCTATCCGCGAAGCGCTGGTAGAGCGTTATCCGAGAGAAAAATATCAGTTAGCCACCAAGATGGCAGCCTGGATCAACTGCAAGACAAGAGATGAAGCTCTTGCACAGTTTAAAACATCTCTGGAGAGAACAAAGGCAGGATATTTCGACTTTTATCTTCTCCACAATCTTGGAGAGCACAGAACAAAATATTTTGATGAGTACGGTTTATGGGACTGGATCCGTGAACAGAAGGAAGCCGGTCTGATCAGACATGCAGGATTTTCGTTCCACTCCACACCGGAGGAGCTGGATGCACTTCTCACTGCACATCCGGAAATGGAATTTGTACAGCTGCAGATCAATTACGCAGACTGGGAAAATCCGGTGATCCAGTCAAGAGCCTGCTACGAGGTAGCCAGAAAACATGGAAAACCGGTCATTATCATGGAACCTGTAAAAGGCGGCATGCTTGCAACTCCGCCGGAAGCAGTGGAAAAGCTTCTGAAGGAAGCAGAGCCGGAAGCATCCACAGCATCCTGGGCAATCCGTTTTGTGGCAAATCTGGAAGGCGTGATCACCGTACTTTCCGGAATGAGCAATGTTGCACAGATGGAGGATAACCTTTCCTTTATGAAGGATTTCAATGGCCTTACTGACAGTGAGAAGGAGACTCTTGATAAGGCAAGAGAGGCTATGAGCAAAATTCCTCTGATCCCATGTACAACCTGTAACTACTGTGCAAAGGTCTGTCCGATGGAAATCGGAATTTCCGGTTCTTTTACAGCAATAAATTATCTGACATTGTACGGAAATAAAGCCGCCGCAGCGCATCAGGAAGACTGGCTGGTAGTCAGTCATGGCAGAAAGCGTGCAGATGAATGTGTAAAATGCGGACAGTGCGAGGAAGTATGTCCGCAGCATATTTCCATCCGCGAGGAACTTGAGAAAGTAAGCGAGGCTTTTTGCAAATAAAGGAACTGATCCGGCAGGAAGCGGATCAGGGTAAGGAGAGAGTTTAAAAATGGAAAATTCAAAGCATTTCTGAAACGAAAGGATATTGAGATCTCTCTGAAGAGATATGGTATCGATGCACTGGGAGCTATGGCACAGGGACTTTTCTGTTCCCTGCTGATCGGTACGATCATCAACACCATTGGCACACAGTTTCACATTCCGTTTCTGACTATGGCAGTTGCCACAGTCAATGATACCCAGTACACAGTAGGTTCTCTGGCATCTGCCATGAGCGGCCCTGCCATGGCAGTAGCTATCGGTTACGCCTTGCATTGCCCGCCGCTGGTATTGTTTTCGTTGATCACCGTTGGATTTGCCTCCAACGCACTTGGCGGAGCAGGCGGTCCTCTGGCTGTACTGTTTGTTGCCATTGTTGCAGCTGAGATCGGTAAGGCAGTTTCAAAGGAAACAAAGATCGATATCCTTGTAACGCCTCTTGTAACCATCGGTGTGGGCGTAGGTCTTTCCGCATGGTGGGCACCGGCCCTTGGAAAAGCTGCTATGAAGGTAGGAAGCGTGATCATGTGGGCAACAGATCTGCAGCCATTCTTTATGGGAATCCTGGTTTCTGTATTTGTTGGAATCGCACTGACGCTGCCGATCTCTTCTGCTGCGATCTGCGCGGCTCTGGGACTTACCGGACTGGCAGGCGGCGCTGCAGTAGCGGGCTGCTGTGCGCAGATGGTAGGTTTTGCGGTCATGTCCTTCAGGGAAAACAAATGGGGTGGTCTTGTCTCTCAGGGAATTGGAACTTCCATGCTCCAGATGGGTAATATTGTCAGAAATCCAAGGATCTGGATTGCTCCGATCGTAACATCTGCTATCACAGGACCTATTGCAACCTGCTTGTTCAGGCTTCAGATGAACGGAACTGCTGTATCCTCAGGAATGGGTACCTGCGGTTTTGTAGGTCAGATCGGTGTGTATACAGGATGGATGAATGATATTGCAGAAGGAACCAAGACAGCTGTTACAGCTATGGACTGGGCAGGACTTTTTCTGATCTCTTTTATTCTCCCGGCAGTTCTCTGCCCGTTGATCAATATGTTTGTACGTAAGCTCGGATGGGTGAAAGATGGAGATATGACGCTGTCATAAGCTATATCAGATCTTACTTTAAAATCAAAAAAGAGTATCACAGGAACTCATTGATAGTGATGAGCTTTGTGATACTCTTTTATTTTAACTTTTATGCTACATGTGATCCGGTGGCATTACTCCGTTCCAGTCCACAGGCCTTTGCATATTCATGGAGTTTCTCTTTTGCGGAATAATTCAGATTCTGAGGAACTTGGATCTGAATGGTTACATACTGATCACCGCGGACGGAAGGGTTCTTCATGGAAACAATGCCTTTTCCTCTCAGGCGGATCTTGGAACCGGACTGCATACCTTCCCTGATCTTACAGATAACATTTCCGTAAAGGGTGGGAACGGTGGCTTCACCGCCGAAAACAGCGGTTGTGTAAGGAATAGAAATGGTGGTATAAACATCCGATCCCTTTCGTTCATAGCCAGGACGTGTTCCTACGGTAACCTTCAGAAGAAGGTCACCAGGCTCACCGCCGCCGGTTCCGGGCATGCCTTTTCCTTTCAGACGGATACTCTTGCCGGTATCAATACCTGCCGGAATATGAATCTGAAGTGTCTGCGGTGCACCGGAGCTTCCGTCCGGACCGGACAGAGAGATCCTTTTATCTGCACCAAAAGCTGCCTCATCAAAGGTAACGTTGATGCTGGCCTTCACATCAGAGCCTTTTTGCGGAAAATCCTGTTGATGGAATCCGCCGAAGCCGTTGCCACTGTGAAAGCCACTTCCGCCAAATCCACTGTGAAAGCCGCCACCGTTACCGGTGAAATGCTCATATGTGCCATTGCTGCCGAAACCGCGGCTTTCGCCGTGACTGCCGTGGAACATATTTCCGAAGATATCACCAAAAATATCGTCCATATTTTCACCGTTAAAATGAAATCCTGATAGCTGCCATTGCCGCCACCCTGGAATCCGCCGAATCCACCGGCACCTGCGCCGGCTCCAGGATCAGCTCCTGCTTCAAATGCGGCATGACCAAACTGATCATACATTTTTTTCTTCTTTGGATCACTTAAGACATCGTAGGCTTCGTTTACTTCTTTAAATTTATCTGCGGCATCTGCATTACCGGCGTTTGTATCCGGATGATATTTTTTGGCCAGTTTACGATAGGCTTTTTTTATTGTTTTTTCATCTGCGTTCCGGTCAATGCCCAGAACATCGTAATAATCTCTTTTTACTGCCATGGTATTCACCTTCCCTTATATTATAGTCTGCAGCGTCCCGGATGATCGATCTGTCCTCTCAGAGGACAGATCTCCCGGACTGTCATATATTGAACGTATGCGTATAAAATTCCCCGGGAAAAATCCCGGGGGCATTACTTTTATCTTGTTCTACATGTAATATAACACTGCTAATTAAAAGTGTCAATACCTGCATTGTGAAAAAGAACATTTTGGACTGAAATAAGAGATATGATTCTTACAGCTATCAGCTGAAAATATGATATAATACTACCATAAATTCCGGTGCGGTCTGCTCAGTAAATAAAAAACAGAGAGAGCAGCAGATCAGAGAAAGATCCAAAAAAGAAAAGGAGGCGTATAATATGAGAAAAAGAACTCTTCTGTCCCATATAAAGGCAGTAAAAAGGCTGGTACTTCTGACACTTATACTGGCAGCAGCTTTTCCGGCGACGATCCGGGAGACAAAGGCAGCAGCAGGAACCACTTTTAAAGTCAAAGTCACAGATGGATACCTGGCTCTTCGGAGTGAGAAGGCTTTTGACAAAGGCAATGAGATCGGACAGCTGAATACAGGAGATCTTGTGGAAGTTACAAATCGGAAGGACGCTACTTACTGGTATGCATACGTGCCAAGACTGGATAAATCCGGCTATCTGGACAAAAACTATATCCAGATAGCAGAGAACGCCACAGCTTCCAACGATTCCTGGACAGTAAAGGTAAAAAAAGGCTATCTGGCTCTTCGAAGTACCGCAGCTTACAATGACAGTAACGAGATCGGACGTCTGAATACCGGAGATGTCGTTCTTGTAAAGGACAGCAGTGATTCTACTTACTGGTACGTATATGCTCCGGGGCTTGATAAATCCGGATATGTGGATAACCGGTATATTTACAACAGTGGTCTGTGGACAGTTAAAGTAGAAACTGGTTATCTTGCCCTCGCAACAAGGCAGCCTATAATGAAAGCAATGAGATCGGACAGCTGAATACCGGTGACACGGTTCAGGTGAAGGACACCAGCAACGATCAGTACTGGTATGTATATGTTCCGCAGCTGGATAAGACCGGTTATGTTGATAGGAACTATCTTACCGGAGGCTCAGGTACAACAACTCCATCCATGACTGTTAAAGTGGAAAGCGGCTATCTGGCTCTGCGCAGTACAAAGGCGTATGACAAGGACAATGAGATCGCCCAGCTGAATAACGGAGATACGGTAGAAGTCATTGAGAAGAAAGACAGTACTTACTGGTATGTATATGTTCCGAAGCTTGGAAAAGAAGGATATGTAGATAAGAACTACCTTAAATAAAAAGATAAAGGATGCTTGTTGCCGGATCTGCCTGAAGAGGAACAGAAAGCCGGAACAAGAAACGGGGAGGCAGAAAGATGACTCTGGCACAGCTCAGATATACCATAGCAATTGCAAAAGCCGGATCTATGAACGAGGCAGCAAAAAGCCTTTATATTTCTCAGCCCAGTCTTTCCACGGCAATCCGGGAGCTGGAAGCAGAAACCGGTGTTGAGATCTTCCGAAGAACGAACCGAGGAATCGCCGTAACGCCTGCAGGCGAAGAATTTCTGGGGTATGCAAGGCAGGTGGTGGAACAGTACGAACTGATGGAAGCCAAATATATTTCCAAGGAACAGTCACGCAAAAAATTCAGTGTTTCCATGCAGCATTATACCTTTGCAGTTAATGCCTTTGTGGAGCTGGTAAAGCAATTCGGCATGGATGAGTACGAATTTGCGGTCCACGAGACCAAGACGCATCAGGTCATCGAGGATGTCCGTAATTTCAAGAGTGAGATCGGGATCCTCTACGTAAATGATTTTAACCGTAAGGTACTTACAAAAATGTTTCACGAGTATGGTCTGGAGTTTCACGAACTTCTTAACTGTCGGATCTACGTTTATATGTGGAAGGGGCATCCTCTGGCGAAGCGTGAGAAGATCACGCTGGAAGAACTGAAGGAATATCCGTGTCTGTCCTTTGAACAGGGAGGAAATAACTCTTTTTATTTTGCTGAGGAGGTTTTGAGCACCTATGAATACAAACGGCTGATCAAAGCCGATGACAGGGCTACTATGCTGAACCTGATGGTAGGACTGAATGGATATACCTTATGCTCCGGTATTATCTGTGAGGATCTTAATGGTTCCGATTACTGTGCTGTGAAGCTGGATTCCGATGAGATCATGACAATCGGTTATGTTGCCAGAAAGGGTGTTAACATCAGTGTCCTTGGGAAAAAATATCTGGAGGAGATTTCCAGATATAAGGATAAAGCACTGAAATAAGAGAAAATAAAATCTGACAGATCACTGCCGGAGAAGACGGGAAAGGCTTTTGGTATTTATGATACCGGAGGGTTGTTTCCCTGTGTATTCTCAGATACGTAGCGATGCGTATCATGCAGGAATCTGTCAGATCTTTATTTACATTAAAAGTTTTTGGCAGCGGAAATTTTATTCTGCAAGCCGATCACACACGGATCACAAAACCATCCTTACGCGGTTTGGCTGTTGGATACTCACAGTCACGGTATCCAAGAACACAGTGGCCCACGCCGATATATCCTCCGGAACACCCCACTGCTTCTTCAGCTCTTTTCCTTCCTCGGAGTCAAAAACTTCTCTTGCACGGTGAATCCAGCAGGAGTCCACGCCGAGAGCATGTGCGGCATTCATGAGATTTCCCATCACAAGACTTCCGTTTTCCACACAGGTGCCCATTTTGCTGTCGGAAAAGACAATGATCACAGTTGGGGCGCCGTAGAACGGATCTGAGGTGCTGCCCATAACAGCTGCGTTCATTTTGGAAAGCCTTGCAACCAGCTCCGGATCCTGTGTCACTACCATAAGAGTGCTCTGCTGTCCCATGCCGCTGGGGGAATATTCTCCCGCTTCCAGGATCGTATCCAGAGTTTCTTTCGGAACAAGCTCTTTTTTGTAGGCGCGGATGCTTCTGCGTTCTAACAGGTTTTTGATGCTTTCATTCATGATCATTACCTCCTGATGTTAAATTTGTTGAAAATATTTTCTGCAAAGAAAGTAAATTTCTTTTATTCTGATAAAACCATTATAACGCAGATGATTATAGTTTCCAATAGATAGAAGGATATAACTTTACAATTTATAAAGAAATATTATATAATCTGGTTATGATATTCCTGCGGCGGATGCGGGAGAATTTCGGGTGGAGATACAGAGACAGAATAGTTAAGACAGAAAATATGAGGTGCCAGATGGAAAAGATTCGGAAACATTTTTATTTTTCAGGAAGAGTACAGGGAGTAGGCTTTCGTTACCGTTCCTATTATATTGCACAGTCCATGGGACTGACCGGCTGGGTACGGAATCTCTGGGATGATCGTGTGGAAATGGAAGTACAGGGAACCAGAGAAGAAATCCGGGAGATGGTAGAACGCCTTTCTCAGCAGAGCTTTGTGGAGATCGAGGGGATTGAAGAGAGGGAAATTCCATTGGAGGAGGAGTTTGGCTTTCATGTGAGAGGATAGTGAAATGGCCGGTTCATTCCAGCTCCAGTGCCAGATACAACAGAACAGCGTCCCGGAATTTTCGGGGATTGAGACCACATTTTTTATAAATGTGGTTTAATTTATATTGAAGAGTATTTTTGTGGAGAAAAAGCTTCTCTGCGGCATCAGCCAGAGACATTTCCAGGGAAAAATAAGTTCGCAGAAGGTTCTTTTCATCCGGGGACAGCTGATAACCAAACAGCAGAACAGTTATTTGGCTGCAGAGCTGCGCAGAGAATATCCGCCTGACACGTAAAGGAACATTTCACGTTTCCGGTACACGGAATGATAGAACGGAGAGTACGGATATCAGTTTTACATAAAAATTATACAGGAGGAAAATAAAATGAAGGTAGTAACAGCGATCGATTCTTTTAAGGGCAGTATGACATCCATGGAGGCAGGCTTTGCAGCTACTGAAGGTATCCATCGTGTGGATGCGGACGCAGAAGTTCAGGTAAGACCACTGGCAGACGGTGGAGAGGGAACCGTGGAAGCCCTTGTCGCAGGAATGAACGGAAAAACAGAGCACGTAAAGGTTACGGGGCCTCTTGGCGAGCCGGTGATCTGTGAGTATGGCATCATCGAAAGCACAAAGACCGCAGTGATCGAAATGGCTGGTGCAGCAGGGATCACGCAGGTGCCGGACGAAAAAAAGAAATCCTCTTTATACCACAACCTACGGTGTCGGTGAGGTGATCAAGGACGCCATCGAAAAAGGCTGCCGCAGATTTATTGTGGGTATCGGCGGAAGCGCCACCAATGACGGTGGTGTGGGAATGCTTCAGGCACTTGGCTATGCATTTCTGGATAAAGACGGAAAGCAGGTCCTTCCGGGAGCAAGGGGCCTGAAAGACATCACAGAGATCACAGCTGCCTATGTGATCCCGGAGCTTGCAGAATGTAAATTCCGTGTTGCCTGTGATGTCACAAATCCTCTTTGCGGAGAGCTTGGATGCAGTTCCATCTACGGACCGCAGAAGGGTGCTACGCCGGAGATGATCCAGGACATGGATCAGTGGCTGGGTGCTTACGCAGAGCTTGCAAAGGAGCGTTTTCCGAAAGCAGATGCAAAGTATCCGGGAACAGGTGCTGCCGGCGGAATGGGATTTGCATTCCTGACCTTTACCGATGCAGTCCTGGAATCCGGGATCAACATCGTGCTGGATGAGACGAAACTTGAGGACTACATCAAAGACGCGGATCTTGTGATCACAGGTGAGGGACGTATGGATGGACAGACAGCCATGGGAAAAGCGCCGGTAGGTGTTGCAAAGCTTGCAAAGAAATATGGCAAAAAAGTGATCGCCTTTGCAGGTGCCGTACAGCGTGACGCAAGAGCCTGCAACGATGCAGGGATCGATGCCTTTTTCCCAATCCTCCGCGGAGTGGTAACTCTGGAGGAGGCCATGAAAAATGAGAATGCAAAGCAGAATCTGGCAGATACTACAGAGCAGGTTATCAGACTGATGAAATAAATAAAAGGCATATGATTCGTAAATTTCAGGATTCCTGCAGAAATACAGAGCGTGAGTGTCTGATCTGCTGTAAGAATAAATTTGGTGAAAGACGCTGCGAAGACATTGGATGATAATACAAAAAAGACAGGCCACCTCAGAAGCCTGTCTTTTTTGTGGTTTATAATTTGTAAAAATAAGGGAGCTGTAACCGGATTAAATCAATTTATGGGGATTTCAGTCTTATCCTTCGATCGGCTCAAAATCCACAGCGCCATGCTTGCACAGCGGGCAGATGATATCTTCCGGAAGTTCATCGCCTTCATAGATGTATCCGCAGACTTTGCATACCCAGCCTTTTTTGCCCTCGGTCTGTGGCTTTGGCTTTACATGTTTCTGGTAGTAGGTGTAAGTCATGGTATCCTGATCGCTCATGACACGGGCCTCTGTGACGCTGCAGATGAACATTCCGTGAGTGCCGAGATCCACATAGTTTTCTACCTTCAGGGACATGAAAGCATTGATATATTTGTCCAGGAATACCAGGCCGTTGTCGGAGTGGTTTACTTTCTGTCCGGCAAATTTATCGGTGCTTCTGCCGGACTGGAAGCCGAACTGCTCAAAAACAGAGAACGGAGCATCTGTGGACAGGCAGTTTACGTTCATGATACCGGTCTGCTGGATCACGTGGTGAGAGTAGTTTGCCTTGTTGATGTTGACAGCCACGCGATATGGGTTGTCGGTAAGCTGTGTAACGGTATTGACGATCAGACCGTTGTCCTTTTTGCCATCGTTGGAGGTTACCACATAGAGACCGTAACCGATGCGGAACAGAGCAGTCATATCATTCTTATTGGCAAGATCATCGCTTTTTGCAATGTATTCCTGGCAGAGCTCATCAGCCATAGCTTCCATCTGCTTGCGGTTTTCTTCGTTTACTGCAGACATGATCTTAACTGTGGTATTCAGCCAGCTGATCTTTTTGCATTTGGAAAGCATTTCTTTCATAACCTTCGCTGCCAGCGGTGCCCAGGTTCCGTTTTCAATCAGTCCTACCGTGCGGTTCTGGAAGTTGTGCTCTGTCAGACGGGTAATAAAGTCGTTCATAAACGGATAGATACCTGCATTATATGTGGTGGTTGCGAGAACCAGCTTGGAGTAACGGAAAGCATCGCTCAGTGCCTGGGACATATCATCTCTTGCAAGGTCATAGATCAGAACACGCGGACATCCTTTGGCACGGAATTTATCGGCAAGCTGTGCGACTGCTGTTCTTGTGTGGCCGTAAACGGAAGTGTAGGCGATCACGATTCCGTCATCCTCCGGTGTATAGGAAGACCAGGTATCATAGAGACTGATATAATGTCCAAGATCTTCAGTAAGAACCGGTCCGTGGAGCGGGCAGATGGTCTGGATATCCAGAGTTGCGGCTACTTTCAGAAGATTCTGCACCTGCACACCATATTTTCCAACGATGCCGATATAGTATCTTCTTGCCTCATCGTCCCATGGTTCATCTGCATCCAGGGCACCGAATTTTCCGAAGCCGTCTGCGGAAAAAAGAACCTTTTCTGTGCTGTCATAAGTGACCATAACCTCCGGCCAGTGAACCATCGGTGCAAATACAAAAGTCAGATTGTGTTTTCCAAGGGAAAGGGTTCCGCCGTTATCTACGATGATCTGATGACTTTCCAGATCCAGGTCAAAGAAATTCTGCATCATGGCGAAGGCTTTTTTGTTGGAAACAACGATGGTGTCCGGATAAGCCTTCAGGAAGTTTGCGATGTTGGCTGCATGATCCGGTTCCATATGCTGTACGATCAGATAATCCGGTTTCCGGTCACCCAGAACTTTCTGGATATTATCAAGCCATTCGTGAGTAAAATTTGCATCTACCGTATCCATAACCGCAATTTTTTCGTCCAGGATCACATAGGAGTTGTAGGACATGCCGTTCGGCACTTTGTACTGGCCTTCAAAAAGGTCAACCTGATGATCATTAACGCCTACATATTTGATGGTATCTGTGATTTTCATGAGCGATTCCTCTTTTCTTTCTATGGTGGATTTATTTATATGCTTCAGGTTTTGTTTGTTTTTTAACTTTGATAAAAATATAACAGAAATCGACAACAAAAACTGTTGCAAATACAACAAAACAGAAAAAAAATCCAGACTTTACATTTTTTTCGTGCTGGTATAAAATCAGAAACATGCAGCAAAATAAAATACGGATATCTGCTTTGAGAGTCCTTTTACATAGTCCTGTATGCAGAGAGAAAGGTACAGATATGCGGAAGATTATTTTACCGGTGGGAGGAAAATTTATGGAGCATATCACTTTATTTACGGATATTTTGCCCGAAGAACAGGAAAGGATGCGTGTCTGCTTCAAAGTCCGGGAGAAAGTTTTTCAGAATGGAGAAACCATAATGGAATATTCCAGCTCCATGAAAAAGATCGGTCTGATCCAGGAGGGAAGAGCAGTTCTCTACTGCTGTGACGAGGATGGAAATGAGTATGTCATCGATGAATTGAATAAGGACAGTGTATTTGGCGAACCGTTTCTGCTTTCGTCAGATTCCCAGCATTATTATGTATGTGCCACTACCGTGACGAAAGTGCTGTTTATTGATTATGAGCATGTGATCAAGCGCTGTGAAAATGCCTGTCATCATCACAGCCAGATGGTCAGTAATCTGCTGCAGATGACGGCCCTTCGTTCCAGGCAGCAGACAGATCGGATATACATGCTTTCACGATCCTCCACCAGGAAGAAGCTGATAGCCTATCTGCATTCTCTGGCTGCGGAAAAAAATGCCGGGAAATTCAAGCTGCCCATGTCCTATACCGCACTGGCCCAGTACTTAAGTGTGGACCGTAGTGCCATGATGCGGGAGATCAAAAATCTTTCGGATGAGGGTGTGATCCGAAGAAACGGACGGAATGTGGAGCTGCTTAAATAGAGGAGAAGATCATCATGAATGTTACCGTAAGAAAATACGAAGAAAAAGATCTTCCGGATCTGATCCGGATATGGAATGAGGTTGTAGAAGACGGTGTGGCTTTTCCACAGGAAGAATGCCTTAACGAAGAGACAGGAAAAGCTTTTTTTGCAGAACAGACCTATACAGCTGCAGCAGTAGATGCGGAAAGCGGAAAAGTTTACGGACTTTACATTCTTCATCCGAATAATATCGGAAGATGCGGTCATATCTGTAACGCCAGCTATGCGGTAAGCAGAGATTCCAGAGGACTTCACATAGGAGAAAAGCTGGTATCCGACTGCCTGACCCGGGGAAAAGAGCATGGTTTTGGTGTCCTGCAGTTTAATGCGGTTGTGGCCTGCAATGTTCCTGCAAGACATCTTTATGAGAGACTTGGATTTACCCAGCTTGGCGTGATCCCGAAGGGGTTCCGTATGAAGGATGGACATTATGAGGATATCTGTCCGTATTATCATGAACTGTAAGAGAATTTTGAAAGGATTTTTAAATGAAAAATCTTCAGATCACTGCATACATGCAGCATTTTATACGGCACCAGGTCATGCCGGGAGACATCTGTATCGATGCAACAATGGGAAATGGCAATGACACGGCTCTGTTAAGTCAGCTTGCAGGAAAAAGGGGACGGGTTCTGGCTTTTGACATTCAGAAGCAGGCACTGGAACATACGAAGGAGCGACTGAAAAGAGATAACTGTCCGGAAAATTATCAGCTTCTTCTGGAGTCTCATGAGAATATGGATGTTTATGCAGAAGAAGAAACCGTGTCCTGCATCACCTTTAATCTGGGATATCTTCCCGGCGGAGACCATTCGGTGGCGACCAGAGCAGACAGCAGCAAAAGAGCGGTAGAAAGCGGACTTAAGCTTCTGAAAAAAGGCGGACTTATGACACTTTGCATTTACAGTGGCGGGGATACGGGATATCAGGAACGGGATGAGATGCTTGCGTTTATCCGTCAGCTGGATCCTCATAAATATCTGGTGATCCTGTCGGAATATGCAAACCGGCCCAATGATCCGCCCATACCGGTGCTGATCATCAAACTGCAATGAAGACATAAATCGGTTACTGTCCGAAATACAGGACACAGATCCTGGAGGGAGCTATCATGAATGATTACATATATTATTATCTGTTTGCAGTCAATATCCTGGCCTTTGTGCTTTTCGGGGTTGACAAGCAGAAAGCACGTCGTAATAAATGGCGGATCCCGGAGAAGACCCTGATCTTAAGTGCTGTCATCGGTGGCAGCGTCGGGGCGATCCTTGGCATGAGATTTTTTCACCACAAAACCCGAAAAGCCAGATTTGCAATTGGTGTACCGGTGATACTGCTGGTGCAGATTGGTGTGGTGTGCCTGGTACAGTGGGCAATGAAGTAAAATTATGAAGGCAATAACTATAAATGTAATAACCATAAATACAATACCTGTCTGAAAAAAAACAAGACAGCTGTCACAGGACAGAGGAGAGACCAATACTCCACGCCTGGGGCAGCTGTTATTTTTTCATAAAAGGATGCTCAAAAATTCCTTCTTGACAAATACTTTTATGATGATATAATTTGATAATCAAAATATTTTAAGATAAAAGATAATTCAGAGAACAGCAGTACAGATTTATACAGACTGATTTAAGACAGATATCATGGAGAAAAATATGACAGGTAAAATATGTGGAACCGGTTCGTGGGCACCGGACAGAGTGTGGGATAACAACGATCTGGCAAAGATGGTGGAAACCAGTGATCAGTGGATCCGGGAAAGAACCGGTGTGGTACAGAGACATATTGCAAAAGAGGACGAAGATACTGTGACGATGGCAGCGGGGGCAGCATTAAAAGCTCTGGAAGACGCAGAAATGAAGGCAGAAGAAATCGATCTGATCCTTGTGGCAACCATTTCTCCAACAGAGATCATGCCCTGTGTGGCATGTGGGGTGCAGGAGCGGCTCGGAGCGGAAAAGGCTACCTGCTTTGATCTGAACGGCGCCTGCACAGGATCTCTTCTGGCACTGAACACTGCGCAGGCATACCTGGCCCAGGGAATATATAGGAATGCCCTTGTAATCGGAGCGGAAAAACTGTCCGGTTTAACGGACTGGACAGATCGTGGCACCTGCATTCTCTTCGGGGATGGTGCGGGAGCAGTCGTGCTGAGAGCAGAAGAGGGTGGAAGCTATGCACAGGTAACCCATTCCATTGGAAAAAAAGGCGGTGCACTTACCTTACAGAGCAGAAATCAGATCCGTTATGAAAATGATCCGAAGGCAAAGGAAACCTACATACAGATGAACGGAAAGGAAGTGTTCAGCTTTGCCGTGAGCAAGGTACCGGAGGCTGTGAAGGAGCTTCTTTCCCGAGAGCAGGTTTCCTGTGAAGATATCAATTATTATCTTCTCCACCAGGCAAATGAGCGGATCATCCGTTCCGCAGCAAGGCGGCTGGGCGAAGACATTTCCAAGTTCCCTATGAATATGGACAGATACGGCAATACTTCTTCCGCAAGTCTTCTTATCCTCCTGGATGAGATGAAAAAAAGCGGAAAACTGCAGCGGGGTGACAGAATGGTCCTTGCAGGCTTCGGCGGCGGACTGACGTACGGAGCAAGCCTGATCGAGTATTAAAGCCCCTGTTAATGAATTGTTAAAATAAGGCTACGTAGTGAATGCGGATGTTTTTATCCGCTTGATCCAAATAAACCGCGGATGCTTTTATCCGCTTGATTTAATTTTCCGGAGGTAAAAGATGAAACAAGAGTTACAGAATTACTTGGTATTGAATATCCCATCATCCAGGGCGGTATGGCCTGGGTGGCAGATCATCACATTGCGGCAGCAGTATCCGAGGCAGGCGGCTTGGGACTGATCGCAGCGGCAAACGCACCGGCAGAGTGGGTGCGTGAGCAGATCCGTGAGGCGAAAAAACTGACAGATAAGACTTTTTGGTGTAAACATCATGCTGATGAGTCCAAGTGCCGATGAGGTTGCGAAGATCGTAGTAGAAGAAGGGATCAAGGTAGTAACAACCGGTGCCGGAAGCCCGGAAAAATACATGGAGCATGGAAAGCTGCCGGAGTAAAGGTGATCCCGGTTGTTGCATCTGTAGCTCTTGCAAGAAGAATGGAGCGCTGTGGCGCAGATGCAGTGGTAGCAGAGGGAACCGAGTCCGGCGGACATATCGGTGAGACAACCACTATGGCGCTGGTACCGCAGGTCGTGGATGCAGTAAAGATCCCGGTAATTGCAGCAGGTGGAATTGCAGACGGTCGTGGGATCGCGGCAGCCTTTATGCTGGGTGCAGAAGCCGTACAGATGGGAACCCGATTTGTGGCAACAGAGGAATGTCACGTACATGAGAATTACAAACAATTCCTTCTGAAAGCCAGGGATATCGACACAAGAGTAACCGGCCGTACCACAGGTCATCCGGTCCGTACCTTAAGAAACCCTATGACAAAGGAATATCTGGAGAAAGAAGCTGCAGGTGCATCCTTTGAAGAACTGGAAATGCTGACACTTGGTGGCCTCAGGAAGGCTGTTGTTGACGGCGATGTAAAAACCGGAAGCGTTATGTCCGGACAGATCGCAGGTATGGTAAAGGATGTACCGACCTGTAAGGAGCTGATGGCAAGACTGATCAGAGAGACAAAAGAGACTGTAGAGAAAAACAGTTTTCTTGTGGAGGAATAATAAATGGGAAAAACAGCATTCATCTTTCCGGGCCAGGGTGCACAGAAGGCCGGAATGGGAAAAGATTTTTATGAGAAATACGATACAGCAAAGGATGTTTTCGACTCTGCCGGTGAGTGGCTGGATCTGGATATGAAAGCACTTTGCTTTGAAGAAAATGACAGGCTTGACCTGACTGAATATACACAGGCTGCACTGGTCACTACCTGTCTTGCCATGGAGAAGGTGGTAGAGGAGATGGGACTTCATCCAGATATAACTGCAGGATTAAGCCTTGGCGAGTACTGCGCTATTGAAGCTGCCGGCGGCATGGAGCTGAAGGATGCTGTTACTACCGTGAGAAAAAGGGGAATCCTTATGGAGCAGGCAGTTCCGGCAGGTAAGGGAAGCATGGCAGCAGTTATGGGAATGGAGACAGAGAAGATCGAGGAAGTGCTTGCAGACATTGCAGATGTAAGCATTGCAAACTACAACTGTCCCGGCCAGATCGTGATCACAGGCCTTGCGGAGGCAGTTGCGGAAGCCTCTGAAAAGCTGAAGGCAGCCGGAGGAAGAAGAGTGATCCCGTTAAATGTCAGCGGACCGTTCCACTCCGCAATGCTTGCCACTGCAGGAAAAGAACTGGGAAAGGTTCTGGAGGGTGTCACACTTCATGAACTTAAAATCCCGTATGTGACAAACGTGACCGCAGAGTATGTGGAAGATCCGGCGGAAACAAAAGCACTTCTGGAAAAACAGATTTCTTCTTCCGTGCGCTGGCAGCAGAGTGTGGAAAATATGATCCGTCAGGGAGTAGATACATTTATTGAGATCGGACCGGGAAGAACCCTTGCCGGATTTATGAGAAAGATCGACAGAAATGTAAAAGTATATAACATCCAGACCGTAGAAGATGCAGAGAAGGTCTGCCAGGAACTGGTATAAATATTGGAAAAAAAGATAAAGAATCAAAAATAAAGCAGGCATAGTGCAGCAGACAGAAATGCCAGGTAACAAATGCGGATCACGGATGACCGCATAACATCAGAAAGGAATTCATATGTCAGAGAAAAAAATCGCAGTTGTAACAGGCGGTGCACGTGGAATCGGGAAAGCCATCGCCCTGGAGCTTGCAAAAGCAGGAAACCTTGTAGTGATCAATTATAACGGCTCAGAAGAAAAAGCCCGGGAAACAAAAGCAGAAATCGAGGCAGCCGGCGGCCAGGCAGATATCCTGCAGTGCAATGTGGCAGATTTTGATGCATGTGAAGCTTTTTTCAAAGCTGTTGCAGAAAAATACGGACGTGTTGATATCCTGGTAAATAATGCCGGAGTTACGAAGGACGGACTTCTCATGAAAATGAGTGAGGAAGATTTTTCCAGAGTTGTTGACATCAATCTGAAAGGAACCTTCAACTGCATCCGTCATGTGTCCAGAATGATGCTGAAGCAGAGAAGCGGCCGGATCATCAGCCTTTCATCGGTGGTAGGCCTTCGTGGAAATGCTGGACAGGCCAATTATGCGGCATCCAAAGCCGGGATCATCGGTCTTACAAAATCCGCTGCAAAGGAGCTGGCATCCAGAGGGATCACGGTCAACGCCATTGCACCGGGATTTATCAAAACAGATATGACGGACGTGCTTTCTGACAAAGTAAAAGAAAATATTGCGGCATCTATCCCCATGGGAAGCATGGGAACAACAGAAGACGTGGCAAAGGCAGCCGCATTTCTGGCATCAGACGGTGCACGTTACATCACAGGACAGGTACTTCGCGTAGACGGCGGAATGGCAATGTAAAGAAGGCTCCCCGGAGTCAGGAGGATAGATTGATGAAAAGACGAGTAGTAGTAACAGGACTTGGAGCAGTAACACCGATCGGAAATGATGTGGAAAGCTTCTGGAACGGAGTAAAAGAAGGAAAGGTGGGGATCGGACCGATCACCCGTTTTGATACGACCGGATACAAGGCAACATTGGCAGCAGAGCTTAAAGATTTTGTGGCAAAGGATCGCATGGATCCGAGAACTGCAAGAAGAATGGAGCCTTTTTCCCAGTATGCGGTAGCAGCTGCACTGGAAGCAGTGGAAAATTCCGGGCTTAAGATGGAAGAGGAAGATCCGTACATGGTAGGCGTTATCATCGGCTCCGGTGTGGGAAGTCTTCAGGCTACCGAGACCAATGAGAAGAAGCTTATGGAAAAAGGTCCTTCAAGAGTGGATCCGCTTCTTGTTCCGAAGATGATCACAAATATGGCAGCCGGAAATGTTTCTATCGCTACCGGCGCAAAAGGAAAATGCACCAACGTGGTAACGGCATGTGCGACAGGAACACATTGTATCGGAGATGCTTTCCGTGCCATTCAGTATGGTGATGCAGATGTAATGCTTGCCGGTGGTACAGAGGGAGCTGTCTGCCCTATCGGTATCGCAGGCTTTGCAAGCCTTACTGCACTGAGCACAAGTGAGGATCCGCTGCGTGCATCCATTCCGTTTGATAAAGACAGAGGCGGTTTTGTTATGGGCGAGGGTGCAGGTGTGGTTGTTCTGGAAGAGCTTGAGCATGCCAAAAAGAGAAATGCCAATATCCTGGCAGAGGTTGTGGGATACGGTGCAACTGCAGATGCTTTCCATATCACATCTCCGGCCGAGGACGGAAGCGGCGCCGCACGTGCTATGGAAAATGCCATGAAGGAAGCAGGTGTTGCACCGGCGCAGGTAGATTATATCAATGCACACGGAACCGGAACACATCACAATGACCTGTTTGAAACAAGAGCTATCAAGCTTGCGTTTAAGGACGCTGCCAAGGATGTAAAGATCAATTCCACAAAATCCATGGTGGGCCATCTTCTTGGCGCAGCAGGAGCTGTTGAGTTTATCGTATGCGTAAAATCCATTCTGGACGGATTTATCCATCAGACAGTGGGAACAACAGAAACAGAGGAGGAGCTTGATCTGAACTATATGATCGGCGCTCCGGCAAAACAGGAAGTTCGTTATGCAATGAGCAATTCCCTTGGATTTGGAGGACACAACGGAACATTGCTTGTAAAGAAGTATGAGGAGGACTGAAGCTATGGAATTTAACCAGATCCTTGAACTGATCGATCACGTATCTGCATCAGAGCTTACTGCCTTTACATATGAGACAGCAGATCTGACCTTAAGTATGGAGCATGGAAAGCCACAGATCATCCAGGGGGTTATAGGAGAAACTGTGGAAAACATTCCGGCAGTAGGAATGACCGGTGGAAAAGTCCGCAGGGCAGTGAATACAGCACCGGTGGCGGGCAAAGATCCTGTGGTACCGGCTTCAACAGATGAAATGGCAGTGACAGTGACAGGAAAAACAGTGGCAGAAGCACAGGGAGTGAAAGGTACTGAGCAGTCGGAAACCGTACCACAGAGCGAGGAAGATCAGACAGGCAGCCTGGTAACATCTCCGCTGGTAGGAACCTTCTATGCTGCACCGTCCCAGGATCTTCCGCCTTACGTTCAGGTGGGAGACAAGGTAAAAAAAGGCCAGGTTCTTGCAATCGTGGAAGCTATGAAGCTGATGAATGAGATCGAAAGTGATTTTGACGGCGAGATCGCAGAGATCTATGTGGAGAACGGACAGCCGGTAGAATACGGTCAGAAGCTTTTCCGTATCCGATAAGTACCTTCAGATCAGAATCAGAGAATAAGAAAAATTATTGTTTCAGGAGGATAGAGAATGAAGCATCTTGATGTAAAACAGATCGAGGAGATCATTCCACACAGACATCCGTTTCTGCTTGTGGACTATATTGAAGATTATGAGCCGGGTGAATTTGCTGTCGGATATAAATGTGTGACCTTCCGCGAGGATTTTTTTCGGGGACATTTTCCCCAGGAGCCGGTAATGCCGGGTGTTCTGATGGTAGAAGCGCTGGCACAGGTGGGTGCGGTAGCCATTCTTTCCCTGGAGGACATGAAGGGAAAAACCGCTTATTTCGGAGGTATCAACAAGTGTAAATTCCGCAGAAAGGTAGCTCCGGGAGACAAGCTCCGTCTTGAAACAAAGATCATCCGCAGAAAGGGTCCTGTAGGCATTGGTTCTGCAGTGGCATCTGTGGATGGCGAGGTTGCCGTAGAGGCTGAGCTTACATTTATGATCGGGTAAGGTGATTGTATGATTCGAAAGTTACTGATCGCCAACAGAGGCGAGATCGCGGTGCGTATTATCCGTGCCTGCAGAGAAATGGGAATTGCCACAGTGGCGGTTTATTCTGAGGCAGATGAGGAAAGCCTTCACACACAGCTGGCGGACGAAGCAATCTGTATCGGACCGGGGCCATCTGCACAGAGCTATCTGAATATGGAACAGATCATCAGTGCAACCATGGTTTCCGGTGCGGATGCCATTCATCCGGGATTTGGCTTTCTTTCTGAAAATGCCAGATTTGCGGAGCTCTGTGAAAAATGCGGGATCACATTTGTGGGTCCTCCATCAAAGGTCATACGTATGCTGGGCAATAAAAAAATTGCAAGAAGCACCATGATCGCAGCTGGTGTTCCGGTAGTTCCGGGCAGCGAAGGGGATGTGGAGGATATTGAAACCGGTCTTAAGGAAGCTGAGAGGATCGGTTATCCAGTGATCATCAAGGCAGCTCTTGGCGGCGGCGGAAAAGGCATGCGTGTGGCAAACACACCGGAGGAATTTCCGGAAGCCTATGCAACCGCCAGAAAAGAGTCTGAGATCGCTTTTGGCGACGGTACCATGTATATTGAACATTTCGTGGTAAATCCGAGACATATTGAGTTTCAGATCCTTGCAGACAGCTTCGGAAATGTGATCCATCTGGGAGAGCGTGACTGCTCCATTCAGAGAAATCATCAGAAGATGATCGAGGAATCTCCAAGTGCTGCAGTTTCTCCGGAATTAAGAGAAAAAATGGGTCATGCGGCGGTGACGGCGGCGAAAGCAGCCGGTTATGTAAATGCGGGAACGATTGAATTTCTTCTGGAACCGGATGGAAAATTCTGGTTTATGGAAATGAATACAAGGATCCAGGTGGAGCATCCGGTGACAGAGTGGGTAACAGGTATCGATCTTGTAAAGGAGCAGCTGAAGATCGCTTCCGGAATGCCTCTTGAGATCGCTCAGGAGGATGTCCGGATCCAGGGACACGCCATTGAGTGCAGGATCAATGCTGAAAATCCCCAGAAAAATTTCCGCCCTTCGCCGGGAACTATCCAGGGAGCGCATTTTCCGGGAGGAAACGGGATCCGTGTGGATACCTGTGTGTATAACGGCTGTAAGATCCCGCCATATTATGATTCCATGCTTGCGAAGCTGATCGTTCATGCAGGTAACCGGAAAGACGCCATTGCAAAAATGCAGAGTGCTCTTGGTGAGGTGATCATTGACGGAATCGATACAAATATTGACTATCAGTACGAAATCCTGAAAGATGAGGATTATCAGTCCGGAAATTTTGACACTGGCTTTCTTGCCAGCCATATCATTGCGGGAGTGAAGATCAATGAGAATTAAGCACATGTTCAAAAAAACAGTCAGGGATATCCGGGGTGAGGAACAGGAAAACACTCCGGAGGTGCCGGATAACCTGATGCGTAAATGCAACGCCTGCAAAGCGGCGGTTTTTGTAGACGAGGTAAAGCAGAATCAATACATCTGTCCCCACTGCGGAAATTATTTCCATGTACCCGCTTACCGTCGGATCAAACTGATCGCAGATAGAAAGAGTTTTGTGGAGTGGGATGCTCACATGGAAGAACAGAATCCCCTTCAGTACAGAGGCTACGAAGAAAAGCTTCAGGGGCTTCGTGAAAAGACAGGGCTTGATGAGGCTGTAGTTACCGGAAAGTGTACTATAAAAGGGACACCTGTGCACTTGGTGTCTGTGACTGTCGTTTCATGATGTCCAGTATGGGAGAAGTCGTGGGGGAAAAGATCACGCGGGCTTTTGAACGTGCCACAGAGGAGAAGCTGCCGGTAATCCTCTATATCTGTTCCGGCGGTGCCAGAATGCAGGAGGGGCTGGTTTCCCTGATGCAGATGGCAAAAACCAGTATGGCCATCCGGAAGCACAGCGATGCCGGACTTCTTTATGTGCCGGTCCTCACAGACCCGACAACAGGCGGCGTGACGGCAAGCTTTGCTATGCTGGGAGATATTATCCTGGCAGAGCCGAAAGCGCTGATCGGTTTTGCAGGTCCCAGAGTGATCGAACAGACCATCGGGCAAAAGCTTCCCAAAGGCTTCCAGAGAGCGGAATTTCTTCTGGAACACGGCTTTGTGGACAAGATCGTAAAGCGTGAGGAGCAGAGGATCGTATTGGCAGATATTCTGAGATTACATCAGGATAAAGACCCAAATAATGTACAGCCCGATAATACGGACATTAAAAATGGGCTCAAGTCTGACAATCAGGAATCGATGAAAACTGTTGAGGAAGATAATAGGATCTGGCCGGACTTCGTTCCATCCGGAGATTTCACTCCCTGGGAACATGTTCAGCTTGCCAGAGCCAAAACACGTCCTACAGGAAAGGATTACATCGAAGCGCTTTTTGACGATTTCATGGAATTTCACGGAGACCGTCACTGCGGGGATGATCCGGCAGTGATCGGTGGTGTGGCATTTTTCCACGGACAGCCGGTAACTGTCCTTGCACAGGAAAAAGGAGAGGGTACAAAGGAAAACATTACCCGGAATTTCGGAATGGTATCTCCGGAGGGGTACTGGAAATCCCTGCGCCTGATGCAGCAGGCAGAGAAATTTCACCGTCCGGTGATCTGCCTTGTAGATACGCCAGGTGCATTCTGCGGGCTGGAAGCAGAGGAACGTGGACAGGGTGAAGCCATTGCAAAAAATCTCTATACACTGGCAGGTCTCACAGTGCCGGTGCTTTCCGTTGTGATCGGTGAAGGCGGAAGCGGAGGTGCCCTTGCCTTGGCGGTGGCAGATGAGGTATGGATGCTGGAGCATTCCGTTTATTCCATCCTGTCCCCGGAGGGCTTTGCCTCCATTCTCTGGAAAGACAGCAAAAAGGCAAAGGAAGCAGCAGCAGTGATGAAGCTCACAGCTGCAGACCTTTACCAGATGGGGATGATCGAGCATGTGATCCCGGAAGCAGAGCCTGTAAGCCGTGAGAACATAAATGATATCGCAGGTTATCTGGAAAACGGAATTGCGGATTTTCTTGAGAAATATGGCGAAGAAGAGCCGGAGAAGCTTCTGGAACATCGCTATGAACGTTTCCGGAAAATGTAGAAGCAATAAGTGCAGTGATTTTGTGGCCCGCAAAGTAAAAATCCAGTGGAAAAAATGCCATATTTATGTTACGATGGCTTCATAAACAGAGAACCGGAGAAGCCTTTTTGCTCCGGAGAAACAGGAGCGGGTAGAGTGGACAATCGGGAAGTTATAAATGACGTGCTGGTGAATCTGTTCAATGAGATCCTCCGACTGGAGGAGGAAGCCATCATCACAGATAAATATAAAGATATTTCCAACAATGATATGCACATTATCGAGGCTGTAGGCCTTGGAGGGGGGAACATGTCCTCCATTGCAGCCAAGCTTAAGATCACCGTAGGCTCCCTCACAACATCTATGAACAGTCTTGTAAAAAAAGGCTATGTGAAGAGAGAGCGAAGTGAGAAGGACCGGCGTGTGGTATTTATCCAGCTTACAAATAAGGGACGTATGGCATATCATCATCATGCGGAGTTTCACAGGCAGATGACAGAAGCGGTGATCGCAGAGCTGAATGAGAATGAGACAGAAGTGCTGGTAAAAGCACTGGACGGACTGCGTAAATTTTTCAGACAGTATCACGAACAATGAAGAAATGTATAATAAAAGCATCCGGATCGGTAATAAAGGACAATTACCGATCCGGATGCTTTTTGCATAACAGGCATTTTCGACACGGACATTTATTGAAAATGATATTAAATGTCGCCTTTGTTTTTGTGATACGAGAGTTTATTCGTCCCAGCCATCCTGGAAGCGGATATTTACAGAGATATTGCGGACAACGTCTCCTTCCTGAAGCTCCAGATCGCTCTCATCGGAAACCGGAGGAAGCTTTCCCTCAAATTCCATAAGCTCTGTGTAGATCCAGTCGTATGCAGCTGCATTGGCATTTTCGATGGCATCATCCAGCGTGTCACCGTTGGCTTCACAGCAGGCAAGATCCGGGAAAAAAGCATTGTATTTTTTGTCCTCTGTGGGACGGAAAACTGCGGGATATATAAATTTCATAGGTAAGATTCCTTTCTTTTTTAAAATGAAGTGATCCGTGTAATACCATGAATATGGATAGTTTTACCTGACCAAGGTAAGTATATACCAATTTCAGAATGAGGGCAAGCGAGTTCATGATCCAATGAAAGATCTAAATAAGAACAGCAGAGTTTTTGGGATGCTATAATCAGAAAATTGTCGTATATAAGTAAAAATGATAGATATATAAAACTTTTTATCCTTGTATGTAGGAAATATAGATGCTATACTGTGTAATACAGAGTATGAACGGGGGTTCGAAAGACCTGACGGGAGGCACAGCTATGATTTATACAGCTTTGACGAAAAAAGCTATGAAGGTGGCGTACGAGGCACATCATGGACAGACAGATCGAAGCGGGACACCTTATATCTTTCATCCATTTCACGTAGCGGAGCAAATGGATGATGAACTCAGTGTATGTACGGCACTTCTGCACGATGTGATAGAAGATACAGAGATCACATTTGAGGATCTTACCGGAGAATTTCCGGAAGAGGTTGTGGAGGCATTACGTTGTCTTACAAGAGATAAGAATATGAATTATTTCGATTATATCCGGAAGCTTCGGAAGAATCCGATCGCAAAAAAAGTGAAGCAGGCTGATCTGCTCCACAATTCTGATGTAACACGTCTTTCTGACTGCGAAAATATGTCTGCTGAACAGATATCACGGCTGCATGGAAGATATAAACGGGCTTTGGAGATACTTCATGATGCCAGGTGATATTATTTTCGCACAAGTCATTTATTGGCTTTTATTCAGTTTTTTCATGCGCATGATCCACACAAAATATCCGTGACCTCAGATATTATTGTGGATCTTCTTAGTGGAAGTATGGATTTCTTGCATTGATCTCCACGTAGCATTTGATCGCATATTTGATAAATTCTATGATTTTTTTCATTTTGTTTTCCTCCTCTTTTCTTTAACTTACAAATGCATTATAATAAACTCTCGGAAATATTACGTGCCAAAAACACAGAAAAAGTAGTCAAATATTGCGGAGAGAAAAAATCCATGTTTCCAGTGTACGAAGAAAAAAAGAAGAATCTCTATATTCATCTGCGGACCTTAGCCCATGCTTCACCCCATCTTCATAACTCCATAGAGTTTATCTATATCACAGAGGGAACTCTGGAGCTTGGTATGGGACAGGAGCTTTATCATATGGAAGAGGGAGATGTCTCTGGATCGGCTGGTCAGAGATCTGGGCATCAGCAGGTTCACATTGTCCAGAGTTTTTTCCGGAACCTTTCACCGGAATTTCAATCAGTTTCTCAATGAGCAGCGACTGAATTATGTGACGATCCATTTGGAATGCAGTGATGAAAGTATTACGGATATCTGTATGAATGCGGGATTTGAAAGTCAGAGGACTTTTAACCGGGTATCCCGGGAACGGTACCGGATGACACCAAGAGAATACAGAATATTATATAAGGAAAAATATTTACGAGAGGAACAGACATGATCACAGTAGAGCTGGAACATTTCAGCCTTGATAAAATATGCGATTCCGGACAGTGCTTCCGGATGAGAAAGCTTGGAGACGGACATTTTTCCATGGTGGCGGGAGACCAGTATCTGGAAATGTATCAGAAAGACGGAGTGGTGGATTTCTGCTGCTCTCAGGAGGAATTTATCTGTTACTGGGTGCTTTATTTTGATCTGGATACGGATTATGAAGCTTACATGAATGCTGCTAATCCACGGGATAAATATCTGGGTGCCGCAATAAAGGCAGGAGACGGGATACGGATATTAAGACAGGATCTTTGGGAAATGATCGTTACGTTTCTGATATCTCAGCAGAACAATATCAAGCGTATCCGCAAATGTATCGAAACCATCTGCCGGAAGTACGGAGAGCGAAAAAATTCATCTGCAGGTGTGGAATACTACGCTTTTCCGACTGTAGAGGCGCTGAGTCAGGCAACGGAAGAGGAGTTAAGAGGATGCGGCCTGGGATACCGGGCAAAATATATCGCAGTAACGGCCAGGACCATTGCATCCGGTCAGATCTCCCTGGAAAAAATCTATGATATGCGTTACCCTCAGGCAAAGAAGGAGTTGATGAAGCTCTGTGGCGTGGGAGAAAAGGTAGCTGAATGTATCTGCCTGTTTGCACTGCATCATATGGATGCTTTTCCCATAGATACCCACATCCGTCAGGTTATGGACGTGCATTACAAAAGAGGATTTCCCAACCGCAGATACAGAGGAATGCGTGGGATCATGCAGCAGTATATTTTTTACTATGACTTGTACTCATAGACTGCGGATGCTATCATAGGTGAAAATAAAGGAAAAATCCACGGAGGAAAAAGTAATCAGAAAATATTTACTGCGATTGAGACAACCACGTATAAAAAAGAAAGAAAACAGATATTATATCCGGGGCTATAAGGGAACGGAAGTGATCATCCGTACAGATCATGAGATCCTGAAGAGGATTGCCTATAGGCGTACCTGCGTGAAACAAGTCTGCATTCCTGGAAGATATGAAACAGAAACAAAATATATCTATACAAGAAAAGAAAACAGAAGAAGCCGCCCAGTCATAGTTCCGGGCATTCCGACCGGGAGAGAAACTGCTATGCCACGTGCCGTGCGGACAGTGCTCCATGCTCTTTCCTATGGCGGGATCGAAGTGGAGGCTTCCAGAAAGCTGGCAGATCTTAAGAAGATGGATCCTATGAGGATCTTTTACAGGACACTGGATGCGGAAGTTTATAACGGAGACTATAAAGTGCCGATCCGTCTGTTTTTCCAACAGAAGAGGACATGGAAACGGTGCCGCCTCCGGAAAAAAACCACCGGTGATCCTGTTTTTCCATGGTGGCGGCTGGGTTACGGAAAGTGTAGAGAATTATCAGCGGGTTTGTGCCAGAATGGCACAGTCTACCGGTCAGATCGTGGCGTCTGTTGAATACAGGCTGGCACCGGAATACCGTTTTCCGGTGGGACTGATGGATTGTTATACAGCTGCGAAGACTTTTTACACCAATCGTTTTCTTCTGAATACGGATCCGGATCGCATCACCATTATGGGAGATAGTGCAGGCGGAAATCTGGCAGCGGCTGTATGTATGATGGCCAGAGACCGCGGAGATTTTTTTCCAAAAAAACAGATCCTTATTTATCCGGCACTGAACAACTGTTATACGGAAGACTCTCCCTTTGAATCCGTAAAAACAAACGGAACCGGATATCTTCTCACAGCAGAGAAGATGGAAGATTATCTGAAACTCTATGAGAGTTGTCCGGAAGACAGGAGGAATCCCTATTTTGCGCCGATCCTGGAGAAGGATCTTCGAAATATGCCGGATACACTGATACTTACCGCTGAGTTCGATCCTCTTCGGGATGAAGGAGAGGCATTTGGTGAAAAACTGAAGGAAGCGGGAAATCGTGTGGAAGTGCACAGGATCGCAGGTGCGTTTCACGGGTATTTTGCACTGGGGATCAAATTTCTGCATGTGCAGGAGAGCTTTGCATATGTAAATCGTTTTCTGGAAACAGAGGAACAGGAAGAAGGAAAGCATCATGAAGAACGAATATGCACAGTGGAGAAAACTTGACAATGCGGCGCTGGCGTTCCCGGCGGTGACAGGAAAGAATGACACCAGGGTATTTCGTTTTTACTGTGAACTGAAAGAAGAGATAAAAGAAGAAAACCTGCAGGAAGCCCTGGAGAGGACACTGGAAAAATATCCTCTTTTCCGTGCAGTTTTAAGAAAGGGACTGTTCTGGTTTTATCTGGAGAGACGTGATATTCCGGCAGTGGTAAAGAAAGAAGCAGGTGCACCCTGCAGCGGACTTTATATTCCGGACAAAAAAACGCTTCTTTTTCGGGTGAGCTATTATAAGAACAGGATCAATTTCGAGGTATTTCATGCGCTGACGGATGGAACGGGAGCCATGCATTTTCTGATGGAGCTGGTGAAAAATTATCTTCAGGAGACGCACCCATCCGCAGAGCTTCCGGAGCTTTTTCCGGATGAAAACATTACGGGCAGGGATATGGAGGAGGACAGCTTTTCTCAGTATTATTCCTCCGATGCGCCAAGAAAAAGAGAGTCCAAGAAGCCTGCTTTCCAGTTAAAAGGCGAGAAGCTCAGGCAGGAGGATATGGATATCACGGAAGTCTGTGTTCCGGTAAAAGAGATCCACGCCCGTGCAAAAGCGGCCGGTGTGTCGATCACGGTTTTTCTTACGGCAGCACTTATCTGGGCGATCCATGAAGAAGTACCTCAGAATCAGGCGAAAAAGCCATTGGTCTGATGATCCCGGTAAATTTGAGAAATTATTTTCCGTCCCGGTCTATGGCAAATTTTTTCGGATGGATCGAGATCAGCTGTTATTTTCAGTCTGATACAGCCTTTGAGGATATTCTGAGATCCGTAAAGGAGCAGTTTGCAAAGGAACTGAGTAAGGACGTGATCGAAGCAAAGCTGAATGATCTGGTAAGCTTGGAGAAAAATCCGATCCTGCGTCTGGTACCACTGGAGATCAAAACCCCGTTCCTTCTTGCCGGGACGACTCTCGGAGGGAGGTCTATCACGGCGATCTATTCCAATGTGGGGATTATCCGGATGCCGGAGGAATATCGGAAATATATTCAGAGATTCGGACTTTTTGCAAGCACGGACAGTCTGCAGCTGTGTTCCTGTTCTTTTGGAGATGAGATGGTTTTAAGCTTTACGTCCAAGATCCCCAATGGAAATATTGAGCGGAATTTTGTGGATAGACTGAAAAATGAGCAGGTATCCTGTACAATTCGGGAGAATGATCTTCCGGGACAGAAAGAGGAGCAGAAGCAGCAGATGAAGCTTTTTGAAAGCTTTACGTTTCTGTGTATTGTGTTGGCTGTGGTATGTATCTGGTCGATTATCTGCTGGATGGTCATATAGGCTGGGCCTGGTTTGTGACTGCAGGGGCGTTCTGCACCTGGCTGATGGTTTCAGTGGCTTATGTGAAGCGGAGGAATCTTCTGAAGAATGAGATGTGGCAGCTGGTGATCGCAGCTGTTGCAGGAGTGCTTTGGGATGTGTTTACCGGCTGGCGTGGCTGGTCTGTGGATTATCTGCTTCCTCTGGCTGCGCTTGCTGTGATCTGTTCCATGTGGGTGATCACTGCGGTACAGAAGCTGGAGGTGGCGGAATATATGATCTATCTTCTGGAAGCAGGAGCTTTCGGAGGAGTGATTCCTGTGATCCTGTTGGTTGCCGGTGTGGTGACGGTGCTGTATCCGTCGCTGATCTGCATATGCGTCAGTTTCCTGATGCTGGTATGGCTGTTTCTGTTTAAGAGGAAAGATATGGTGCGGGAGATGCAGAAGAAATTCCGTGCATAGAAAATAAAAATAACCGTCGATCTGTAGAGGATTTTTTGAAGATCTGTCTGCAGACCGGCGGTTTTTTGATCAAATCAAGGAAGTCTCCTGCAGGGTTGCGAAAAGCAATAAGCAGTGGGTGGAAACTTGTCCGGTGTTCTAAGATCAGAATCCGAAATCTTCATAGTCCTCCGGTGTAAACTTATGATAGATCATATGCTCACCCTCCAGGGACAGACAATACCGGTAGTCATCTGGGATCCCGTCTTCAAAATATACAAGATAATCAAATCCGGTTCCGGTTGTTTTTTCCACGTGTACATGTTCGGAATAAGCATGAAAAACGTCCATCACTTCATCCAGAGTACAGCCATGACGTGCAACCGTGCCTATAAAGTGTACCAGAAATTCACTCGGCTTCCGGTTTTCGTGAACGTAGTCCGAGGCCTGAGGCGGCAGGGTGATGCAGAAACGCCCGTTTTTGGAAGAAGCCGTTACTTTTCCAAGACGGTCACAGGCATGATCTGAGAATTTTTCCATTGCATGCTGCATTTCTTCTTCCGTAAGCTCTGTGCCAAGAAGGCGGTTCAGAGACTGCAGCGGATAATAAAAACGGGTAACTCCGCTCATGTATCCGATCTTTACCTGTTGTTCCTGGATCATATCCAGGAGATTATTTTCCAGTTTTTTGAAATTCATTATGTTTTTCCTTTCCGGGGTCTGAAGGTTTATTGAACTGCATACATTCAGATCCCATTTTTTCGCAGATATCATTGAGACAGCAGCGGTCACAGTAAGGTTTTGTCCGCGCTGTACAGACTTCTCTTCCATGATTGACAAGACGGTGGCAGAGATCATTGCCTTCTTCCGGAGGGATGATCTTCCAGAGAGCCATTTCCACCTTTTTCGGATCCTTCATGTCATGGACAAGGCCGATGCGGTTGGAAAGGCGGATACAGTGAGTATCTGTTACAATGGCGGGCTTGCCGAATACGTCCCCCATGATCAGGTTTGCGCTTTTTCGGCCCACACCGGGAAGCTTCAGAAGTGCGTTAAAGTCTTCCGGCACCTTGTCGTGATACTGTTCGTGGAGAATGCGCATACAGGCGCTGATGTCCCGGGCTTTGCTTTTTCCAAGGCCGCAGGGACGTACAATGGCTTCGATCGCTTCCGGCTCTGCGGCTGCTAGGGCTGCTACATCCGGGTATTTTGCATAGAGATCCTGAACAACTACATTGACCCGGGCATCGGTGCACTGAGCTGCCAGACGGACACTTACAAGAAGCTTCCAGGCATCATCATAATCCAGTGTACAGTCTGCATCCGGATATTCCTTTTTTAAACGGCTGATAACTTCATAGGCCAGTTCCTGTGTTGTCATTTGTATATGAACCATCCTTTCAATTTCGGTTATATTACTGAATTACTACAGCCAGGATGATACCACAGCATTCGGAGAATTACAAGGTGGACAGGAGTACAGAAGCAGTGTGTGGCATTTGGGGATTTTATCAGCAGAGCAATTTTGGGAATCCCCCCCAGGGGCTTGTTAATACCCTGACAATTTGGTACATTAAACGTGACCTGTGAGGGACCTGATCTCCCTCACGTAAATAGAAAAGTGCGGAGGAATCAACGTGGAAAAACTTCTCGATGAAATCGAATCTTACTGGAGCACTCGTACAGAAGGGTACTCCGAAGTGAATCATAAAGAGCTTGCAGGAACGCAGAAAAACGCATGGCTTAAGGTGCTGACCAGTCAGTTTCCGGACAAACCCAAGGAAGAGATCCGTATCCTGGATATCGGAACAGGCCCCGGATTTTTTCCTGTGATCCTGGCAGAAGCCGGATATCATGTAGATGCAGTGGATTATACGGAAGGAATGCTGGAAAAGGCAAAGGAAAATGCAGGAGACCTTTGCCGGAATATCCGCTTTTTGAGGATGGATGCACAGAAGCTGGATTTTGAGGATAATACCTTTGACGTGGTCATTTCACGAAATCTTACCTGGAATCTGGAGCATCCTGATGTTGCTTACAGAGAGTGGGTCCGTGTACTGAAGGCAGGAGGAAGGCTTCTGAATTTTGATGCCAACTGGTACGGTTATCTTTATGAGGAAGAGCAGCGTAAGGCCTACGAAAACGACCGGAAAAATGTGGAAAACAACAGCCTGGATGATCACTATCTCTGTACGGATATTGAGCGCATGGAGCGGATCGCCCTCCAGGTACCGCTGTCAAAGATCAGTCGTCCCCAGTGGGATGTAAAAACTCTCAGAGAAGCAGGACTTCTTGGGATCCGCACAGACACAGAAATATGGAAAACGGTCTGGAGTGAGGAGGAGAGATTAAATTATCAGTCCACACCAATGTTTATGGTAACTGGTGTAAAGCCGGATCATTTCCTAAATCTTCCGGTTGCGGCAGGAGAAAAAACAGAAGGCTTTCTTGAGCTCGGAGATGGAGAATTTGTCCTTCCTGCAACCATCATCCGTGGAAAAAATCCTGGAAAAACCGTTCTCGTCACAGCAGGTCTTCATGCAGGAGAGTATGTGGGGATCCAGACTCTGATCGAGCTGTCGAAGCGGCTGAAGCCGGAAAAGGTAAAGGGCCAGCTGGTTCTGGTAAAGGTGCTGAACCGGGAAGATTTTGAGAAGCGTGCAGGCAGCATCAGCTGGGAAGACGGAAAAAATCTGAACCGTGTTTTCCCTGGCAGAAAAGATGGCACAAAAATGGAACGACTGGCAGCGGCCATCACAGAATCCCTGATCCGGAAGGCAGATTATTATATCGATCTTCACGGCGGTGATGATTATGAGGAGCTGACTCCGTATGTATATTTTGCAGGCGTGGCAAAGCCGGAGATCGTGGAAGCTTCCCGAAAAATGGCAGAGCAGGTTGATGTCCCATATATGGTACAGTCAAATGTGAGTACAGGCGGCGCCTACAATTATGCGGCAAGTACCTTCCATATTCCGGCGGTCCTTCTGGAACGCGGCTGTATGGGAACCTGGGAACGGGAGGAAGTGGATTCCATGCGAAGAGATGTAAGAAATATCCTCTGCAGCATCGGAGCCTATAACGGAATCCGTTCCCACAGTACGTACTATCCGCTGAAAATGGATGATGTGCGTTATCAGTGCGCCAGTGTCAACGGTCTCTGGTACCCGGTGAAGAAACCAGGCGATATCGTTCATCAGGATGAGTATCTTGGAGAGATCCGTGATTATGAGGGAAATGTACAGGAAATCTGTCGTGCAGACATGGATGGTGTGATCCTTTATCAGGTATCAAGCCTTCAGGTTGTGGAAGGCGGCCCTGTGATCACCTACGGAAATATCGTAAGAGAAAAAAGACGAGCGGAAAACAAGGATCGCCCAGTACTGGACCAGGCGCAGCGACAGCTTTCTGGAACAGAGAAGAGCAGAGCTTCACAGTGCACTTGCAGGCCGCTGGATGGCTGAGCTTAAGAAGTATCTGCCTGAGAAAAAGAATCTCCGGATCCTGGATGTAGGCTGCGGAACCGGATTTTTTACCATTCTTCTTGCAAAGGAAGGCCATCAGGTAACCGGGATCGATCTGACGCCGGATATGATCACTCATGCAAAGGAGCTGGCGGAGGAAGAAAAAGCAGACTGCCGGTTTATGGTGATGGATGCAGAAGCTCCGGATTTTCCGGATGAGGAATTTGACGTGATCGTATCACGAAACCTTACCTGGACACTTCCGGACGCGGAGCATGCTTATCAGGAATGGTTCCGCGTACTGAAACCGGGCGGAGTGATGATAAATCTGGATGCAAACTACGGAGCAGCAGACTTTGCGGACACTGCGGATCTTCCGGAGAATCATGCCCATCATCAGATCCAGGATGAGCTGATGCAGGAATGCGAGGATATCAAGCGGCAGCTGCCCATCAGTTCTTTTCTGCGTCCGGCATGGGATCTGGAAACGCTGAGCCGTATAGGTGTGGAAGAATTTTCCTTTGACCTTGGTATCAGCAAACGTATTTATACAGAAAAAGACGAGTTTTACAATCCGACCCCGATGTTTTTGATCTTTGCAAAGAAACAGAGGTAGGATCATGCTCAATATAAAACAGATACAATATTTTGCGGCCTGTGCCAAAACAGCTCCTTCAGCCAGGCTGCAGAACTGCTTTTTACCACGCAGTCAAATGTAAGCAAGGTGATCCGTTCCATGGAAGACGATATGCGTGCCCAGCTGTTTGTCCGTCATGCAAAGGGCATAGAGCTGACACCGGAAGGAGAGCGTGCATATATCCATGTGCAGAGGATCCTGGAAAATATAGATGAACTGGAAATGCAGGCACAGCCACTTGCAAAAAGCAACCTGTGTGTATGCTTTCATCCCAGCTCCTGGTTTGCGGATACCTTCGTAACGTATTATGAAGCACATAAGTGCGATGATCTTCATTATCAGGTTTACGCAGCAGATACCCATGAGATCATAAAACGTGTGAAAGCCAGACAGGATGATATGGGATTCGCCTATGTGATGCAGAATCAGCTGGCAGCGTTCCAGTATTTTCTTTCCCGGAATTACCTGGAATTTGAGCTGCTGACGGAAACCGCGGTAAATATTTATACCGGGAAAGGGAAAGCAGATACAGCAGATGAGGGAGATTTTAATATGTCCCAGTTCAGGCTGATCCAGAGATTTCCCGATGAATTTTCCCCGGATAATTACCGGAACCTTGTAGAGGAAAACGGTCATTCCGCAGTGGAGGCAGAGACCGTAGTTGTAACAAACAGTGATTATATCGTGGAACGTCTTCTTGGGTCCGGAGAGTTGTGTAATATCAGTGGTGCGGATCTTTCCGGCCGTGATCCGGGATATTCCTCCGTGAAATATACATTTCCGGGAGAAGGCCAGAAACTTGTTTACGGGTGCATTTGCCGGAGAGGTGAAGAGCTCAGTGAACAGGGAAAGGATTTTCTGGGATTCGTGAAGGAAAGACTTCAGATTTCCGGGAAGTGATAAAAGAATAAAGCAAAAGACCAGACGGGATTTTTCTGCACGGGACACAGGTTCCTGATACAGAAAAGTCCCGTTTTTTATATGGAATACACATCCATGCCAAACCCGACTGTCCAATATCCCCGTACCGGGGTTGTCCGAAGGCTGTTAAATGATAAAATAATATTAGCAGCACACTCCGCGTGCTGAATATAAAAACACTGTGATGCACATAACCTCCGCGCACTCCTATTTGTGCATACAAATGTTTTGTCGAATAATAACACGACCCTTTCAAAAGCAGTTATGGTTTTGGATGCCATAACTGCTTTTGAAATATGAACACTAATCGCTCCACGATTTGTGTTCATGAGCATGCAGCAGAGCGGAATGCGAATGTCTGTCTGAACTGTAAAGGGCAGTGGGAAAGGAAAATTATGAACAAAGAAAATAAACTCGTCATCCGAATCCTGAAGCGGATCCTTCTGCTTGCTGTGGTTATGTTTCTGCTGTCTGTGGTGGTGTTCTGGCTGGCGAGACTGGCACCGGGAGATCCCCTGCAGTCCTTTTACGGAGATTCCCTGGAAATGATGACCAGCGATGAAGTGACTGCGGCCAGAACGAGACTAGGACTGGATCAGGGGATCGGGGTACAGTATGTAAGGTGGTTTACCAATGTAGTCCATGGTGATTTCGGATTGTCGCTGAAATACAGGCAGCCGGTTATGAATGTGATCAAACCGCTGATCGGAAATACTCTGGTGCTGGGAGGAATTGCTTATATTGTGATCTTTATACTGGCAGTTCTGATCGCCATATTCTGTACGCTCCATGAGGATCAGTGGATCGACCGGCTGATCTGCAAGATCGGAACAGCAGCCTATTATGTGCCGGCTTTCTGGCTTGGTGTGGTACTGATCCTGATCTTCAGTGTAAATCTTGGATGGTTCCCAAGCAGCGGTGCCTATGATGTAGGAATGGCAGATAGTATCGGCAATCGTATGAAGCATATGATCCTTCCGCTGGTAGTAATGATCTTCAGCCATCTCTGGTATTACGCATATATGATACGTAACAAATTCCTGGATGAGGTGCGGAAGGATTATGTACTTCTTGCCAGATCCAAGGGACTTTCCAAAAGAAAGATCCTGTGGAAGCATTGTCTTCGAAATGTAATGCCGACGATCGTGAGTATCATGGCAGTTTCGGTACCCCATGTAACCGGTGGGACTGTAACTGTGGAAGCTGTTTTCAATTATGCGGGAATTGGAAATCTTGCAGTGGAATCTGCAAAATATCATGATTATAACCTGCTGATGATCGATGTGCTGATCACGGGATTCATCGTATTTTTAAGCAGCTTTGTTGCACAGACTGTCAATGAAGAGATCGATCCAAGAATGAAGGATTCGGAGGTGAGGGTGTGGTAGCTGACCGGAAGCTTTCAGAAGCTGAGCTTTTTCAGGTAGTTGGTGCCGGGTGGAAGCAGCATGAATCTGAAAAACGAAAAAAAACATTTCAGGAAAAGCTGAAGGGGAAACCGGTATTTTCTGCGTTCCTGCTTTTTCTGATCGTTTTGGGCTGTGTATTTGCAAATGTTGTTGCAAATCATGATCCTCAGGTTTTTATCTCCAGAATCTGAATACACCGCCGGGAAAGGAGTTTATCTTTGGAACGGATTCGCTTGGAAGAGATATTTATTCACTGATCTGGTATGGTGGACGGGTTTCTCTGGTGATCGGGCTTCTGGGAGCTGCGATCATTACTGTGATCGGTGTTACCTACGGATGCATCAGCGGAACAGCAGGTCCAAAGGTGGATTCAGTTCTGATGCGGTTTACGGAAATGTGCGGAAGTATTCCGACCCTTCTGCTGATCCTGATCCTGTCTGCGGTCCTTCAGGCCAATGATGTGATTAGCATATCTGTGATCATTGGTATTACCGGGTGGTTTGCACTGGCACGTATTGTAAGAAGTGAAGTGCGGCAGATAAGAAACAGTGATTATGTGATGTATGCAAGACTCTGCGGAGGAAGTTTTGGATATGTGATGTATCACCATCTGATACCGAATTTTGTTTCGGCGATCATGTTTGTGGTGATCTCTTCGATAAGCAGCTGTATTACCATGGAATCTACATTAAGCTTTCTTGGCCTCGGGCTTCCGGCAAATGTAGTTTCCTGGGGAAGTATGCTCTCACTGGCAAATAAAGCACTGATCATGAATACCTGGTGGGTGATCGTGATCCCGGGAGTTTTTCTGGTCATTACTTTAATGTGCATTACCAGTATGGGAAGCTTTGTGAGAAGTGAGGTAAATAACCATTACAGCAATCTCTGATGCAGTCAAAAATATTTGAATACAAACCGTGATGAAGCATTCCGAAGTGTAGATAACCGGTTTGAAAATAAGGAAAGATGAGGAAAACAGAATGAAAAAGAGAACAGGAATCAACTATGGCAGAAAATATGCGGCGATAACACTGGCAGCAGTGACCGCAGCATGTACAGGAGCAGCTGCAGGCAGTGCGGTAACCGTAGCTGCGGCAGAAGAAAACAAAACTCTGGTATATGCAGGTGAGTCAGAAAGTACAATTAATCCCCTTCTGAATAACCATGATGAACTTCCGGATCTTATTTTTTCAGGACTGATGAAATATGATGCCAATGGAAAGCCGGTAGAGGATCTTGCAGAGAGTTATACCTTTGACAAGGATACCAATACCTATACTTTTAAACTTCGAGATGGTGTTAAGTGGCATGATGGAGAAGATTTCAATGCAGAGGATGTTGTATACACCTATAAGGAGCTTACAGAGGATGAAACCCTGGGAGCCAGCATCACCAGCAACTATCAGGACATTACAAGTATTGAGGCACCGGATGATCAGACTGTGATCTTTACACTGGATCAGTATGATGCTGCCATGCTGGATTACTTTACCATGGGAATCCTTCCAGAGCATCTTCTGGAAGGGGAGGACATAAATACTACATCCTTTAACCAGAATCCGGTGGGAACAGGCCGTTATAAATTTGAAGACTGGGATGCTACCGGCGGAATGATCACACTGAAACGAAATGAAGATTATTACGGAAAGGTTCCAAATATTGAAACCGTTGTATATCGTACAGTATCGGATGAGACTACAAAGGCAACCATGCTCCAGTCCGGTGAGGCGGATCTTGCATGGCTGAATTCCAACTATGCTTCTCAGTTCAAGGATAAGGACGGATATAATTACTGGGAGTTCACCACAGCAGATTACCGTGGAGCGGCCATGGATATGAGCACAGATTTCTGGAAGGAAAACGGAGATTCCATCGGCGTTCTGAATTATGCGCTGGATAAGGATTCCATTATTGTAGGTGTTCTTGCAGGACAGGGAGAGCCGGCATACAGCCCGATCCAGAGAAACCCTCTCGGAACAGATAAGGAAGCCAATATCTATTCCTATGATCTGGATACCTTTGCAAAGAAGATGGAAGAGCTGGGATGGAAAAAAGGTGATGATGAGATCTATGAGAGAAACGGACAGAAATTCCACTTTACCATCCAGGTACGTGATTACGAAGAAGAGCGTGTGGATATTGCCAATGTTATGTCTGATATGCTGAAGCAGGCTGGTGTGGAAATGGAAGTAAAGCTTGTTACCAAATTTGACTGGGATGCAGGATACAATGGATTTCTTGCCGGCTATTCAACACAGTTTGACCCGGATATGGCATATGTAAACTTTGTAACCGACGCAAGTGGAAACAACATGCATTATTCCAATGCAGATGTGGATAAATATCTTGAGGAAGGCCGTCACGGTGAGACTGAGAAAGCCAGAAAAGAAGCATATAGTGAATTCGAAAAGGCATATGCCAAGGCACCTGGAATCCTTCTGGTTGCTTATCTTCAGGGAGATTATGTAGGCGTTTCCGGACTTGACGGACTGGATACCACACGTGTTCTGGGACATCATTCCGTAGGTGTTATGTGGAATATTGAAGACTGGACCATTACAAAATAAGGAAAAGATCATGCAGGAAACCGTTTTGGAATTAAAAAACTATTCGGTAAGCTTTGACACACCGGACGGCGAGGTACAGGCCGTCCGGAATGTTGATCTCACGGTAAAAAAAGGAGAGATACTTTGTATCGTAGGTGAGTCCGGATGTGGAAAAACCGTTATGTGCCGTAGTGTGATGAAGCTTCTGCACCGAATGCACATGTAAAAAGCGGAGAGATCAGTCTCTGCGGAGAGAATATCACAGCCTATAAAAGAAAAAAAATGGAAAAGCTGTGCGGAAGCAAGGTAAGCATGGTGTTCCAGGATCCTATGCTGACGCTGAATCCGACGATCCCTGTTGGCAAACAGATCACAGAGGCTATTATTAAAAATCAGAAAGTATCCGGGGATGAGGCGAAAAAAAGAGCTGTGGAAATGCTGAAGCTGGTAGGGATTCCGGATGCAGAACAGCGCTATGGACTGCAGCCTCATTTTTTTTTCCGGAGGAATGCGTCAGCGTTGTGTGCTGGCTATTGCACTGGCCTGTGATCCGGAAATATTATTTGCCGATGAGGCGACTACAGCACTGGATGCAACCGTGGAAGCAAAGATTCTGGATCTGCTTCTTGAGCTGAGAGAAAAAACAGGGATCAGTATTGTGTTTATATCTCATGATCTGGGAGCTGTTGCAAGGATCGCAGACAGAGTTGCAGTTATGTATGCAGGAAAGATCATTGAGATCGGGACAGCAGAAGAGGTTTATTATGATCCCCGGCATCCTTATACCTGGGGACTTCTGTCTTCTCTGCCTGTATTTGCAGGTGAAAAAGGGGAGTTGAATCCGATCCCCGGAATGCCGCCCTCTCTTTTGAATCCTCCGCCGGGAGATGCGTTTGCCGTTCGGAATCCCCAGGCACTGGCAATCGATTATGAACAGACTCCTCCGATGTTTAAGGTCAGTGATACGCATTATGCAGCCACATGGCTTCTGGATGAAAGAGCTCCGAAAATAGAAAAGCCCTCCATTTTGAAGGAAAGATTACAGGAAAACAGCGGCCATAAACAGAAACCGGATAAAAAGGAAGCGCTATTTTTACAGAAAACAGAACAGAAACAGGCGCCTGTACTGATCGAAGCCAGAAATCTGAAGCAGCATTTCCGTATCCGTTCCGATTATACGATCCATGCAGTGGATGATGTTTCCTTCCGTATCCGGGAAGGTGAGATCATGGCACTGGTGGGAGAGACCGGCTGCGGAAAATCCACGACAGCCAGAACGCTTGCAGGAATCTACCGGCCTACAGGCGGGGAGATCTTTTATCAGGGAGCAAGAGTGCCGGATAAAAAGGATCCTTTCGGAATGCGGAAGAAAATGCAGACGGAGATCCAGATGATCTTTCAGGATTCGGGCGCTGCACTGAATCCCCGAATGAGCATACGGCAGATCATGCTGGAGCCTGTAAAGATCAGCCGCAGGATCCGTGACAGAGAAATGCTGGAGAACAGGCTTCGGGAAATCCTGAAGGAGACAGGACTGGATGAAAGCATTCTGTCGAAAAGCCGGGAGAGCTTTCCGGCGGGCAGAGACAGAGAGTTGCCATAGGAAGAAGCCTTCTCATGGAACCACGTCTTGTCATTGCAGATGAACCGATCGCATCGTTGGACATTTCTATCCAGGCACAGATTGTCATGCTTTTTAAAAAGCTTCAGCAGGAAAAAAGATTTTCGTTTCTTTTTATTGCCCATGATCTGTCCATGGTACGTTTTTTAAGTGATACAACCGGTGTGATGAAAAACGGAAAGCTGGTAGAAATGGCACCTACAAAAGAGCTTTTTGAAAATCCGCAGCATCCTTATACACAGTCCCTGCTTTCTGCGATCCATATCCCGGATCCACTGGAAGAGAGAAAACGAGGCTGATCGAGTATGAAGAGCCACAGTCTCTTGGAGAGGGCTGGAAAGAATTATCCGCATGTCACTGTGTGAGAATATAAGAACATGATGGAATACATATGCATGACAAAATGGAATATGAAAAATCCCCCCGCCGGGGTTGTGGCAGAACAGCCGTGTTGTTAAACTTTTGTTATTCGAAATACTGAGAAACAAAGTGCGGAGAGGAAAATATGGGAAAATATATAATAAAACGGTTGCTGCAGCTGATCCCGGTCCTGATCGGGATCACATTTCTTTCTTTTGCCATGATGCGGCTTGCCGGTGGAGATGCAGTAACCTATATGTATGAAAATGCAGGCTCTGCAGTATCTCAGGAGGTCATTGATAATGCGAAGGCAGAATATGGCCTTGATAAACCATTCCTTGTACAATATGCTGCCTGGTTTGCGGGAATGGTAACCGGAGATATGGGAGAGAGCTATGTGTCTCACAGAGATGTCTATGAAACCTTTATTTCAAAGCTTCCGGCAACGATGATGCTGACTCTGTCATCGATCCTTCTTACAATTGTTCTTGCGATCCCGTTGGGAATCCTGTCAGCAGTAAAGCACAACAAATGGGTAGATTATCTGATAAGATTTTTAAGCTTTATCGGCAATTCCATGCCGAATTTTTTTGCTGCCATGGTCCTGATGTATTTTCTGTCCATGAGGCTGGGCGTTTTACCGGTAGTCACAAATACAGATCTCGGACAGAGTATTATTCTGCCGACGCTGACACTGGCAATCTCCATGGCTGCAAAATATACCAGACAGGTGCGTGCCACGGTTCTGGAAGAACTGAATAAGGATTATGTGACCGGAGCCCGGGCAAGAGGGATCCGCAGTCGTGTGATCATCTGGAAGAGTGTAATGAAGGCTTCCATGCTGACGATCATCACACTGCTGGCTCTGTCCATCGGCAATCTTCTGGGAGGAACTGCCATTGTGGAAAATATCTTTATGTGGGATGGTGTCGGAAAACTGGCGGTAGATGCGATCACCATGCGTGACTATCCGATCATCCAGGCTTATGTGGCATGGATGGCGGTTATTTATGTTCTGGTAAATCTGGTGACAGATATTATTTACCACTATCTGGATCCGAGAGTACGACTTGGAGGTGACAGAGCATGAGTGGAAAAAATAATATCACAGTCCGGAAACAGAAGATCCGGAAAAATCAATACAAAAGCAAAGCTTGTCTTTTTTCTTGTGCTCACAGCATTGCTTCTGTTTGTAGCGGCATTTGCAAAATATCTCTGCCCTTATGATCCTTATGCCCAGGATCTGGCACTTGCCCAGAAACCGCCGGGACCGGAGCATCTGCTCGGGACAGACCGTTATGGAAGAGATATGCTTTCCCGTGTGATCATAGGAAGTACGACCAGTATTTATGCAACGCTGCTCCTGGTTGCGGTGATCACTGTGGTGGGAACGGCTATTGGTATTTTCTGTGGCTGGAAGGGCGGCAAAGCCGATACTGTTCTGATGCGTATCTCCGATCTGTTCCTGGCTTTTCCGGGACTGGTATTTGCCCTGGCAGTAGCAGGTGTTCTGGGAGGCGGTATCCAGAATGCGATCATTGCCCTGGCAATGATCAGCTGGCCGAAGTTTGCGAGACTTGCCAGAGGGCTTACTCTGACTCAGAAGGACTCTGCATATCTTATGGCGGCGAAGCTTTCCGGAAGCAGTACAGGAAAGCTTCTGCTCAAACATATCCTTCCCAATATCGCAGGCCCCATCCTTGTTACGTCAGTTCTTGATATCGGAACCATGATGATGGAGCTGGCAGGACTTTCCTTTCTCGGGCTTGGGGTAAAGCCTCCAATGGCAGAATGGGGAAGTATGATCAACGATGGAAGAAGTATGCTGCAGATTTCACCGTGGATGGTACTTGCGCCGGGAATGGCGATTTTTATTACAGTAATGATCTTTAATCTTTTGGGAGATACGATCCGGGATTATATGGATCCGAAGGAACGAAACAGGAGAAGAGGATAACAGGCACTTATAAATAAGCATAACACAGAAAGTGAGAGCGGAGATTATGAAGAAAAAGATTCTGGCAGCAGTGCTTGCAGCGGCAATGGTCATGAGCATGACAGGAGTTTCGGCAGCAGCAAAAAGCAAAGAAAAGAGTGAAGGAACTACCTTTGTTTACGGAACTACCGGATATAGTGAAGAAATGGGAGATGCAGGATTAAACCCTCACGACAATTATTCCGGATGGAGCTGTCTTCGTTATGGCGTAGGAGAAACACTGTTTAAGTACAATGACAACATGGAGGTAGAGCCATGGCTTGCTACAGACTATGAATTTACAGACGATAATACAGTAAAGATCACCCTTCGGGACGGTGTGAAATTTTCCAGCGGAAGAACCATGGACGGAGAAGCGGTAAAGGAATGCCTGGAGGATCTGATCGCAAACCATGACCGTGCACCTTACGATATGAAGATCGATAAGATCGAAGCAGATGGAATGACAGTAACGATCCATACTTCCGAACCATGTCCGGCACTGATCAATTACCTCGGTGATCCGTATGGTGCTATCATTGATATGGATTATGGCGTACAGGGAGAGGGCGGCTCTGCAAATGTGGCAGGAACAGGCCCTTATGTTGCAACAGAGGTATCTCCAACAGAGATTAAGCTGGTAAAAAATGAGGATTACTGGGGCGGAGATGTAAAGGTAGACAACGTTATCGTAAAATCCTTCTCAGACGGAAGTGCCCTGACAGCAGCATTACAGACAGGCGATATACAGGGAACCTATGGACTTCAGTATGATAACTATGCGCTTTTTGACGGAAATCCGGACTATCAGATCAGCTCTGTAGCAACAAGCCGATGTTTCTTCGGACAGTTTAATATGAAGTCTGAACTGATGCAGGATCAGAATGTGAGAAAAGCCATTGAGATGGGAATCGATAAGGACGGCTTCTGCAGTGTGATCATGGAAGGACGAGGTGTTCCGGCAGTGGGAGCCTTCCCAAGCAGCTTTTCCTATGGAAACGATGCAGTAAAGGCACCGTCCTATGATCCGGAAGAGGCGAAAAAGCTTCTGGAAGAATCCGGATGGACAGATACGGATGGAGATGGCTATGCAGATAAGGACGGAAAGAAGCTGTCCATCACATGGCTGACCTATCCGACTCGTCTGGAACAGCCTAAGCTTGCAGAATATGCACAGTCCACTTTAAAGGACATCGGAATTGAGGTCGATGTCAACAATACAGCAGACCATGCGACGTATGCAAAGAATGGAGAATTTGATGTATATGTAAGCTCGCTTACAACTGCACCTACCGGTGATTCGGAATATTTCTTCACAAGTACAGTTGTATCTGATGCTGCCAAAAATTATGGCAAATACAGCAATTCGGATCTTGATGATATCGTAGCGAAGCTGCATGAGACCTTTGATACAGATGAGAGAGGCAAGCTTGCTGTGGAAGCACAGCAGACCATTCTGGATGATGATGCGTATTTCTTTGTTTCTCATCTGAATATGGGACTTGTGTCAAAGTCAAATGTATCAGGGCTGACTGCTCACCCATGTGATTATTACGAGATCACGGCAGATCTGGAAGTGAAATAAGATGGAATCATTGTTGAAGCTTGAGCATGTGACGATCTGTTACAACGGAGAACCGGTTGTACATGATGTGGATCTGGAACTGAATAAAGGGGAGATCCTGGGGGTGGTAGGCGAATCCGGAAGCGGAAAAAGTACCATCATCAAGGCAATCATGGGACTTCTGGGAAATGAAGGCACGGTGACAGAAGGGGATATCTGGTACAAAGGAAAAAATGTGGTGGATATGCCGGAAAAAGAATTACGCAGACTTCTGGGTCCTGAGATCGCCATGGTCTTTCAGGATTCAGGAGCAGCCCTTTGTCCCATCCGCACCGTAGGCAATCAGATTTATGAGAGTATGCGGGAGCATGAAAGGATCAGTCGTAAAGAGTGTGCGGAGCGCGCCGTCCGGATGATGGCTAAGATTGGCCTCAAGGATGGGGAACGTGTTTTGCAAAGCTACCCATTTGAATTGTCCGGCGGTATGAATCAGCGTGTGGGAATCTGTATTTCCATGCTGCAGAATCCGTCGCTTCTTCTGGCAGATGAGCCTACCAGTGCCCTGGATGTAACCATACAGAAACAGGTAGTTGAGGAAATGCTGCTGATGCGTAAGGAATACGGAACAGCCATGATCGTTGTCACACACAACATCGGTGTGGTGGAAAAAATGGCAGATAAGGTTCTGGTACTGAAAAACGGAAAGGTGAGGGAATACGGAAAAATAGCTCAGGTTCTGACAGATCCGGAGGATCCCTATACAAAAGAGCTTATGAGTTCGGTACCTCGTTTGAAACGTACAGGTACCGGAAATGGAGGCAGATGATGACAGAAAATAAAAACATTCTGGAAGTGCATCATTTGAAAAAAAGCTTCACCACCGGTAAAAAATCCTTCACGGCTGTAGAAGACATAAGCTTTTCTTTGAAAACGGGGGAAGTATTAGGAATCGTAGGGGAATCCGGCTCAGGAAAAAGCACTGTGGCGAAGATGATCACACATCTGACAGAACCCACCGCCGGAGAGATTTTTCTCATGGAAAAGGATATCACACATGCAAGGGAAAAAAATCTTCGGGAAATCTACCGGGAAATGCAGATGATTTTTCAGACACCGGCAGAATCCTTTGACCCCAGATGCACTCTTGGGGACGGAATCGGGGAAAGTCTCCGGAATATGGGGATAAGTAAGAAGGAAACCAGGAACCGTGTGGAAAAGCTTCTGCTTACCTGCGGACTGACTCCGGAATATGCAGATCGGTATCCCCATCAGGTCAGCGGAGGGGAGTGCCAGAGAGCGGCTATTGCCAGAGCCTTGGCTGTGGAACCCAGAGTGCTGATCTGTGATGAAGCAACCAGCGCCCTGGATGTGACTGTGCAGAAACAGATCATGGAACTGCTTCAGAAGTTAAAAAAAGAAAACCAGCTGTCCTTTCTTTTTATCTGCCATGACCTGGCCCTTGTCCAGCTGTTCTGCGACCGGGTGATCGTGATGCATGACGGACATGTGGAAGAGGAAGGAACACCGGAAGAGATCATTGAGCATCCGAAGACAGAGTATACGGAGCAGCTGATCCGGTCGGTGCTGTGATAATGACAGATAAAAACAAAAGAGCGAAGCCCTCAGTAGTGCGAATACTGAGGGCTTTTTTGCAGGTTATACGTTGACGCATTTTCCCTCACCCGATATAATTAAAAAAGAATTGAAACCGGATGAAAACGGAATAAATATAGAGGAGACCACAAAAAATGGCAGAAAATTTACAGATCAGACTGGCAGATCCCGGTGAGGCGGATCGTCTGGCAGAGATCGAGGCAATCTGTTTTCCACCTGCGGAGGCAGCAAGTCATGAGGAAGTTGTGAAGCGTATGGGAGCATTCCCGGAGAATTTCGTTGTAGCAGTAAAGGATGAGCAGATCGTAGGCTTTATCAACGGAGGAACCACAGATAAACCAGTACTCCCGGATGAATTTTATCATGATATCACTCTTCACAGAAAGGACGGGGAGATCCAGACGGTATTCGGACTGAATGTGATCCCGGAATACCGTCATCAGGGGATCGCAGGAGAGCTTGTGGAATATTTCAAGGAGCTTGCGAAAGAGCGTGGAAAAAAAGCTCTGATCCTTACCTGCAAGGAGCATATGATCCCATTCTATGAGAGCCACGGACTGAAGAAGCTGGGTGTGGCAGATTCCTGTCATGGCGGGGCAACCTGGTATGATATGCAGATCTGGTTCTGAGAAATGAAGACAGTAACAGAAGAAAAAAGAAGAGTCAGCTGCAAAAACAAAGGTCAGCTGAATAAGAAACCAGAGGAAAAATAAATGAGAATACGAATGTACAATGTGGGGTTCGGAGACTGTTTCTGTATCCGTGACAGAAAAAGCAGCCTGCTTGTGGATTTCGGGGCAGCCAACAGCAAGATCGAAGGGCGGCCACGGAGAGAGGTCTTTGATGTGATCATCTCAGACCTTACCACTATCCGCAAAAAAAAATCTGCTTCTGACACATTTTCATCCGGACCATGTTTCCGGATTGCTTTATATGATGCGTTACCGAAGAGATGCCTACGAATTTGAAAAGATCTATCTTCCGGATGTATTTTCCGGTCCGGAAATGAAATACACACTGGCGCTTCTGCTCCTTGCGGATGTGACAAAAAAGGCCAGTCTTCCCGGAAGACGTGTCAGCCTTTTTGCCCTTGCAGAAGCTCTTTGCGCCAAAAGGGTAAAGATCGACCTTTTATCCAGAGGCTCAGAGTTTGAAGGAAAATATACAGCGCTCTGGCCGGATCTCAGGGAAGTCAGCCGGGAAACGGAGGACGTATTTAATTCCCCTGATCGAGAATCATGAAAACGCAATGACCGAGCTTGTGAACATTGCGGAGGAGGTACGTCAGCTGTTTCTGTCCATGACAGAGGAGATGCCGGAAGCAGAGCAGAAATCTGCTCCACTGTCTGAGGCATCTTTGGTGGAAGAGGATACAGAGGGATCCGAGCGCTCTTTGACAGGACAGACAGAGCCTGGTGGGGAAAACGAAGGATATACGCAGGAGAAGCTGGAGCTTATAATGGAAGATACAGGCACAGCAGCTGAGGATACAGCAGAGGCTCCGGAAGAAGCTGAAAAAGAGAGAGCACGTCGCCTTAAACCGGAAAAGCTGGAAAAGAAATTCCGTGAATTACAGGCAACCGAAGAATTTCAGGCACTTCTGGAAAGTGCGGAAAAACAGGGGCATTTTTTGCGTCAGTTCCGCCACAAGATCAGTCTGGCATTTCAGAATACAGGAGACGGAGAGCTGAACCTTCTGTTTACCGGAGATGTACAGCCACAGTACATGAGGATGATCGCAGAAAACTATGATGGCAGGATTCCGCTTCATGAGCATTACTGGTGTATCAAGGTACCACATCATGGTACGGAATCCCATTTCTTTGATTTCAGCAGCTTCTCCCCGGAGAATATGATGATCCCCAACGGAGCCTACTACGACAACAGCAAAAAGAAATCCAAGAATCAGCGCACTTCCATGCAGTACGGCGGTTTATTTTATATTAATGATGCGCATATGTATTGTTCCAACTGTGACTGCTGTGACAGCTATGAGAACGGATGCTCCTGCAGGGAGTATGACGTGATATCACCATCGTATTATAAAGATATCTGATCATGTTACAGATGGATTTCTGGTGAGTTATATACGATCCGGTCATTCAGGCAGACAAAGAAGACGGTAATTTCTTTGTCTGCGTTTTTGTTAAAAAGACAGGATGTACATGTGGACAGAGGAAAAGATGATACAGGAGGAAAAGTTTTGAAACAGATCGCAGACCTGCACATACATTCCAGATATTCCATGGCAACCAGCAAAGATGGCACGCCGGAGATGCTGGATCTCTGGGCGCGGAAAAAAGGAATCACACTACTTGGAACCGGAGATATGACACATCCCATCTGGCGGCAGGAGTTGAAGGCGAAGCTGATCCCTGCAGAACAGGGACTGTTCCGGCTGAAAGAGGAATATGTTTTGCCGGAGGCGGCACGCTATCCTGGAAAAGCACCCAGGTTTGTACTGTCCGGTGAGATCAGTTCCATCTATAAAAAAGGCGGAAAAACCAGGAAGGTGCACAGCCTGATCCTGCTTCCGGGATTCAATGAGGCAGATGCTTTTGCCGCAAGGCTGGAAAAGATCGGAAATATCCATTCAGATGGACGTCCTATTTTGGGGTTGCCCTGTCATGATCTTCTGGAAATGATGCTGGAGGTCAGTGAGGAGGGTATCTATATCCCCGCGCATATCTGGACCCCACATTTTTCCCTGTTTGGAGCGAAGTCCGGATTTGATACCATAGAAGAATGCTTTGAAGAACTGACACCTTACATCCATGCCCTGGAGACAGGACTTTCTTCAAATCCGGCGATGAATTGGCAGATTTCGGCGCTGGATGGCTATCAGCTGGTGTCCCATTCGGATGCACATTCACCGTCGAAGCTGGGAAGGGAAGCGGATCTTCTGGATATAGAGCTTTCCTATCAGGGATTGTGGGATGCAGTGCAGAACGGAAAAGGTCTTGAAGGGACGATTGAATTTTTTCCGGAAGAAGGAAAGTATCATTTCGACGGTCACCGGAAGTGCGGCGTGTGCCTGAGCCCGAAAGAAGCAGAGATGTATAACGGTATCTGCCCGGTCTGCGGAAAGAAGCTGACTATGGGTGTGGATCACCGGATCCTGCAGTTATCTGACCGTGACGAGAGTTCAGCGGCCATGCCGGAAAGCGGCCGCCCATATGAAAGCCTGATGCCGCTGCCGGAGGTGATCTCCGCATGTGTGGGATTTTCCACGGCAAGCAAAAAAGTTCAGGGACAGTACGAGGCTCTGCTTGAGAAACTGGGTGTGGAATTTACCATATTGAGAGAGGTTCCGCCGGAAGATATCCGAAAAGCCGGCGGAGAAGTTCTGGCGGAAGGCATCCGGCGGCTCCGTGCAGGAGAAGTGGTGCGGAAACCGGGATCTGACGGAGAATATGGAAAAATAGAATTGTTTTAAGCGAATCAGGTAAGTCCTCTGCGGGGTTGCGAATATCGGCTTGATCCAATTAAGAAAATTTCTGAAATGGTGTGAAAAGAAGCAGCTGTTAAATATTTATGTATTGTGAAGAGTATTGCCGGTCATAGCGTAAGCTGCAAAAGGTAAAAGGCGATAATGATAAAGGATTGGAGCAGGATAGAGATCATGAAAGAAAAAATCGGCATCATATCAGACACTCACGGTCTTTTGCGGCCTGAGGTACTGGAAATCTTAAAAGACTGCAAATACATTCTCCATGCCGGAGATGTCAATAAAGATGAGATCCTGGATGTACTGCGTTCCATGGGGAATCTCTATGTGGTCCGGGGAAATAATGATAAAGACTGGGCGGAAAATCTCCGCACCAGTCTAAGCTTTACCATTGACGGCGTGAAATTTTTTATGGTCATAACAAAAAGATGTTGCGTGGGAGCTAGGGGACACACAGGTGGTCATCTTCGGGCATACTCACAAATATTTTGAGAAGATGATCGATGGCAGAATGTGGCTGAATCCGGGAAGCTGTGGAAGAAGTCGTTTCGGCGCGGAGGTTACCATGGCGGTGATGACTGTGGAGGATGGAAAATATCAGGTGGAAAAAATCATTTTGGCGGAAAATTCCAGGAAATGATCATAACCCTGTTTATGGATCCTTTTATGCAGATTTGTTTCTGGAGATTACTGGAATACGCTGATGCATAAAAGGATTTTTTGTATTTTATTGGATACAATCCTTGTAATTTTGGATTTGTAGCGTATAATAAAAAAACGTTTAAAACAAAAGTGG